>Ga0181464_1002069_pt1 | contig 10083 bp, 12 predicted proteins | sample InSIn2gowninarea_FD_119074 | JGI IMG/M metagenome (GOLD analysis project Ga0181464, IMG submission 119074) | Clean room microbial communities from NASA Spacecraft Assembly Facility at Jet Propulsion Laboratory, Pasadena, California, USA -... ...
CAGAGGGGAATAATGCAAGTAGTTTCAAGTCTTGTCACTTATCACAAGTCCCGGAATGAAGCCTTCAAGGTGCAGGAGGAGGGTAACGGGGACGGTGACAAACGGTGACAAATTACTGTGCAACAGTTAGGCTTAGTCAAAATGTTTATAGAAATTGTTTCTTCTATGTTAGATAGATTACGCTCAGAATCTACATTATTTACAGAATTCGACAAGAAATCAATGATTGATGGGTGATTGAGTTCATGTGAATAATCTTCATTATCATCTAGAAGGTGGGAATGATGATGATAATCTTCCCATGACATCTCTCCTATCATCATTGATTGGATGATTCCTTCATCCGTAGAATGTATATGTGAAAAAGGATTTGAAGAGGTGCCATATTCTAAAGATCTATCAACCCATGCAATTTTTGAGTGCAGATTAGGGTTTGCCGCACAAGCCCAATAGATTGATTGCTATAATGATTCAATGGGGCTTGGCGGCATTGCCTTGCCATAATCATCACTTTCAAAGTAGTTGGAATTCTTCTTAAAATCAGATGATGCAAAAGAAATCATGTTGCAAGTCTCCACTCTTGCCACTTCCACGAAACCAGATGGTGACGGGAGGGTAAAAGTTCCCATCAGGGAAGGATCTTTTAGGAGACCTACTCCAACATTCTGAAGTGATGGAAAGTTTTTGTGTATCAATGGAATGCTTTTGGTAACTTGTGAACTATTATTGGCAAAGAAGGCTAGCTGATCAATGGCTGTGATTCCATCCTTGAAGGGAAATGTAGTCGTTCGAAAGTATGTGGAAACAACGGCAGCCATAACATATACCCAAGGCCTTCCTAGTAAAATGTTGTAATCAAGGAGTCTGTCAACTACCTTGACCTCAACATTTACTATTTTTCCTCCTAGTTCAACTTGCAGGTTACTCAAAATCCGATATGGAGTGTATGTTCTTCAATTGAAAGCTTTTAATGTAGTTGGTGACTGTGAAAAGGGCAGTGAACCAAGAGTTTTCCAGCAGCTCATGGACATAATGCAAGTAGATGCCCCCTCATCAATGATAGTTTGGTGAACATTTCTATTGAGAGCTTTTACTTGTATTAGGAAAGCTAATTGCGATGATAACTGTGGCACATATCCTACATTATTATAAACCATAAGATTTGAATCCATAGGATCTATTCCACCTATTGCTGACAATAAAGCTTGTTTCTAGGAGGGACAATTTTTCAATACCTCAAGTGTCGACATAGAGGAAGGTGATTGAGTCAGATCTTCCACTATATTATAATTTTGAGCTGCTCGAGCACAAGGATTGAATGTTGATTTGTGTAAAACTCCCTTTGGTGGCTTTATTTTTAATTCAGGTACAATTGGTGGAACAACTTTTAGTGAAGTCGAGGTCGAAGTACTAGGTTGATCAGTAGCTTGGTTATTCGACGACAACGGATTTCCATAATCTTTATTCCTTGTTGACACAAAAACATCATTTTGCGGATTTGCGATAAACAACATGAGTACTTGGGATGTGGAAGCATTATCGGTTGCAACCAAATGTGTCTCTAGGGTTGGAAACGGATCTGTCAACACTGCTGAGGTATTTGAAGTCATTAGAAGTTTAGAGACCTCAAAGCGATGTGGACAATCTCTTGTATAATGCTCATCATTACATATCAGACATGGATAATGAGGTTTCCTAGTCGTAGTAGGGGATTCAGATGATTTCTCAAGAGTGGAATTTTCCTATTTCTTTTTGTTATTCTTTCCCTTTTTCTTACCTCCTAGTTGCTTTGGATTACATTAATCTCTGAGGCAAGAGTTTTTTCTAATGGATTCGCATTTTGATTCGAAATAGCGAGATTTTGACTAGATGGTCCTCTTACCGTCTGTGTGCTTGAAGAACCTATCATGCCATCATTGGCATGAGAGTCCCTACTTGATTTTGGAGGTGGTGTAACAGTGAAAGTTGGTCTAGGTGCATCAGGAATTTTATCATAGAGCATGCCTGATTGTGTGTAAATCAAATCCAAATATTGGGCACAAGTGATAGCTTGCTCTTCTGTGACAACTTCTCCTTTTGCCACATCCTCGGTGATTGATGGCAACAAGGATTTTATGAACCACTCAGCTAAAAGCTGATTAGGAACATACATATTAACCATTCGATGACGACGTTGCCACTCATGAATATGATCTGATATATGGGTAGAGTTAGTCTGTTTAAAGTTGGTCAAGAGTTCTGTTCCAGTCTCGTACCTGATAGGTAACTGGAAGTGGGTCAAAAAGGTAGTGGCTAGAATGCTGAAGTTATCGAAAGAAGCTCTTGGTAATTCAATGTACCATTTAGCAGCTAGACCAGTAAGCGTTCTTTGGAAAAGACGAAGTCTGGTCGAATCATCATTCAAAGTATTGGATGAACACCATAAATGAAAGGTCATAACATGATTCGATGGGTCTTCTCTTGGATTTCCATTAAACTTTGGAATATCAGATGGTAACTTATGAGGAATCACCAGCCACCAAGGCACATATGCAATTGGATCATTAGTGAGCCAGTTTAAATCTGGTAATTCTAAAGTTGCTATGAATGGCAACTATCGATTCAAGTTAGGTGGAGCATACCCAGGATAGGATGGAATTGTCTATGCAATAGGTCTTTGCATACCAGCATAGGGCATCTACATTTGGTAACCTTGGTAAGGTTGTTGGACAAAACCAGTATAAAGTAGTTGTTGATAACCAGATTGAAATTTTGGTTGTCCATAACCTGCAAAGCCTTGTTGCCCAGGTCCTTGGTAAGCTTGACATTGTCCAAAACTAGTTTGAGCTTGTGAACCAAGTCCAAACTGGGGTTGGGACTGTTAGAATTGAGGTTGTTGGAATTGTGATAGCCACAGTTGTTGAACCAACTGTTGTTGCCCAATAATGAAAGATTGACCAAGTTGTGGATTAGCTATACCAGTGTATGCGTGGGTCATTCTGGATAAAGGTATACTAACCTGAGGTTGTTGCTGGGCTCCAAAAACAAGTGACTGTTGTATAACAACTTGAGAAACTTGAACCTCTTGACTTGAAACTTGTGGTTGCAAGGAAGAAGGATCAGTTTGTACCAATTGAGAAACAACAGATTGAACTTGTGATTGTGGCACAGTAGTAACAACAGGTGTAGTAGGAATATTTGACACAGTTTGCATTTGTTGTGTTGGGTACACAAGCCTTGGTTGATTTGGCATTATTGGTTGCCATTGACAAACTCTAATTCCAGTTTGACTTGAATACTGTGGGAAATTACCATATGGTTGTCCCCCGGAAAAGGGAGGAAACGATGAATAAGCATATTACTCTCCATATGGTGGCAATCTAGTATTTAATGGATACATCAGTCTTTGATGACTAGATTGCCCAAATTGATATTGATGTGCAGGATCAGAGTGTTGAGTTTCCATTTGAGAAAAACCAGGTTGAATTCCATACGAGTTTATGCATGTTGACCATGGTGCAGAAGCAACCCCTGAGTGGGTTCCAGACAATGATTGGTAACCAACCAGGATGGACGATTCACCATATAGGTGTGACCCATGTGTGGTAGAAAACATCAAGGGAGTGACAACAGAAGATTCTACTACAGCTAAATCAAATGATACAGTCTTTGATGTTGACGCTTTTTTAGCCATAGTTAACTAGCCCAAAAGCTGTCCTAAAGATTCAACGGGAACTTGCAAGGAAGTAGGATCAGATGAAGCAAAGTAATCAGGTGTAGCAGGATAAAGATTAATCCCAGTTCCAAAATGAAATGGGGTGCCAGGTGTGGAATCCTCTACTATCTCTTCTATGGAAATCAAATCTGGTGGAAGAGATTTACGTTAGGTCTGTAAAATATTTCTGGTGTCGATGAAAGTGCAGTTTCTACAGCGACTGATGTCAGAGGGGTAATAACTTCTGAATGTTGAAATTCGAAGTCCAGATGTTCAGGTAAATGAACAACAGTTTCAAAGGGAGGTTCTTGAACAACTTTTGGTTCAGATGTAACTTCTATTTGAACTAGGATAGATTCCGGACCAATTCTTGATGGAGTTGTTTCAAGTTCAGAAGCACTTCCTGGTTGAGCAATTTCAAATTGAGGATCAACTTGTTGTTGGACAACCTCGGTTACTGTTACACTAGGATTAGTGCTAATGTCCTCAAGTAACTATGAAACTTCCTCTTTAAGAATGGATGTACCATATATAATTGGAGTAACTAGAGTCTCTAAAGCTGTTGAAACAAATGTTTCAAACAACCCAGATGAAGAACTAGGAATTCTTGATGTACTAGACTCAGTTAAATGAGACCGCTTTATCTGAATTGGTGTCACTTCAAGAGGAAAAGGTAGTTGACTCACTATTCTTAGCGAACGATGGGGTTTGGGTTGACTTTCTTCCACGATTGTGGATTACTTTATCGACTTAAACTCAACTAAGGAATAAGGATGTTATTCATGGTCAATTAATTTTAATGACACTGGGACACAACTTCACTTTTTCAGTTTTAAAGAGTCGAGAAAAAGCAAAAGATGACTTTAGTCGCCTTGGATTTTTAATGAGCCTGAAAGGACAAGTGCTCAGATGATCCTTTTACTTTTAAAGAGTTGAAAAGGAACAAAAGTGACTACTCTAGAGACCATAGACAAGAGGGTTTACTAGACAAATCGCAAAACTGCAATATACACCTTGGTGATAAATGAAAGAGAAATTACCAAGGATTTTATGTACGACAGTCAATCTTCCTGAATGTTGTGTTCAATGCATTGCAATCGGTAAGGTGGCAGACTTGGCTTCCTAGGGATAAAGGATTTCAACCTATTGGGGTCTCCCACTATATACGCCACGGTACAGGGAGAACAAATCCATAATAGCACTTATCGGATCAAAGAGGAGGAATCACCCAACCTTTAGTGAAAACGACAGCCACTAGGTTTAGAGATGCCGGAACACATCTCTAGCCTAGACCTCTAGATGTTTTCGTTAAGTTCCAAAGCGTTGTTAGATTAATTGATGTTTATTTTAATTTGATCTTGCTTAGAAATTTTCCTTTGAAGGTTCACCGTGGAATGTGTTCTGAAATTCCTAAGAATGCAACTAGAATGATAAGCACTCTTTTCATTTAATTTCAACAATGAAAATCCAAACTATAAGGGATAGATCATAGAAGTGCTTTTGAGCAAACGACAAAGAGAACAAACTAATGCAATTCGCTAAACCATTCCGTTTAGCACACAAACTGAAACTCTAAAATGCAAATGCGTGTATTTGTTTTCAGTTTCTCTTAATGTGAATGTTTCAATAAGAAAAACTAATGCACAAATGATTCAGAACTTTTTCATAAAAAAATGGCAATTTATAACAAGTTTCTTCTAAGAGAGAAAGGAAGATTGAACAACACTTTCAATTTTGAAGAAATGAAGCTTTTCGACACTTTGAATGAACATCAAATCAAATGCACAAAATATATCAATCGATTAGCTATGAAGGAGGATTTTACGACACTTCACTTTTCGAAGAAAATGAGGACTTTATGACACTTTTTATCGAAACGACAATTGATCAAAAACTACTTTCTGACAATGGATTGCAAATGATACAATAAATACATAAAAAACATTCACCAATCCTAGTCTAAATAGGGCCAAATTAAAGAGATGAAGGCTGGTTTCGGAGATGAGACATCATTCATGTTCAACAAGAAATTCAATCAATTTAAGATGAAAATTGACAAAAACTTCAATTCCTAGATGGGAAAATTGATCTTCAAGAGATCAGCGCAGGCTGTGGTGATAGACAGTGCATTGAATCGCTCTATACCCATTCAGGAACTACAATGCATCACAGGTCAAATTTATGGATAGTGTGATGATTACAGTGAGCAATTTTGAAGGTGTTTTTGGCTCAAATTAGATTTAATTTTCAGTAGATTAGAATTGAATTCAATAATCGATAGCAAGTACAATATATTTGGATGTTCTAGGAGGCTACTTAGCTACTAAAAAGGGAAAATATTGTTCCCCGGTATGGTTTCCAATTTGTTTTGGGGATATTTAGTGTTTCTACAAACAACTAACCCTCTAGATCTAGTAGTTGATCTAGAAACAATAGTCAAAGAAATCTTAATTTTTCTTATAAACAATAGATAAGATAAGGGACAGAGAACCTACTTGTTACTTCCACTTGCTCCTTATCTCCCTTGACTAATTTCGCTGCTCCTTCTCGTACTTAAATCACTTGAGAAGTACCTGCACAACTTACAGAAACAAAAACCTGTCAAATCATAATGATCTATTTTTCATAAATAGCATAGAATCGAAAGTATGATATACACATGAATGCATTCAACATAAACACAAACATAAGGGAAAAATATTGAAAACTTTATTGATAAGAGGAAATATTACAACCAATGTGAGTTCGATCCACTGTCGTCTTTCCAATTCAATCCTTCTTCACCTCATGAAAAGCAAGACATTCCAACAATTCACAATACTTATGTTCAATCCTAATCTCATACCACCAGCATCTCCTTGCAACTCAATATTTTTCAGCCTCTAGATCTCTTGGATGAGTGATCTATTTATAGATGAGTGGAGGTTGGGTCATCAATGATGATGATGAATGCCTTTCTATTTTTAGAAATTGGTTCCATGAAAGAGGGAGATAGGAGGTTGATGTTTCCTAATTCCTTTTGTCATCTAAGGGTGAACTCAGAGGGCAGGTGGCACTTGAGAAACTTCTAGAGGTTTCCAGTGGATAAGAAATCTTCAAACCCTCATGGAAAATTTCCCAAGTTTGCTCATTCAAGGCTAAAGAGGGACTAAGTGCAATGCATAGCACCCAGTCAATGTAGCCCCTGCAATGCATTGCAGCTTGATAGAAGGCTTCCCACACTGAGCTCTTTAGGAGTAATTTTTGGATGCTTTCTGTGATGGAACTTCTTTGGGAGTAAGGTATTATGATGATTAACCTCTTTAGGGCATGCAACAACTGTATTAAGGGTTGATGAACTCTAATAACATCAACCTGTAAGTTTGGGTTGATATGCCCAAATGAATCTGCAACAAAAGGGTTTCAATGTTGTGAATCGGGTTAGCTGTGTAAGAGATTGAGATTGTAACAGAAGATTATTTAATTAATTGAATGCAAGTTATTTTGTTGTTCTCTCTATAAGCTCTGAATCCACCGTAGCCCTAGTCAAAGAGTTGGGCCCACTTGTCTGATCAGGTGTTGTGTTATTTCTATGTGTTGTTATTTTATTTATGTTGGTTTATTTCGATTGCTGTCACAGTGGTTCTTTAGTTAACTCAATTATTGAATCTATGATTGGTGATTGGATTGTGTCATTTCTACCTACATATATTTTTTGTGTTACCTTGAAATAATGTACGCACCCGGATTGATAAATTAAATGTGGAAAAGGGTTGAATAGCTGTTCACACTCAGACACCAACATTTTGGTGTCATTCCTAGGGAGGTTAACAATGTGCAAGAACATGATCTACATTGATCTACGGATCAATCTCTCATCTTAGGGAGGGAATTTGTTACCGTGCTCTAATTCCTTAGCTTAATGTTCTGTTTTCTTTTATTTTTGATTGCTTTATGTTTTGCTAATTTCCTAGAAACCAATCTCTCTTTCTAGGGAGGGAATTGTTACCCTGCTCTAGATCTTGAGCCTTATCTATTTTCTTTGGTTTTTATTTTCTTTTATTCTCAATTTTTTTTACATAGGAAATAGTTAAGTATAACATGGTCTAGTGTAGAGTTAGGTAAAGTGTGTTTCTTTACTATGTACTTTTGTAACTTATAATCCAACGGTCACAATATGTAGTGATCCAATGGTTCATTCTCTCCTCAGTATTACCGACACTTGATCCATGTCTTAACACCCAATTGGTCCATGATCTCTATTTAAAGAGCATGGAGGGTCATTTGTAGGGTAACTGTTCATAAGAGAAGCTTATGTAAATTTTCATTCTTTTAGTAATAAATTGCTTGAAGTGGCTGCATTGGCTTAGGCCGTGGACTATTTCCCTCTTTGAGGGTTTTGACCACTCTAACAATACTTGTGTATTGATCTATGATCTGTTTGTGAGCGGTGTCCTTTGGTGTTCTGTCTAAGGAACTTACCCTGTAAATTCCTACATGGTATCAGAGCTTGGACCTAGGTTCAATTCCCCCGAGTTGCGTTTGAGGGGGGTGTTGGAAGAATCACTGCACCTCTATGGAATCCGTAATTTCCACCCTGGGGATCCTAGTTACTAGTTTGGCATTTTTACGAAAACTTGTGGGTTTTGGTGTAACGGAAAATCTCCACATGGTATCAGAGCTATCTGAGGGCTGCATCTATTGGTGATTCAAATCTGAAGCCGATAGAATTGCATCCAACTGTCGTTTCCTAGATCTAGTATTATTGACTTCTTTCAGCCCGATAGGACGGCTCTATTGTGTTATGAGCATCTGTTCCAGTGAGGAACCCCTTTCATTTGACGCAAAAAAGTTTCCAGTAGCCCTAGCTACATCAATTTTAAGATCTAGAGGTATACAGTGTTTATTTGCAATTTATAGTTATTTTCTCTCTGTTTATTTTAGTTTATTTAGCTCTTTGTTTTTTTATTATCGAATATATACCTTTCATTTCCCCATATGCTCTTTTCCCCATGACTCTGTGCAATCTGGGAAGATCAGAAACATAAAGGAAGGATTTTTCTCATGCATATGCTCTTTTATGTCGCGCCTTAGTGTGATCTTGGAAACCAGAAACATTGAGGAAAATATTTAGTTTCCGGATAAAGCTAACTTCAAGTTGTAAGGTTTATTTTTTTTTGTATGTCTGTGTTGGGTTTTGTGTTTTTTGTTTTGTATGGAAAAAAGATCTTTCTCAAGTAAGCACACACCCCGAAGCTTCAATGACTAAAAGAAAGAAAAAAACCCTTCCTATTTTCCAAAAATTACTAACCTTTTAATCTAGCTCACTTGGTCCAAAGCTACTTTATGAAAATAGAGGTCTTGAGTTCAAGTCTTTCTTTTTATCGAGCTAATTAGATTAAGTTTGGAAAGGCGGTAGATTTTTTTTAAATATAACATTATCATTCATTTCCACACATTCTCGCACTTTGCCATTATCTTCAACAACTTTTCTTCAAAAAGCCATACCTTCTTCATTTGGAAGCCATTTTTAGAGCTATTTTTTTTAATTAGCCTAATTTTTCAAGATATTTCCATTGGAACACTTAGTTTCAGCATCTGTAGCTTCAATTTATGTTAAAATGGAAATTCCATGCCAAGTTATTCTTGATAGCACCAACTACTTCCAATGGTGGTCCTACATTGTGGATTTACTTAGAAGTAAAGGTCTTTACAGAATAGTCTTAGGCCAAGAAACCAAACCAAAAGATGAAGATAAGGTAGCCAAATGGGAAAATAGGGAAGATCAAGCACATGGGTTGATAGGGATGTGTATTTCTGGAGACCTTAGATTCCATATCACAGAACTTGATACTCCTAATGAAGTAATGAAACAGATCACTAAAGTTTTTGGAATTAAAAATGAACTTAGAGCCCATCAACTCGAAAATGAGTTGCTTACATTGGACCCCAATAATTTTTCTTCCATTGAAGATTTTTTGTCCAAGTTCAAGACCCTTAGACTTCTCTTGGAAGGTGTTAAGGTTAAGAAAGAAGATGGAACCTTATCTATTCCATTCTTACTAAGTTGGGACTAGCCTATTCTGTGTTTGTTTCCACCTTCCATTCTACAAGAGAAGCCTTCATTTCTCAAGGACAAGACTACAATTCCCCTTCCTTTGATGCCTTTTAGGATTCTTTAATAGGAGAACAAGAAAAACTCTTACATCTTGGTCTTCTTAATCTTGGAAACTCTTTTAAGAAAACCTTAGCCACCCAGCAGCAACCAAATTCAAAGAATCCTAAGAAGTCATATCCTAAAAAGAATGGTCCTAAACCAAACAAGGGTCCTAAGAAATTTCAGTCTCAAAATGAAAAATCATTTCAACAAAATGATAAGGAAAATAAAAACAAAGAAAATAGATAAGGCT
>Ga0181464_1002072_pt1 | contig 10076 bp, 7 predicted proteins | sample InSIn2gowninarea_FD_119074 | JGI IMG/M metagenome (GOLD analysis project Ga0181464, IMG submission 119074) | Clean room microbial communities from NASA Spacecraft Assembly Facility at Jet Propulsion Laboratory, Pasadena, California, USA -... ...
TGATGAAACACTAATTGGTTAAGCTATAGAGTCATCTAGAAGAGCCCTTGAAATGACGAAAGTCAAGCCAGAGGATGTTAACTTGGTTTTGATGTGTACGTCTACTCTAGATGATATTCTTGGTGGTGCTCCCTAAGTAAGTATCATATGACATTTATTTGATCTATAGCTGAATAATTATCATTAACTTTGTTATGACAATTTAATGTATTTGCACTCCATATTTTTTTTGTTTTCCCATGTTTCTGCTTGGTTCAAATTGTTTGAGTTAATGTTTTCCATAATATGGGAGCTACTTGGACTAGAGATATTATTCTATATTGTTAGCATTTTTATGGAATTTATTATTATAGAATCTATATCATGATGGTATCATATTTTATTGATGTTATAGTAGGTAACATGGAGTTTAGATGCATTTCATTAAGTGGAAAACAATTCCTTTTCATTGGCTTGGTGAGCAATTGTGTTTGTCTAGGCTAATCTCAATTTATAGGTGTTGGATTTTCAAATTATACAATTCACAATTTTGTTGATATCAAAACTCCTCATATTGCTGTGTTTTTTGTTTTGAGATGATGTTTGTAGCCAACATTTGGGCTTCGTTGTGACAATTTCTGTGTATAATTTGATATAAGGGTATACCTTTAAAGTTTAAACTCATTACCTTTGTTGCATTGATTAAAAGAGAAGAATCTTCCTAACCTAAAACTGAAATGTAGTGACATTGAAGTTAAATGTGAAGTTCTATGTGCATTTATTTGTTAACTTGTTAATGTTAGTTTCTGATGTAGGGAATCGCTTTGATGTTGGGTTGTTTTGTTATAATTACCATTTCAATGGCTAGAAATTTGTCTTGAATTCATGTAAGTGTTTCCTTGGGGTGTGTTGAAAATCCTTGGAAATAGGCACATGGGGGAGTAGGTAAATGCAGATTTGATCAAGCTTATTCTTAAAGGAATAGAAAGGGATATGGTGAGAAACTGGAGGCCAATCATTTTACTAAATGTTTTGTACAATTTAAAGGTTTGAGAAGGTTTGATCTATCATCAATTTCAAGGTGTGTTCTCAATGTCTATTCTACCCTTACTGTTATTTAGTCTTGCCATAGTCCCCAAGATGCCCCTTTATTCACCATTGATATGGACATGTGGATGTTGCTTACAAAAATATTGTTTTGAATTGCGATGTTCTCATGCCAAGATGGTCTTCAAAATTATCAATAGTCAATGGTGGTTATGACTTATCAAATTATCAGTTATAATACATGGATGGCTAATAGTGACATGCATTAGAATTTTCTTTTTTGGTTTTGGTTATAAACTTGTAGTTTTACTCTCGTCATTCCTGAATGGTTTTGACTATTGACTGTTTTTTCCTAATTGTTCATTAAATATAAGATCTAGTACTACTCAGAGTCTCAATATGTAGGGAAAATATGTTTTCAACTTATAGAACTTTAAATGGTCATTCCAGTTAAAATACCTTCAACAACTTTGTAGTCTTTGTTGTTTCTAAGGCCTTTGGGATTGCACATACAATAACAAGCCTTGTTGGCTAGGGATAAGATTTCTTAATAGCCTGTTAGTGCTACATTCACTCATGTTCCCAACATCAACGTCAAAGTTGAGGTACCTTGTTTGATTAATCCATAAAAACTAAAATGATTGATTTCCTGGTGACAATGTTTTTGTAACAACACTTTCCAAATAACTATAAAACCTGAATATATAATTTTGGTAGCTACTTCACATAGAACTTGTTAGCAATTTGGAATTCCAACATCTCTATCCACTTTCTTAATCTAACAAATAGGATTTTCTAGCAAGCAATCACAAAAAAGGTATATTTACATAAAATATTTGGAAGCTTTCTAGCATTAGCTGTAAAAGTAATCAACAAAAAATATTTTATGATAGCTCTAGTCATCATCAAATAAGTAAATGACACTTGGAGTGTTACTATAGTGATCCATAGAATTATAATTTGGTTGTGTTGTAACTAGGAGTGAAGGTGGCTCTTAAAATTTTTGGGCACAAGAAGTTTCTTCTATTATTAGAAAAAGATGATTAGATGCATTATTTCCATAATCAGATGATCCTCCAACATCACCATTATTTTCAAACAAAACACCTTCCCATTTGGCCTGTTGCATGTCAGTGCTAATGAAACTTTCTAGAAGATTACAACCACTGTTTTGTTGCAAATTAGAAGATAAAATATGGGGCATGCCTAGTGTTTTTCTAGGCATACAACCAATGGGAATGGAAATGGCGATTGTAAATTTCCCACTGCAATCTTAGTAGCACCTTCTATGCCTACTTCCATGACACCACTGGCACTAACCGTAGTCAAGTTTGCACACTGAGCATTTTCCAAAGAAAATCAATTGCACAGAAGGGAACTTAACTGGCTTTGGTATAATGCATTACAACCCAAAATAAATGATCCAGAATTCAAGCTTCTGTTTAGGAGAACTACAAAAGTGACCAATATCATCATGTCGTACTCTTTGAGAGGTGAGAGAGTTCATATTGGGAAACATCTAATTTGATATTATTGATCGAATATTCCTTAGCTTGCAGTCTTGTTTCAATCACAACTCCACCTACAACAATTGACCCTTCACATGCCAAATGTTTCTACTTGATACGTCGGGGATGGAAAGATTGTGGGGCAAGGAATTTCCTTGTGATGCTTGTCAAAGTTGAGTATTTTGCAACATCGGGCATTAATTAAACCTTTGAGTAGGGACATGTGAACCTAGAAACAAATGTAAAGCCAAATGTTGTTCTAATGAGGATTAGTGAGTGAAGCAATTATTGTGCCTTTCTTATGTTGTAGTTAATATTAGAAGTCATGTTAGGCATCAATAATTGAATTGTTCTTTCCAAAAGTTCTCCATAAACAATGCACATGGAATAGATCCAAACCATGAACTAGTGCGCTAAAAGTGTGCTTTCTCCCAAATAAGTAGCCATGTATGTAATAAATGTGTAAAATTCCACCTTGGACATCAATGTTAGAAGTACTAGATTAGAAAGACAAATAACTTGTTGTTCCTCCATATAAGAAATTACTCTAACAAACAGATTGTATTCTTTCTGATGAACGGATCTCAAAGTCAAAAGAGATCCAATAATTTGTGAAGTTGTTGTTGCAAATTATGCTACAGACACTTTGGGAAGCCATACCAATTAGCATGAATAGCCATGCATAACCTCAAAGCTGCACTATTATGCTTATCATGTCATCCACGTATTTCAGATATCAAACCACTATGCCACTTGTCAGCTTACCATGAATTCTAAGGGTATGCTAAAGCTGTTTTCGAAAACCACTTGTGGGGGTTGAGCCCAACAGTTGGCTACCAGATAATCCCTATAAATTCAAACTTGGTACACATGATTTGCTGCCTACAAGCATTTATCAAATTGAACAATGAAAGGGTAGAAGACTACTATGTATTGCATAGAACATAATGCCCTTGCTGATGCGTATGGGCTCAAACTTCAGTAAATGACTATTGATGGGCTCTAAGAGAATCACACGACCCAAATCCTTCATAAATTTTTAGAGTCACCAGTTTATTAGATGGTTCTAATCTAGTCTGACCCTTGACTAGTTTCAATACCAATTCCAACTTCTAAAACATTGTTTGTTTGTCTTGATCAATACATTTGTTGTGCGGTTCCTTGAAGCTAATCAAATATTGCATGGCACATATCTGCTTAAATCTCATGGATCTTCTAAGAATTATATATTTTTGTTAGTATTAAACTAACATAAATGCATAGATTCGTATATAGATAGGCGTTCTGAACGAACACTCTTTGAAAGGAATCCACATTATCGTTACCTTAACTCTAGGGTGTTGTATTTTAAAAATTTGGCAAGGTCTTGAAAGCTTCATTGTTGGTTGTATGATATTTTTTTCTTTAAATTTAGATATTGGTTTATTTATCATATTGTTGAAACATTCAAGAACAGTCATGTGAATATATCCACACAAGATAATGTTGTAAACCACACTCCAAACCTTATGCCATAGAAAGACAGTGGAATTCATGCCATTAGGCTCCTACTGTCCTTTCTAGAATCCATTGGAGACACAGGAATAAAACTTAACCAAGACCTACATATAAATGATGTTTGATCAGAGGGATTCCACTCAATACCATGCATCATAAAATGGTGAAATCCCAAGGATGATACTCAACCAAGATTTTCATGTAAATGATGTTTGATAAGATAGATTCCATAAATTAGCATGCATTAGACAATGGTGAAATCCCAAGGTTGTTGTAAGAGTTACACCTAAACTTCAATGTTTGCATGTATAGAATGAGAATATCACTAAATGCTCAGGTTGAGCAATCCAAAATGATTTTTTGGTAAAGTCAAAGTGGCTAGGCAGATTGAAGCCTCTTTCGACTAAGTTTTAATGCTATTGCACTAAACCCATGACACGACAGGTTTGACTCATAAATCTATAGCAGAGAAGAGATGTGGAAGGGTAGTCAACACTATCATCAGTGGCACACTTCACCATGTACATCTCCCCAGAATAATAGTTACCTGGTTTGTTTTCATGTTTGAACATGAAATTAAAAAAAAAATCACCCCATACAAAAATTCAATAAAATTCACCATTAAATTCAAATATATCTATATAAAAAACATACATATAATTTTTTCAATATAACATATATCAAATAATAAATATATTAAATTTAACATTTATAAAACATGATACATATAAATTAATAATTGAAAAGAAAATATTGACAAGCTTTATTTATTATAGATTCAAAGATATGTTTAGGCCAAAGAATGTACGGATATAAATTCACTAAAGATAAGCATTCAAGAAGATTCTATTGAAATAACTGGAATGAAATGCAAAAAGGTGAGTCTCAATGTATATCACAAGGTTTCAATAAGTGGCACAAATGCAACACAGTTCATAATCTTGGCAAACTGGAGGAGAAGGTTAACAGACAAAAAGTTGCTACCAACAACAAGCATTTTAGAAAAGGACTTGTCTCACATCATCCCCAATGTAGAGTTTTCAAGAAACAAGAAGAAGAACCCCTCTTTGACCATAGATCTATAATAGCATGCCAAAGAAATGATAACCTATTAGATGGAATCAATCTCAAAGAAGAATCCCCTATTGAATGGTATGAAAGGAAAGCTACAACAATTCAATGATGAATACTACTTGTTGAAAGCCCTCCAAGGTTCACAACTTGCTCCAAAAGCTAGGGATGAGAGACAAAGGGAGGACCATGAGGCTGGAGAAGACATCCACCATCCCATTTCCTTGAAGTGAATGAATAACATGAAGAATCTTAGGTCCCCCTCTCTATGAGGGTTTTGTTTATATATTTTATTTTATATACAACACTGGCATGTCTTGCTTCTATTATATTTAGTGGACAACAACCCAACTATACTTAGTATTATTTTCTTTTGAGTATATTACGAGACAATAGACAAGGGCCCAACACTATTGTTCTAAAACTTGGTCCGACTTGGCTCAATGGGCCAGTTTAGTACCAAATAAGACCTGCTCATCCAAGTAGATGCATGATGACCCCATACAGAATCCAAGAAAAAAATTCACTATTTAATTAAAAAACTCAAACAAACAAAGCATTAAATTGATAAAATTTGTATAAAGAGATATCCTACCCCTCTTTTTGTCTCACACCTTTCTCACAAAGCATTTGTAAGCATTTCAAGTTTTGGAGTAGAGTCGAAATATTGAAGAGCAAAGTGACGCTTGAGCTTGGTGCTAGTTTGGCATTTCTTTGAGGTTGTTTGCAATGGATTTAGGTAGCTTAATCAAGAGGCTATAATATATCTTGAAGCTTGGAGGTGTTGTGGACAAATTCTTGTGCCCATTGCCCATTATCTTCATTTCTAGACATGTTTTCCCTCTCTTTAAACTGCAAAGGTATATGCTCTGAAATCTATCCCTATTTTTAATCTTCTTCTCTTCAAAACTCAAATATGTTCCTCTTTAAATTACAAATGAAAATCATCTAAAATTTGTCCATGTTTTGAATTTGAGGAGATAATGGACAAGGGCCCAACACTAGTGCTCTAAAACTTGGTCTGTGTTGGCTTGAGGGGGCATGACCCAGGTTCTGTGTTATGAACCCAGCTCACAAAAAGATAGAAAAGATAGATAAACGCCTTCAAAATAAGCCTCTTCGAGGGGGAAACCTCCTTTACATTACACAAATGAACAATTCTTGGATGATACAAATGACAAGACCTCCTTTCTATATATAGGAGTCTAAGGGGTCATAATATAATCAAATCCGACATAACAATAATAATGTAAGGGTAAAATAATAACAATAGTGGGCTTCTATGGGGCACAATAATAACAATATGGGGACTACATGGGCACAAAAATATAATAAGGGGGTTGTATTAATAACAATAAGGGGTTACACTAGTAGTATAAGGACCTAACAACACGGGATACCTGCATGTAATCTGGTACAAGTCGAGAGTGTGGATGTTCACATTGACTTGACCATATTCGAGGTCTTCCCCAAATGTGTCTGCAAATGTATCATTGACCTATTGCCATTTTAGCTTGATTTCCTTGTCTACAATCAGCTTGGTGTCTTCATATATTGGTAGACTTGTAGACATTCTCTCAACTGTCGCTCCAGTTGCACTTCCAACAGTGTCCTTTGATCCTGCTCTCTTGGAGGCCATTGATCCTGAACTGTTAAGAGGCGGAAGAACACCTGCTAGATCTGGAGATATAGAGACATGCATGTAAAGAAATATGTTAACTTAAACAAAAGCAAACTTGAGGAATGACATGCAACATACCTAGGGATTGATTAGCAAGGATTGCACAATTTTTCCATGGAGGCTATGAGACTGGCTTCCAAAACTTCACAAAAGGCAGTATGGGCTGTCTTGGAGGCTGGCTGGCTGCTGGAATTATGAAATGTGTAATCCAGGCCAGCCTACTAGCTGCTGGAACTGCGCAATGTGAAATTTCAAATGGAAATGGTTGGAGGCCCAGTGACTGCATTGCACAATTTTCTGGGCCAGCAGTCATTGTCCCTCAAAATTGTGCAATGCAAGACTAGAGGATAGTCACTGGGCAAAAATACACATTTATCGAGAGGAATACAGAGCCTTCCCTCTCAGGATTGCACAATTTTGTCTTGGTGAGGCAGAGTTTGGGCAAAGGTTGCCCAGACTCACCAACAGGAAACTAAAATAAAATTTGAATGTGAATGCATGGTGATATTGAGTGTAAGTAGGAGTGAATGATCGTGCATGCAAAAAGTTAATGAAAGATTCAGAAAATGGAACAATATGCATGTGGGTGAAGCAAGTCGTCGAATAGGCGACCGTTTGTGCAAAATAGTTTCATGCATGCCATAATAGTGATATGCTAACGAAAATGAAAATGATACTAGTACAAGCTAGTATGCATGTAAACAACAACAAGCGTTCACATAAATCAAGAAAAAAACAATCACACAAGCCAAAACACAAAAAGCGATAGAAATGTTGGAAAAGACTTGTTAAGCCAACTTACCCATGAATAGCTAAGTTGGATGTGTCAAAGACTCATAGATGTGTTGTGGGATGTCAAAGCTCCAAGATCGATGTAAATAACTGAGCTTTGAAGCGTCGAATAAATAAATTTGAGGCTCAGACACACATGCCACAAATATGGGAAAAAGCGACAATTGGAGGAAAGATTCTAAAATGATCTTTACATGTAACCTTGAGTTACCAAAAGTATCTCCCTAAAATATATGGATTCTTTTTGCATGTTGCTTTTCTATTCTAGGAAAAAGCTGTCCATGCATGCAAATCAAGTTTTCCTGGTCCCAGGTCGAACCGGTCAACCCAATGGCACTTGCAACAACCTGCCTAGCTGAGGGGAAATTTTTCACATTTCTAGGAGGTATCTGGGCTGACTTCCCAGAAGGATTGCATAATTTTTGGGCTGAGCAGCTGACTGCTACCCAAAATTGCACAATTTCTGGGCTAAGCATCCCTGCTGGGAGGAATTGCGCAATTTTCTCAGTGAAGCTTGACAAGAATATTTGCACAATTCTAGAGCCCAACAAGCTACCAGACATAATTGTGCACTTTCTAGAGGGAAGGATGGTTCCCCTCGAGAATTATGCAATTTATTGGGGAAGCTGTTCAGGGTGCAACTAGACCAAGTCCACAGAAATAGCCTATGAGGGGCATGCAACAAGCTCTGATGCACAAGCTGGGAATCTACTAGAAAATCACTGAAGCTTGTGTACTTGACAAGACAGGACATGTTGTTGAGGAGGGTTGTTAGGGAGGCTCCAAAACGAAGCTAAGGAAAAATTTTGGAGGGTGGTTGAAGCCTCTACAAGAGAACCCAAGGGTTTTGAATAGTTGTACATCTTCTACCAAAACAAAATAATTTATCTCAGTTCAATCTTGGATTTTAGTTACAAAAATCTAGTTATTTTAATCTTATGCCTTATCTATAAATATAATGTAATGACGAGAGATACACTAAACTTTCTATCCTCCAAATTTCTATATCCAATTATCCCACTTCGTTTTCTGATGGGCCATGTATGGTTTTGATAGATAATTCATAACTAGTTATTGGATAGATGAAACTCCTTCTAGGAGGAGTATAATAATGAACCCAAAATCTTGGCTCTTATAGCCTTCATAATGGAAAGTAGTACATCATGTAAATGAAAATTCTTGTTTTTTCAAGAAATTAATGTGCATAACTATGTGCATTGATGCTTATTAATATTATAGGATCGATTTTTTTTGTTGGTTAATATAATTCTAATTAAGAAATAAAAAAAATATTAGTTAAAGTGATAAATGAAGGCAGTGTTAGGATATACTCAAGTTGATTACACATTTACTAGATCTTCCACTTGACAATAGGACCAATTCCTCCCCACTCCATATCCTTAACTTAGTTTCACATTCTCTAGACCTTACACTTATTACCATAAGACCCATGCTTGCACCCTCCTCCATCGTCTTCTTCCCTCATGGACATCAGTATTAAAGACTAGAATTGTCTCATTTTAATTTCTCTTTAGGCCATTCAAATAAATTGATAAAATATGATTGTGAAAAAACCTTTCTCATTCATCTGTTGTGTTCATACTATTATTTTATAGGCTCGTAAACCAATCACTAGAATCATCCTTAAATAATAGACAAATAACCTAAAAACCACAATAGGATTCTTGATTTTGTCTAGCAGAGTACTTTAGTGTGCTATCATATGGTTGTTGAGCCTCAAACCTACACTCAGTTTTCTATCCTTCCAACAGCTTTTTCCTACTCACTTCTCTCTTTTGCCCTTATTTCCTCCATTAACCTGTTCAAATCATTACATTATATGTCTTTTAGCATGAGTTGTTGACTGTGCTAATGGTTGACTGTTTGTTTAGATTTTTGGTACATGTACAACGATTCCACAGCTGATACAACAATTCCGCAGCTGTTCTGCAATTCCGCAGCCTTTTTGTTGTTTGCTATACTCCACGTGTCCTCTCAAGGAAAGGGCCACATGGGCACGTTGGTATGGATGTACACATGGTTCGTGTGCTATCAGTTGGGCCAATTCGGTCACATATGCCCCCGGTCAACGCAGGTGCACCCACGGTCAAACAACAAAGTTCCAAATGGTGGCACGGCTCTGCATGAGAAAATGAGACACGGAACCACAACTAGCACTTTCTCCATGCCACGAAGACAGCAGGGGACAGGATCTAACCATAGATTTACTCCCCATGATGACCGTTTCCTCCAAATGTGCACGGAGTTGCCTGCGTGTTGCTGCGTAGTTAAATTAGTTAAGTTGTAGTTGCTTAGTTTACGCAGAGGACAGTTTGTCCCTGTGCCTATAAATAAAGCGTTTGCCAATGCTTAGAGATTAGATTTTTGTTGATGTAATTGCTGTAATTATTTTGGTTATCAAACTCTGTTTTAAAGACTGTTTTTACAACACTTTTTCACTGTATTTTGACATGCTGATTTAATAGAAGAAGACTGTTTCT
>Ga0181464_1002073_pt1 | contig 10075 bp, 10 predicted proteins | sample InSIn2gowninarea_FD_119074 | JGI IMG/M metagenome (GOLD analysis project Ga0181464, IMG submission 119074) | Clean room microbial communities from NASA Spacecraft Assembly Facility at Jet Propulsion Laboratory, Pasadena, California, USA -... ...
ATATGTCTCCTTCATCCCTTAGCAATTCTACCAACATTCTTTGTGGAATTGCCTTTATGATTTTTCCGTGAGCTGCAACAAAACCTCTGTAGTAACAAGTCCTCCCTGCTACATGATACCTCACCAAGCTTCTCTCCTCTGAGCTTAGTATTTCGACATCTCTCTGGTTCTCTCTTCTGGAATCAATTTAGCACTCCTGGCTCTAGGCTACTGCAATCTTCTCACCTTATTCTGCCGCTACCTATACAACAATATAAAAACCAAAAACTCACCAATATTCAACATATTTTCACCTCTACGCATAATATTTTTCTGCTCTGATACCACTTTGATGCAAAAAAGCTCCATCCTTTCTCAAACACGTGGACCTGTGGATTATGGGCCCATGAAATACGTTGATCTCATCTCTGCAGCAATTATACTCAATAATCATTAAATATTATACCACCTCCTTGCAAGGATCTAATTTCTACTCGTCATTCAAACTCACAACACATACTTGTATCCTCTCACACACATCTTGATATATTCACATGAACTGGGCATCATTCATCATACAACCAATGTTGAAAAACTATTTCTACAATCCACGTTTGATTGCTCAATCTTGTACTATTTCAATGCTACAACAAACACAACATCATACTTGATTACTAATTAATACAAAAATCCACACCCTCTATTACAAATTTCGCTCATAGTTATGGTGCCATGGCTGGCCCAATTCTCACATAAATGGCCACTTATCAATAGTCATCTCAATTCACACACTTACACCACCCTTGGCATCTCTACGGGCTTGAATCTCATTTAAATGGCCCCCTACAACAATGTTACATATAATAATTTAAATAAAAATTACAATAACGTGTATCATGATAGATCCACGATTTTCTCAACACAATGCCTTAAATAACCTTGCAGGCCAACAACCAATCGCTATGATTTGTAACGATTTTCCTATTTGTGCCAATAAATAACAAATTACAAACAAAATGAATCAAATTGGAGGAAATCGCATCCTCACGCGATGATTTCTCCTTTGGAAGGTTCCAAAATTTGATTTTCACTTTGAGCCGTTGATGCTCCTGCATCACTGTAGGAGGCCGAAGGGCACTGGGACTGCCATGGAGGAGGCCACCACTGAAAGTTGAAGGTGGCTTCTGTGGGGTGGATCTGTTGGAGGGTAGATCTATTGCATTGACAGATTCTGTGCATAAGTGTGGAGACCGCGCATCTGGATCTGGTGTGGGAAAGTTTTGAAGGATGATTTTAAACTGGCAGGAGATTGAAATTAAGCCGACACAAATCATTGTTTGTATTAAGGATCTGTTTCTAATTAGCTAGTCAATTTTCTGCAGGAAGCCTTTGCGATTGTTTTTTTCTCGGTATTTACATTAAGATTTTAATTAAAGTTTTTAAATTTTTTTTTAATATAATTCTTTAATGAAAAAAGGGGGATATTATTTGATAAAGGTGGCAGTTTTTTTTTTTTTTAAGAAGGAATTGGAATGATCTCTTAAAAAAAAGGGATCTGGGCTCGGTCTTAATTGAAGTTTTCATTGGATCTGGGATTTGTAGAGTTTTTAAGATCCGGGGTTGTTTTCTTAAGTTGTTGGGGTTGAAGTTTTTCATTATTCAAGATGAATAATCAGTTAGCAGAAACATAGCAATAGAACCTAGAAAAAGACAGAGCCAAATCATAAATGTAATAAATGAAAATACACGCTTTAGATGAAATCCAAGACCTAAGCACCCAAATGACCAAGGAAGGGTCAAAACCTCATTTACACCATCAGGTACACATGCCAGAGTCAGTATCTAGGCTAAAACTTAAAGCAAACGATTAAGTTAATAGAGGAAGGAATGGTTACCTAAGGGTACGATACTAGCAACCCCGTAGATGTCACTTCGAGAATAAAAAAAGAGAAAAGCAAGAAGTCATAGTTAAACCCTAGTTGGGAGCTCAGCTATAAAGAGGGAAAACAAACTATTCCAGATAAGAGATCCATAATTTGCTACCTAGTGGGTGAGGGGTTGAGGTTTTGTTGCAGCTCACGGAAAAATCATAAAGGCAATTCCACAAAGAATGTTGGTAGAATTGCTAAGGGATGAAGGAGACATATGACCAGGAGGTCATAAAACTTTTGTACCTAAGGAGTCTGATGCAGGAGCATCGACAGCGCAAAGTGAAAACCGAATTTTGGAACCTTCCAAAGGAGAAAGCATCACGTGAGGATGAGATTTCCTCCAATTTGATTCATTTTGTTTGTAATTTATTATTTATTGGCACAAATAGGAAAATCATTACAAATATTAGCGTTTGGTTGTTGGCCTGCAAGTTTATTTAAGGCATTAGGTTGAGAAAATCGTGGATCTATCATGATACATGTTATTGTAATTTTTATTTAAATTATTATATGTAACATTGTTGTAGGGGCCATTGAAATGAGATTCAGGCCCGTAGAGATGCCAAGGGTGGTGTCAGTGTGTGAATTGAGATGACTATTGATAAGTGGCCATTTGTGTGAGAATTGGGCTAGCCATGGCACCATAACTATGAGCGAAATTTGTAATAGAGGGTGTGGATTTTTGTATTAATTAATAATCGAGTATGATGGTGTGTTTGTTCCAGCATTGAAATAGTACGGGATTGAGCAATCAAACGTGGATCATAGGAATATTTTTTCAACATTGGTTGTATGATGAATGATGCTCTGTTCATGTGAATACATTAATATGTGTGTGAGAGGATACAACTATGTGTTGCGAGTTTGAATGACGAGTAGAAATCAGATCCTTGCGAGGAGGTGGTATAATATTGAAGGATTATTGAGTATAATTGTTGTAGAGACGAGATTAACGTATTTCATGGGCCCATAACCCACAAGTCCACGTGTTTGAGAAAGGATGCAGCTTTGTTTCATCATGCAGCCTCCTGCGGCCTCGTCCACGACAGTCATGAAAATCAAGTAGGCCTATAAAAATATCATCACAGAGTGGGTATAGAGTGGCAACAAGCAGAAAGCAGTTTTCTTGCAACCACTACAGTTTCCCAATGTTTCTCAGTGGCTAGCGTCCGACCGCCTGGTAGAGGAGATCCACTTAGATTCAAACAATGAGAAACTGCATCACCTAACTGTAAAACTGTCACTCCAGAACACAGATAAGCACCATGCAGCTTACCACGGGTTCACCAAAGCACCCATCCACACTGCTGAGCCTCCCACGCGTCTCCACTGAAGCATCACAAAGAAATAATCTGCGTCTTCTCACATGGTACCATCGACTTATTCATCGTCCTTCCAGAATGCAACACCCAGGGTTCTCTCCTCCTGTTCTGGGTAGGTTCTCTCCTCCCAAAACTCAACCACAAATTGATCTCATTCAGCCTACACAACACTCGTCGTGCCAATATCTCCTTGACCTTGTCACACAACAGATATTTTCACATCACCCAAATTCGCCTAACTGAACCTGGAGCATTGAACTGCATTCTCTTCACACACAACAAAAAAAACTCCTCTTCAGCAGCGCCTATGGTGCGCATTGACTGCAGTGGAGCCGTGCTGGCAAGAAAAATAAAAACTCATAAGGCACGACTGTATCAACACAAGTATGGCACTAGATCCCGCACTGATCGATACCCAATTGCTCTTAAAAAATGTGCATCATAGATCTTCATCCCAGGCACACAGATCTTCTTCTCAAGCTTCACTATAACTCCTCCACTCAGGGTTACAAGCAGTCCTTAGCCTTGTAGCTCTGATACCATGTTAAAAACATAAGAATCAAATTTATTGAATTAAATCTGAGCAGCTCACAGGTGTTGAGCCTCAAACTACTCTTTCCCTAGCAACTCTTCTCATCCCTTTTCTTTGTTTTTCCATGAAGAAAATACATTCTTATCATCAATGACCAGAATATATTACCTTAAGGAGGACATTTAGTGATTTACATGTTATGATTTTATGTTTTTCTATTTGAATAAATTTTTGTCTTTTAGCTACGGAGCGCAGCCTATTCTGCAGCTAATTATAGCTACCTTCATGCTTTAATAGGTTACAGGTGTCAAACAAGGAAACCGGCCACATGGACATCTCTGGAATGGTCATGACATGGATCCTATCCTATTCAACCAGCGTAAATTGACAAAGAAACTAGCTCAAGACCATAGTCAAAGGTGGAGTCAAATTGGGAAACCCAGGAGCAATAGGACTCTGTGTCTATTCTTCATGACTATTTAATAAATGTGACAGCTTCTGTTGTAGCATTTACTTGAACTAGCCACTGGTGATAACAGATTCACACAACTACCTTGTTGACCTAAAGTCACCTATAGTTGATCACCCATTCACGTAGAACTGTTGTAATATGTGGAATACTTGTAGCTAAATTCTCTCAAGGACAGTTAAGATTTTTCTTTAAATATGAGTTGTAAAGAACTCGGAAGAAGTTTGAATTTCCTCATGTATTAAGCTTAGACTTACTGTTCTGTAGTTTTGAAACTTATTCCCTATTTTTAATATGAAGACTGGATGTTTTATGGGCATATGAAAGAGTTTCTTGGAGATTGATTAAGCACGCATAACCTGATCAGTTGTAGAGGGCCCCTGCACTGGATGAGGTTTTATTTCATTTTGTTTTGTCTTTTCTAGTTAAATTGTAAATTCATCATTTCCTCTCATAGTGTTCATAATCATTTTCGTAGTAACCTTGTTTACAATGCAACATTTGTCATTTTCTTACTAATGCAGAATAGCTTCTTTTAGTGCAGAATAGTTTCTTTTTGCTTAATTTCTTTGTAGTTTTATCAATAGTTAGAAGTTGAATTTCAGTAGTGAAATTTAGTTTATTTCATTTACTGTTTCACTAGTCTTTAAATTTTCAAATAGACACATCAGTGCCATCATTGTTCTTGCCATTTTATTAGTTTATTGACTCATGGTGTTAATGAGTGTTTTTGAAGAGCCCTTCTAGCTGATAACTCATATTAAACTAAGTGGTTGAATACTTCATTCATGCAGTGAGTCTTTTATGCATTTCTACATTTATTTTCTCTTAGAATAAAGAAGTACAAAATTCCTCAAAAGTACAAGGAGATTTTTCTCCCAAAATTCAGAAGCAGAATAACTAAGTATTTCATTTAGTTTTGTTTCTATAATTGATTAGACATTAGTTGCAATTTCACTTTCAGCTTTTAGTTCATGATTTGGAAATAATGATAAGCACAGGAATAGAAACTCTGTTTTCACTTCTTGATTAAACTTTGCTTCCAAATCTTCCTTAAGCTCTTTTATTTCTCATTTTTTAATATTTTTAGCAGTCTTTATAGAAGTTAGATTTAAGATTTTGATAGTTACATTGTAAATCATTAGGGATTAAAGGACCAAAAACCCCCAAAACAACATAAAACAAAAAAACAATGAAGTAAGAAGGGTCATCTAGCACAAACAGTGCATTACACTTCATCAATTTATGATACCCAGATTGATAATTTATGTAAAGCAACTTAGGACACTAAATTGACCAAACAACAGGTGTGGAACACCACCTGGAGATTGCCTCTGTAGAACACACTCTCCATTACAATCATTAAATGAGGAATATATAATTCACACACAATTAGGGAAGTTGACGCAACACCCTAGAAATAAGGAACAAACTCCTAATCTAAGGTTCGATTGAACCGTCACTCCATTAATACATTTCATCATTAATCTAAACAAAATGTGGATAATAACATGTAATTTTTTTTATGAGTTGACATTATTTAAATGCTTTGTATAGTTATTTAATTTCTTTTACTTTTAGAATTTTCATAATTTTTATTTTGGTGGACATGAGAAAAATTTCAATTCAATTTGTACGACAGATGAACAACCTTGCACATCATAATGGGCTATAGAATGAGCCTCTTACTTGATTGAGGCTCTACCTCTTGAAGTCCAGATTTACAATTTTGAGCTATAGACTTCCATAGAATCTTGTATATTGTTAATGATTTTTCAAGGTTTCGACGTGCATGCAAATTTAACTTAGAACCTGAGAAAATACTCTGAGTCGTAACTTTTGAAAGATATTTCTAAACATTGTTCTAATTATTAATATATCATTGATTTTATGTGGATATATACTCATTACTCTAGCTTCTGGATTATATGTTTTTGGGTATTTTGATATGGTTGTCTATGAAAGTTTTCTTGTCAGCCACGGACTCTCTATTTCAACCTCAGGCAGAAGTAGGGTGGTTGAAGTTTTCTTTTAAATATAATTGAACGGGAAAGATTAACTCTGGGTAGAATATATCCAAAATATTCTTCATCTTATCTCATATCGTTGGCTCTGTGGCAAAGGAAGATGAAGCAACTGCTAAAATAATATTTCATGTTAATTTTTTAAATAAAATTGGATTAGGTGCAAAAAAATCACGTGTCATTACAAAATAGTTTTTAATTGATACATCAGTTGATAATGTGGTTGTGGTTGATTAGCACTCTCCTCTTCCAGTCGGCGTGATGATTAATGCCCACCTCCTCAAGAAAATTAATCTTCCTCCTCCTGCACGTGGTTAAGGACAACCGCTTCATTACCTCAATGGTTTGGATTGTGTCTCTAACAGTTGAATCCATTGCTCATCTGTATAGTTCAACCTACTGGGATTTTTAATTTGATAATATAAAACCCTGTGACTCTTTGTTTATACTCTCTACTTGGAATGCCAAGGGCATCGCCAATTCAATCCCCAACAGTGTCATCGCCTGCTTCTCTTCCTATTGCAACTTCCCCATTGTCTCTTCTCCTCTGGCTTTTCCATCTAAAGTTGCCACCCCACCAACCTCATCCACCTCTACCATAACGAAAACTACAACATCTAGTATGAGAGAACATAGATCACACCAAAAACTTTGATTTACATTTCCAGAGAAAGTTTTTAATACATTGTGATGAAGCTTCTAGGTTCTGGATTGTCAGTGACAATAGCTTCTTTAGGAAGCTATCTAAACTCTCTTGAAGGCACAAGAGAAGACTTCCTACTTAAAACATTTAGTGCATATGGCAGTTGGAATTAATGTTTTCCAACACTCCCCCTTAATTCCAACCACAAAATACACTATAGCTCAAACATATTCTTCATTGGCATGTCTGTTGGTCTAAGTCTCAACTAGGCTTACAACATAATTTGGATTTTCTACAACACAGGACTTGATAACACATCTTTAATTTTTTCCTTCTTGCTAAAGGGTTCATGCTTGTTCATTTGTTGATGCAGTTTTATCTTCGCCTTTCTTGCCATAAGATAGTGATTGAGCTTCTCCTTTATTGATTGTGGAGTAACATTATTTGTATTCAATATTGCTATAGGTTCTTGGGACTTGTACTTGTCCTTAATGCTTGCAATTTATTCTTTTATTGCTTCTTCTTGGTTGTTAATATCTACACACTTAAAAGAAATGTTAGATTTATATAAAAAATCATAAAAATAACCATTGTCATCCTGCTCTTTTAAGAGAGCTTGATTCCTTCATCTTTCTTTGCTGACATAGTTGGTTGATTCATGTCTTCAACTTATTTAATCAACTTTGTTGTTGCAAGCATGTTGTCCTGTATTTGATTTGTGTATGGAGGTATGCATCTCTTCTCACAAAACAACGACTCATCAATAAGATGTTTTTCTTGTGTGAGATTGAACCACTCTTCATGAGATACATAATTTTCATCAAATTGCACTTCATATGTTTTTGCATCGCAATGAGTTTCCTCACTATCACATGTTGAGTTTCCTCACTATCACATGCTACTCTGTTGTCAGCTACAAACATACTTTCAATCTTAATCCAAATTATGATGTTTTCAACATAATTTCCATTTTTAACAACACCACTTTCATCATCTTCAACTTCCTCACTCCCCTCCATACTATACTTCATTTCAAGAACATCCTAAAATAATTTTGCATTGTGTATTTCACCAAATTCATGCAAAATTCTAGACAAAATGTTTTCATCTAGAGATGATATAATGAGAAGTACTGCTATTGCACTTCTACACTTATCATTAGAATTCATTTGAAATTTTTTGGACAAATTTCTATAAATCTATTGAACCAAGCAATCCTTCCATTTTAATTTCCCAAAGCTTAAAATTGTTATGTGAGAAAGTAGGCAAAACCGGTATTAATCGCTTCAATATTGCACCAATGTCTTCAAATTACTCGTGTTGATTCATATCTTCATTAGGCATGAATTAAATAATAAGAAACACTTCATTAGGCATGAATTCAATAACAAGAAACATTTCAAATCCTTCTGCAGCTTCTGCCATTTCATTCTTTCTCCTCAAATTTTATTTTTCTCCGTAATTGTTTGAGTCTCCTTTGTTAACCCATCACTCTATCACATAACCAAATCTATAGAAAAAAATGAGCTTTGGATCCTCAACACACTTCAATTCATACCAAACATAGTTTCCAAAGAAATAATTGGCATCAAACACCAAGCATCACCAATCGGTGCATGACTCACATTGTGCAAAACTAAACCAAACCACGACTCACACTATGCAAAGATAAACCTTGTATACGTTTGTCATCATATTCAACAACCATGATAACAAACTCAGTTTGACAACATACAGCTAGTATCCTGAACAACAATCATGCCTTCATATTCTCACTTCAAACCATGAGGCATTCACAACAACCATAATAACAAACTCAAGTCAACAACATAGAGCTGGTAGCCTGAACAATAATCATGCCTTCATATTCTCACTTCAAACCATAAGGCATTCATAGTAAACAAATCCATTATATTTTTTTTAAGGAATAACCTAAATATTTCCCTATATCAAAGAACCTTTTTTAATAAAGTCACTTAAAAATATCCCACTCAAAGGTCTCCAAAATATTTTGACACAAGGTGCTTTCACAACTTAAATGACAATGTGTAAATGTATTAAATTATTTCCTTTATTTGAATCAGCCCTCCTTTCTTTTTTGTTTCATGCAACACTGTTAAAAAATATACCATTTGAAAATACTAACCATATTTAAAGAACATTATATTGAGTTTTGAGATAATTCAATAGTGACACTATGCCAAGATTCACAACTTTTACTCCACACAACAACTGGATTTTACTCCACACATCGCCAAGCCTAACCAGGTATAAGCTTCACCACATAGCAAACATGAGCCTCACTACTATGATCTCAAGGCCCAGAGATCACTTCACCACCGAGCATTAGCAACAGGGTTGTCTCTTTCGCTAGTTTGGAGACAATGGCTATATTTGGAGTCACCTTGCTTGGAGGAGCCACTTTCCTCCTTTAAGCTACAACGTGCATTCTCCTGAAATATTAAATGAGATGATTTTTTCTCTATTTTATATGTGTTTCTGTGATTCCACTTATTTTTTGGCTTGACAGAGTGCAGAGCCACCATATTCATATTACATTCTTTATTGTACGCCTACTGCATTGTCTATCTTAAGTGGTTTATTTTCACTTTTACAGGCATTTTAAAATGATGGGTACTCCATGTTTGGGCTTAAGCATGAATACACAGATGAGATCATGACAATAAGTAGGAGAGAGCATGAATTTGAAGCAGGAAAGAATTGTGGCCATCGCCATGTTTGCTTCCATTATAGCAAAGTTTTATCCCAAGTGGAGGGTCAGTCATAAAATATACCTCTTTTCAAGTTATGACTTATTGTGAGGGAGTTGTGGATATTGTTGCATACATTGAATCACCACTGAAAGGCATCTAAAGCATTACCAATGTATCTATGAAGAATTTAGAAAGTAGTCTCTATGGAATAACAACTTAACCAACTCTCAACCAGCTTGAAGGGGTAGCAGCTCAGGGGAACCAGATGGAAGTTTTGGATCTTCTTATCTCTGTACAGTGAGATGCTACTGGTATACTCTAGGTATATCCAAGTTGTTTTTAGGTATGTTTAATTTATGACAAGTATTGATGGTTCAATTATGGTTATGCTGTAATGATCTATGCTCTGGCTTTTGTCTACTTTCGGGGGGGTCATTTCCGTGTAGCTTACATGTGCTCCT
>Ga0181464_1002074_pt1 | contig 10075 bp, 6 predicted proteins | sample InSIn2gowninarea_FD_119074 | JGI IMG/M metagenome (GOLD analysis project Ga0181464, IMG submission 119074) | Clean room microbial communities from NASA Spacecraft Assembly Facility at Jet Propulsion Laboratory, Pasadena, California, USA -... ...
TATATTTTCGACATGCGCAAGATGACTCGTGCACTCAACGTGCTAAAAGACCACGTGGCAGCCGTAATGGATGTAGAGTTCAGCCCCACAGGTGAAGAACTCATCTCTGCATCTTATGACCGCACCATTCGCCTCTGGAACCGTGACCGCGGGCACTCGAGGGACGTCTACCATACCAAACGTATGCAGCGTGTTTTCTCAGCTAAATGGACACCCGACAACAACTTCGTCCTTTCTGGCTCCGACGACGGAAATATCCGACTCTGGCGAGCCAATGCATCGGACCGATCAGGCATCAAATCAGCACGTCAGCAACAGAAGATAGAATACGATCAAGCACTAATAAGGCGATACAGTCACATGCCAGAAATACGAAAGATCAAAAGACACAGACATCTGCCACAGACAATCAAGAAAGCAGGGGATATCAAACGTGATGAAATCGGATCCATCAAGAGGAAAGAAGAAAACGTACGGAAACACAGTAAGCCAGGATCCATGCCACGACAGAGTGAAAGGCAGAAAATGGTCCTAGGAACCGAAAGATGACAGCCTTCCATCGGAGTAAAAGCTCGAACCAAAACACCATCAACCTCACCGAAAAACGGCATTATTGAACTAGCAGTACTAGTAGCAGTCTCAGCCCAGAATGCAACAAGTGTAATGCAAAGACGAGACCAACTCGACCGCACTCAGAATCTTCACTGCAAGAAAGAGACAGTCTTCAACACATGCATGACAGCGGGCATCGCCAAAACAGCACCGGTATCAATCAATACAAACACCATCAGTACCACACCGAATGATTCGTGCAAGAACACGCCCTTGCTCAACAGTGCCAACGACAGCTCTCTCTCCCCCTCTCTCTCTTGCTTTACACACAAGATCCAACCCTCAATAAGATCACTCCGGCTGGATATTCAATTCACCTGAGAATTCAACCCAACGAAAGCGAGGTATGAATTAGAACACCGGATAGCACGATTCCATATTGCGGGCATAGCATGACAGGTCGAGCAGACAAGTGTGACAGACAGGAACTGCGTACTAAGCAAAGAGATGTAATGGATGGATAGAAGGGAAGGAAGGAAGGAGGAATGAAGACGGAGCTGAGCTGAGTCGAGTGAGTCAGTAAGGAACTGGACATGTCAAATCGCTGAGTGGGATAGCGCACGAAGACGAGGTACTGTACCTAGATAGAGGTCTGTCTATAGCAGGTAGAGCAGACAGAGATGAAATGAACAATGAATGTACCGTACTACGATTGTAGACTAAGTGCGGTAGATAAGCAAGTACTGTACCAGCCAGAGGAAGAACAAGCCAAGTCCAAAGCCTTGAAGAACTACCTCATCATTGACAAAAGAAGAAGTACTCTAAAATTGTAAATAACATTATCATTCAGAAGGGTTCAAAACTTGGCTTATTATCCAAGGTAAACAACCCAGACTAAGCCATCAAATCTAACTATAGCAAAAAGCTAGCTCGCTAGCTGGCTAGAATCTACCTAGATACTGTGATCTCCAGGTGAATATAGTACAGCAAATAGTACATAAGGGTATCAATCATAACACATCCATCATCTCCATGCCCGTCCCCATGCTAAAATATTACAGCCCATCCTCCCTAAATCTCCCACCAGCACTGCCACTCCTCTCACCCACCCGACTCGGCACCCGTCTCGCCGTCGTCATCAAATCATGTCCCAATCCCAGCCCCACTCCATACCCCTGACCCTGTCCCTGTGCATATCCATATCCCACACCCTGTCCATTCCCAAATCCATTCCCAAATCCATACCCAGCAGCCGCCGACGGACTAAGCGGCATCTCAGGCGCATCCTCATCCATCATAACAGGCGTATGGATCGGTAGCACAATACTACTTGCAGACGGACTTTCGGTCATTGGTGTGCGAGCGGGGCTATTGCGTATGACTGCGAAGCCGTCTGGGCGGGGGATGGCGATGTCCGCTGTTAGGGCGCGGGTTAGGTCTTCCATTTGGTAGTAGCTTGGTTGTGTGTGTGTTAGGGTTGGGCGACGGGGTTGGTGAGTGGTGGTGGTGGTGATTTGGTTGTTGTTGATGGTGTTGTTGTGGATGTTAAACTTGGCGTGGATTGGGGTGGTCGGTGCTGATCTCGTGGTTTGTTGGTAGTGGGCGAGATATGGATTGTCGTGGTCTGAGTAGATTGATGAGTCGGAGGGTTGGTGGTGATGGTGGCTACGGTTGGGGTAAGGTGGGACAGGGAAAGTATGGTTTGAAACGGCCATGCCTAGTTTCTCGTCGAATGCGCCATACGAGCCGCCGAATTGGTCACCGCCTGTGGAGAGGACGGATGGGATTTTACGACCGGAAACACGTTGGAAGCCTTTTTCGGATTCTGCCGTAGAGACTGTAAGGGCTGCAATGTCAGATCCACGTCGCCATTTTTTAGGGGTCGTAACCAGAGCATTTGGTGGAGGTGCCGATAGAGAATGTGTGGAATGCGACATGGGTGCGGCTGCGTCAACGAGACCAGAGGCACCATGGTCGTGAGAAGGATCGAAGTCGATGGGTATGACATGACCATTGGCTTTGCGACGTTGCTTGTACCGTCGGAGTAAGTAGAGCAGGACGACGGCGATGAGGGCCATTCCTGCCAGACCACCAACTATACCGCCGACCATCTGTGTTTGCTGAGGAGTTAAGACGGGTTCAGAGGAAGAGCTGCCGCCGCCGCCCCCACTGCTCGTGTCACTACCATTTCCAGCTACTGAACTGCTGGTAGGGTCAGACCTTGAGCCAGTGCCTGCAGTGCCTGTTGCGGTCACACCTGACCCACGAGAGCTGCCACCAGTGAGGCTTGTTATCGCGGTGGTTGTAGTCGTAAGCTCAGTGCTGCTGGTCGTGAATACTCCAAACGTGTATGTGCCCGAAGTAGACGTTTACGTATCACTCTCGCTGCTGAAGCTACTTGAAACAGACCCAGATTGATCTGGATAGGTTGTTGATGTAGGTGCGATGAATGTCCCATTGGTGAAAGACACATGAAACGTACTTGTGGAAGTAATTGTAGTTGTTCGATCTGATGGAGATACGGTATTCAAGAGAGTGCTATTGTTTCGAGTTGAGGTCGAGATAATTGAACTTGAGCTGCTAGTAGAACTAGTGATGGAGGTACTGATAGATTCGCGTGACTGGCTGCTTTCTACGGAGGCAGAAGTAGACAAGGTCAAAGACTCTGATCCTGATTCTGAAGCTGTACTAGCAACTGAGCTTGATACTGAGTCTGACACAGATCTGCTTGAAGTGGAAGATTCGCTGGACGCAGTCTGGGCTGGGACGGTCAAGGTTCCTAAGTTGGTCAGAGTGACAGCTGTCGCAGTTGTAGGCACAGCAATTTGAGTTGATGTGCTTCCGCCATTGACAGCCACCTCCAAGATACCAGTGGTGACTGTAACGTCTGGCACTCTAGGGCGGATAATTCTTCCAAGATTTCGACGCTTCGCTCTCAGCTTGCCTTGTTGTATATCGAGGTAAGGACGTTGGAAGTTGGCGAGATCTATCGTTGGTGTCGGACTAGGGAGAGCTAGCAAGCGATCGGGTCTGCTCGCAGAAGGTAGCTGTGCTTGGTGATTTGATGCATGACTGGAGAGTTTTTGTCTCTTTGCTGGACGTTCCATCACTTCTCGACCATTGAGCTATTTTACAAGTCGTCAAAATAGTGCCTGCTTCCAGCAATTGTCGGATTGCCCGCAAAGTTTCTTGAAATCTGTTTTGATATCGAGTTTCGGAAAAAGAAGACGATGTGTTACAGTGATTGTCCCTCCAAGTCGTTGAATTCGTCGCAGTCGTGTAAACGGCAAGATATGAATTATGTCGCTGTCACTGTAGGCGCAGTATTATGTAGTAAATCAGGATTAGGCGCAGGTCGATAATGCGTGAACAGGTCAAAAAGAGTGATCGAGCTAGTATGTCGGGCGCGGTATGTTGTTGGAAGTGGTGGAGCAGTATTCAAGGATAGTCTTCGGTATTATTGTACAGTATGTCCGCGACGATTATGGAGGACGAATTCAGATGAATGAGCGACAGAATGTTAGCGACAGTAGGTGAGGGCGACGAGGTGATGGGAGGCAAAGCAAGGAGCAAACATGGGCCGACACTGTACTTGATGGGTAGATGGGAAAAGGGTGCGAGGTGCACGGAGAACGGAGTTCAGTACTTCGACCAGGGACAAAACGAAAGAATCCACCACATCCGTTCACTAATGCAACCACTTGAACATTTCGACTCGAATTCTTCGTGGTGTGTTCGTGGATAATCTGCTGAAGCTGCATTTCCCACCAATGACCTGTACCTGTTCCTGAGCTAGGCTTTGTGTACCTGCATTGATGCGAGGCTAATGGCGCACTCGGAAATTGTGAAGTGACAGCCGGGTCCACTCTTCGTATTGCGACACCTGTCACTTGGACCACACTCGCCATGCAATTCCCAAACACTACCTGGGTGCTCCGTATTACTGTATTACATAACGAGACTCGCAGGACTGCTTAGTACCCTTCTAACAGACGGATGCCCACCGACACGTTAAGCATATGGGACGAGTAGCCTCAAGGTCTTGGCGGTGGAGATCGAAGAGGTGTAAGCTTCATTCAACCCAAGCATGGCGTTCAGGAATTTGATCTGGATAAACAAGTCTACAGTAGCTTTCGTGTCGACCATCATTGTCACTTGAATAAAACGAGCAAGGTGGACATTGAGTTTTATTTGCATTGCCAAGTTTGGCATCGTCAACGTCCAGTGGTTGATCAACGCTTCGTGTTTGCAGGACTCGCGTGACTGGGATGATGAGAGAACTCTATTTTGCTTACACCTCAATCACCCCGTAATGATTACTTGATGCCTCGCCCGACGAGACCGTTGGAGTTCTCGCCTTTGTGCAGCCTTTTCCTGTCTTCAGGACAATACCATTTCACAGTTCGAGGCGGTAAATCGTGGAGCTGCACGCAATCCATATGAAACCACTGTCCGAATAGGCACTGTACAAATTGTTAGCTTCCACCAAGCAGAAGAGATGCAAAACGTACCTTTTCGTCAAGCTCACAGCAAATCATCTCACCCCAGCTTACATCGTCACATATGCAATACCGTTCCTCCTCAGGATCCACAAGTTCTTGATTTCCATCAATATCTGTTCGCAGTTGCGGTTTAATGGCGTCTGCAGCCTTCGGCGTTGGTGCTTTGGGAGTCTTGTTTGGTTTGGTCTTGCGCTTGCTGACACTAACAGCTGCGCCTCCATCCTGACTCGATTGTGTAACTGTGCCTGGTGCTTCACGCTTGCTACGTCGACTAGCTGCCGTTGCTACCGCTTTCGGTGTCGTCTCAAGCACTGGCGTCTTACGTCGTGGTGCTGGTGTCACCGACTTGGATGCTCTACGACTTGGTCGTCCTGGTGGAGCAGTAGCAGGCTCTACTGATGCCGCAGTTGATCGACGCGAAGGAGGCCTTGACGGCGGTGGTGTAGCTTCAATTTTAGGTACAGCCGAAGGCACGTGTTGAGTGCTCACAGGTCGTGAGGTTGCTGCTGGCGTAGAAGTTGCTGATGGCGCGTTCTGCTGAACGTTGTTGACATTAAGTTTGAGTGTAGGAATTTTGATGGTACCAGCGCTAATTGGTGGCGCAGCTGGAGGCTCACTATTTGCCAAGGGGGATGGCTTTGGCAGCAGTTTCTGTTTCTTCTTCTGTACCTCGGGCTCTACCGACGGTGAAGCAGAAGCAGTTTCCTCGATCTTTCGCTTCTTCTGCACTTGTTTATCAGTCTTTCCCAAGGTCGGCACGGGTGGTATCGATGTGGTCTTCAGTGAGGCCAACGCAGAAGAAAAGGGAGTAAAAAGATTCCTGAAAGCCGAACCAATATCGCCAAGTCGTCGAGCTGCGAGCTCGGCTTCCTGTGCAGCAAGCGAGGCGGCGTCTTTGGGAGTCTCTTCGCGCTTGTCTTTCTTCGATTCAGTCCGCTTCAATACCTTCGGCCTGGCTGAAGCCTCGGGCTTTGGGGTAGGCTTCGGTGCCTCGACTATGCTGGGTGGCGGGTTTTGTGACTTTCCGGCATTGTCAACATCTATGAACGGAGCGCCGCTTTCTTTGGCCACAGCTTTTGCTTTCCAGTAGTTCTCCCAACCACGACCTTTCTCAGCCAGCTCGCGGCGGATCATAACCTCGCTGGGCTCCCAGGTGTGGTTCTTCTTCATCTTCTTTCGTAGCCTGTACATTTCGTATTCTGTCAAATGCGTCCATGGTCGGTGTTTGCTACCAAGGGGAGCATCTTCGGGGGGCGGAGTAGGTTTGCGATAGGTAGTGATCTCACGCGGCTCTCTTGGCTTTCTCTCGGTGTCTGTGGTGATTTTGTGCTTCGGCTGCTTGAGCTGAGTGACGTCCAACACAGCCCTCGCCGGCGATGGCGGATCGGATTCCCAATCGGATACCTCAGTACTCGCAATAGGCTCATCGGGATCAAATGGCGGCAAGACCTCTCCAGGTACGGTGACACGCTTATGCCTCGGTCGCGGAAGAACAGCAGCTGCGATAGGCCCCTTAGGCGCTTTGAGGGTCAATCGTTGGATTGTCCCAATTTCCAGCTTTCTTCCACTCCTTGACCTTTTTACAGAGCTTGGGTTCTGTGGTTGAGGGGTAGGATCTCGAGAGGGAGGTTTCGGTAGTGCTTGAAGTTTTGCGATGATGCTTTTGAGGCGATCCTGATGTCTGTTTGCAAGATCCGACAAACGAAGTGCTTCGGCGTAGGCTGACTCTCGCGCACTAAGCGCAAGATCTAGGTGACGTGAGATACTCGATCGCACAGCTTGCGCATCTGGCCGGCTATCTACTGGGAGAGATGGAAGCTTGCCATACGTCTGGGTCAATTCGTCTAGGTGGTCTGTATTGTTCAGGTATGTATCGTCAAGGCGGCGGATCAGGGCGAGAGATCGAATCAGATCAGCGGGCAGGTATTCGGTATAATCCAAAAAGTCTGTTACTGCGGACTGGGCATCTGGGTTCGCCGTCGCCTCTTCGTGAATCTCTGCCATGGTAGCAGGCATTGTGATTGTATGTTGTTCAATATCGCCAAAGGCTTTGTGACATTCATGCTAGTCGCTATCGAATGCGCAGGTTATTGTTCGCCGAGCCACAGTCACTTTTACAACTTGCAAGCCGAGCGATTGACAAGAGCAGATGCTACAATTTCGTTGGCCACCTGCGCTAGCGTCCAAGTTCGTCGTTGTCGCAAGGTCGATGTCAACATCTAGAGCCTACCTACGGAGTGCCAAACACGGTGGAGGCAAGCGCAGGTTGACACTCACTGGAAAGTCGCGTCAGCGGAGACACCCGGCGCTAGCCCCGCGTGTTTGTCGCGCTTTACCAGGTACACAAAAAGATGTGGAAGTCTTCAAACTTTACCAACCTCGAATGACCAATACTGTAGGCTGATGGAGCAGTTCATGAGAATCTGAACGATCTGAACACTGTCATTGTAAGGATGTTGGTGCTTCGAAAGCATACTAATCACAGCTCTCTCGATGTGTCCGTCTTCGAACGAGGAGCTAAACGCTAGATCTCGTAAACAACCTCATTAACCGCTCTGAATATTTGCAAATCGTCTGCCTTTGCATACCGCTATTTGCTGTTCACATCGACTTCAACCAAACATCATCCCAACTTGTTCCCAATCCACGTATCTTCTTGTTGCGCTACAATAGACTCATCTCTATCAAGCACCAGCTAAAAGCTTCCTTGTGTCTTTCATTTTACATAATCTCTCAAGGCAAAACGTTTTACTTGTTGCACATACATACCCATCAGAATTGCCGCCATGGACACCCCCATGCAAATGAGACTCAACCGAATGGGTCTAGGCACGCGTAAGCCACTGGCATCTCAGACTCAAGGCCCACAGTCTATTCCTAGATGGCAACAAGAGTTGGATGACTACAAACGAAACCAAGAAACCTTGAGCATGCCCCTCATACCTGCAAACGATGCCGAACAGATGTTGTCTGTTACTTCAAAGTCCAAGGACAATAACATGTCTGCCGGTCGTGGCTCCAATACTCGTAGAGGACGGAGCCATGTTCCGGGAAGCGGCCCAGACGAAATCCTCTTCTTACCCAAAGGGTTGGTGGGAGGCGGCCCATCAGATGCTCAGCTTGAGGAGGAAGAGGAGTACGAATCAGATAAGGAGCCTGAGTCCTCCAGCGTTGATCTGGTCGGCACTTTCTGTCTCTTCTCTCAGGTCATCAAATTTCCATACAAGTATATGCAAGATCCAGAAGACGGGGTATCGCAAAGTTTCTTTGCTAGAGGCAAAGCTTTTGAGCGAAATTGGAAGTTGTGAGTTCGCCCCGTGTCCTCCTTATGCTGATCCGGTTATAAGCCTATGTCAGGGTTGTATGACGAAGATGGACGATTGCAAACGATCGACTCCTAGCCAGATCCCTATGTGCGGGTCCTTATGCACATTGCGATACAGTAGTCGTTTGGCATGCAATTAAGGCTGCTCACATATTGTTTCAGAAGACTGATTATGATGTATACAGGTACTATATCAACCCACCAGATGATTTGGGTTGGAGAACTATTTTCCTCGTACCTCAAACCCAGGTCAAGAAACTTGTCACCGAGATCAGTGCCAAGTTCAAGGTCACCGTAGAAGTCCCTCCATACCCTTTCACAATGTCGTTCTTCAAGGATGGCACTCCGAAGCCACAGTTCCTCGGCATTGTTAAGTCGAAAGAAGACTTCGACAGCTTCAAGTCGTCTGTGCCATCAAACCCTTCTGATTATGCCATACTACCAGCTCGTGCTACCAAAATCGAAGAATCAAACCATGCTGCCTGGCGTGAAAAGGTCGAACGAGCCCTCGCCGCCGAACAGAAGAAGAAGGGCGCCATCAAGAAAAAGAAGCGTGAACGTCATGCCAAAATCATTATGGAGCATTGTGATCAGCTCAAGCGTACTCAGCGCTATCTCGGTCTCAGATATCCACTTCCAACAACGCAGATCGTCCGTCCAACAACAGACGAGGATGAACAGAAACTCCAGCAGATCAAGGATATTGGTCTTCTTCCTGATCAACTCGATGTCGACAAAACTGCGGAATTCCCCTTCGAAGATGAAGTAGTGATAGTTGCCTTTGACGTCGAGTCCTGGGAAGAGAACCACGCTATGATGACTGAAATAGGCATCAGCACTCTTGATACTACTAAGCTGTTTAATGTTCCCCCAGGTCACCAAGGCGAAAACTGGATTCAAACAATCCGTTCACGGCACTTCCGAATCACCGGACGCGAATACATGCGAAACTTCAAATACTGCACTGGCCACCCTGAAAGTTTTCAGTTTGGAATATCAGAATTTGTTGCCATTGACAGCGCTCCAGACCTCGTCGACAGCTGCTTTGAATGGCCATACTCGGCAGGTTTTGAGTGCCGAGGACCACCCCAGTTTGATGCAGATGGCAATCCAATATCTCGTCTCGAGCCAGTCCTCGACACCACGCAAACCAACAGCGACGACCGAAAGCAGCGGAATTTGCTCATCCTTGGCCACGATATAACTGGAGATATAGCCTATCTCTCCAGCCTTGGCAGTGAAGTCTTCGGCCCAGACACCAAACACACCTCCATCAACAGCGACGGTGTACCCTCTCGCCGCCAACGTGTCCTCAGTTCCATCCGCGAACGTCTCGACACATCCATTCTCCACAAAACTCTCAACAAGGACGACCAGATACGCTCTCTTACTAAGATGTGTTACGACCTCGACATCACGGCTTGGTATGCCCACAACGCTGGCAACGACGCAAGATACACGCTCGAAGCATTCATCAAACTAGCCATCAAAGCTCGACAGCAGGATGACGCTGCCAACAAACTTGCACAAGAATCTGGAAGTTTCAATACACATGCAACATTGTGGCAACTGGAGAAAGAGATGCGAGTACAAGCAAAGATGGAATCTGCTCGGAAGGAAGTCGAGGAGGAGTTGAGAGCTTGGGAGAGAGGCGGTGCACCTGGCTGCCAGTCTCGTCTGGACTCCTCACCACCTG
>Ga0181464_1002077_pt1 | contig 10067 bp, 7 predicted proteins | sample InSIn2gowninarea_FD_119074 | JGI IMG/M metagenome (GOLD analysis project Ga0181464, IMG submission 119074) | Clean room microbial communities from NASA Spacecraft Assembly Facility at Jet Propulsion Laboratory, Pasadena, California, USA -... ...
ATCTATATGTGCTCCTCTATATATAGAATTCAGTGGAGTTGAGGGGATGTGACTTTTGATCTTCTTGATCCGACATAAATAATTTACAGGAGAGAAACATAAATTCAAAATTCCACTTCTACTTATCCAAATTTGATGATCATTACATCGATTTTGGTCCTCTCAAAAAGAGGAATTCAATGCCACAATTATCTAGCCCCAAAGGAGCCATTCAAAGTGAAATTTGGCCCTAGTTTCAATTTTTAACAAAAATAACCATCGATACTTTTTATAGCGTTTTAGGTTGAATTCACAATAGTATGCTAAAAAGTGTCATTTCAATCTCTAGAAATTAGGATATATAAATGTGAGATATATACTTTACATTTTTGGGTTATCTCTTTTTCAAATCTAAGATTTTCTACGGTACATGTTAATTTTTTGAACTTTGAACCTTGAAGAAATTTTTGAATGGACTTTGTAAGGAAGTGGTACCATAAATTGAGTTAATTCAAAGATTTGACTTCCATATTTTCACAAAATACAATGATCTCAATCAATACTTATATGTATAAATACTTATGTTTAGGACTATATATGTGTTGGAGCAGTTCCTTTGTGTTTTACTATAATCCTGATGTTGACAAGTTTTAGTTGATTTTTTTCATCAATTACTCATAGAATATGCAAAAGGAAATGGTTTTCAAAATGTGGCAAAAATTACATTTCTCTTCATTTCCCTTTTTATTGTTCATGACAAGATAATCATGTTGCAAGAATGAGTCATCCTACAATCTATTTCAATTTGTGGATTTTTTTCCTCCGATTTTTTTACAAGGATGTAGATTTCATTTTCATGCTGATGGTTTTTGCATGAGTCTTATCTAGCCCCATATGCTGGTAATGGAGTCGATCTTGAGAATAGCCATGGACACAGACTCTTTCAGTGGTTAATGTTACAATACCACTTCCACCTGGTATCAGAAAAATTTTAATGGTCTGTGACATAAAGAAGAGTCATTTAACGATATGTTGAAAGGGCAACCTCATGTCTTCATTGTAAGTCATTTATTTGCATTTCTCAGTTGTAAGTCATCTGTTTGATTTTGAGCTTTATCAGATCAATTATTTCGCTAATCCAATATGCATGGTATGTATTTCTCATCTGATGTTAGTTACTTGACATGGTTGATATAACATTCAATTCTAGGCCACTTTTATTTTAAGTCAGAGATTTTATTGATTAAAATGATGTTCATATTTTAATTGGTTTACTTGGAGTTTGATTTTAAAAAGTGTTGTAAATTCCACGTGGATATTATTTTTTCAAGGTGAGCTCTTTGCACCAGTAAGGTCAGATGAGTCATAAAACATAGGTATACAACTAGTGCATCTTTAGCCTTTGTTGTGTATTTGTTATTCTTTATATCACTGATGGAGGATTATTGATTGCTGTAAAATAGAGGATGGGAAGGTCCTGCCAATTCTCTTGACAAAACAAAATCAAACAGAGTGGTAGAATTGTGTTTTAAAGGGTAAGCCAAAAATCAGTACTTGAAAGGTAGATATTGAGAATAGAAATCTATCTAATCTGGATCTAGAGACACAACAAACCATGGAAAAAAATGATGGTATTGACGAGTCTTCCCTGCAAATAAGCTCTAATTGTTAGAAAACTACCCAAATTTTAGTTATCTGCAATGGCAATAGTGACCCTTGATTTATTTTTATGAATAACGACTTTGGCCATTGTCCTGTTCGTTTACTATGAAATATTTTTGATTTTCAAACTCCAACTAGTTTGTTGTTAAACTAATTAAATCTTTGATGATAAGCATATAGTTTTCAAAGCTCTTTCCTAAATCTATTTTCTTGAGAAAAATTGTCTTTTTACTTTAGGTACTATAGATTTCTACCACGTGACATATGCTACGATATAATTTCCTGGATAAATAGATAGAAGTGTTCTATAACGTAGTCATTTTTAAATCTAAAGAAACATAATTTCCAAATACAAAGTTTATTAATTAAAAACATCTTTTAGACATCTTAGCTAAGTTATGATTATATTTCAATAGGGGATTTTGTGTACATTGATATTATGTTGTCTCTTTGGTTTCTGTCAGGTAACAATGGTTAATAAGGAATGTGTTATTGAGCAACATGCACACATCTTATTCTATTATTGACATGGATCTCCATGGTTTTCAGGCATGGCAACAAAAATGCAGATGTTAGTGGGATCTCCAAAGTTCGTGTTGGATGAATTTAATACTAGTGATGATTTTGCTTCCTTGTTAAATAAAGAATGTCACAAGTCAAATTCAAATAAACAGAAGTAGCTTAAGAATGAAGGTGAAACTATTGCTTTCTGTCCACATCAATTTTTTTTATTTGTTAGTTGTTGTTTTGTTTTGAGTACGGACTTGTGAAATTTGAAATTTCATGTTAGTTTATGTGAAGGTGGAATATATATATATATCCTATGTCGTTTATGGTTTCTGGAGATCCATGTTACATTTTCACAGAAGTTTAGATATCATTCAAATATCTTAACACCCAACAACAACAACATCGAAATTTTTATTTAACTCAACGTATAACATATTGCATTTGTCTTCATCAATGCTCTTCTTCCATATGCCATCCACTTATGACATTTCTTTTGCAATATTTGGTGCATTTGCTAGTTATAGATCATTTATAGGTTATAAATGTCTTCAAAGTTTCACTTCTAATTGATTATTCAACTTAACATATATATTCTCCTATATGTAATTATTCTTTCCTCCACCCACATTACATAACTTCCATAACCACTAAGTAGGGACTTGCAGCTTCGATGCTTCTTTGCTTGTTTAGTAAAAGATTTCCGAGAGTTTAATTTATTGAAAGTTGTAGAATTTACAATTTATGAAGTTTCGAGGTCTAATTTTTAAAAGTATAATTTTTTAAAGGGTGCTAGCTCAATGGAAGAGCATCTACATTATAAGCAGGAGGTTGTTGGTTCGATTCCATTGTGCCCTAATATCCATATGGAGTGATGACGATCAGTTTTTGGTGACGAAGGCTCTTTTGCCCATCACCAATGAGCTTATGGTGACATTTTTCGACCCTCACCAAAATATGAAATGGTGTTGGTCAACGAATGCGACCATATATACACATCAATAGTGATGACCATGAAAGGTCTGCAATCATAAATCATTGTTGTTGATATGAAATGGTGATGGTCATTGTCCGTCATTATAGTCATTATTCGTGACAGACATTAAATGTCACCACAACACCTATACTTTTGACAATGCAGCGTTTGGTGACAGTCAATGAATGTCACCATATATATGCACCAATAGTGATAGCCATGAAATATCCATCAGAATAAATCATTATAGTTCATATGAAATTGTGACGGTCATTATCCATCATTATAATCAATATTCGTGACGGAACTTAAATGTCACCATAACACCTATGCTTTTGGTGACACCACCTTTGGTGACATTCAGTTTTTGGTGACTGAGGCTATGGTTTGTCACCATTGATCATATGAAACAGTGATAGTCACTATCCATCATTATAAAACATTATTGGTGAGGGACTTTGAATGTCACTACAACACCTATACTTTTGGCAACGCCACCTTTGGTGACATTTACTTTTAGGTGACTGAGGCTATGGTCTGTCACCATTGCTCATATGAAATGGTGGCAGTCACTATCTGTCATTATAAATCATTATTGGTGACAGACTTTGAATGTCACCAAAACACCTATACTTTTGGCAACAAACACTCTTTTGATTGTCACCAATGAGCTTATGGTGATGTTTTTTGCCCCTCACCAATGTCCTTTTTGCTTCTAGTGTAGGTGTTACACTTCATTACAGTTGGTTTCTTAACAAGTATTATGATTGCACATATTGTTTGGCTTGGATAGTTGGATTTCCAAATATAAAGGATTTGGCTCAATACCCATGGACTTACCTAGAGCCTTGCATGGGTGGAACCCTAACCCTGATGGAAACTTCATAAACAAGTAATGGAAATTTCACCTAGATTTGATGTGGACATTACAGAAGTTTTTAATTACTCAATCCTTCTTTATCATTCTTAACTCTTTCAAAGGATGAACATTTCTCTCACAAGAGTTAAAATTCTTCTTGTTGCATATTATTCATGAACACCTCTACTTTCCTATGATGGCTTGACTGCCTACACACAGTCTAAAATTTGCATCAACATATAAAAGTGGGTTTTCACATAGTTATTATTGAACCAAAAATTTAAAACATGCATTAACTCAAAACATAGAGATCAAGCAAACACACAATGGAGGAAACTCACAAAAATCATATTAACACATAATCTTAAAAAAAAATTATAATTCACATAGTTATTGGGATTCTATTTTCCTTGACCCTCTTCATTCTTTCTCTTGGACCTCTATTGGACCCTTAGCCTCTCTCTGCTATCTCATCTTTCTCTATTCTCTATTCTTCTATCTTCTATCTACTCTCATTCGCAAAGGTTAATTATGTACAACAATGTTGTAACTTTTTTTGAGATCCATTAAAGGTCGACCTAATCTCCCATACAAGGAAAATATAAAATGATCATACAACCTTTGAATCCTAAACAAATCTCTCTAAATAGTGCATTACATGTTGATGAGGAAATTATTCTTCCTTTCATAAATAAATATCTACTTAAAATAGAAAATTAAATCCCTATATTTAATCACATAAATTTGACTAAAAGTAAATTAATGGAACCAACTCCTTTTAGTAAATATGGAAAGCCCTCCTAGGCCATGTTGACTTGAATAAATATGCCTACATCTGACTCCCAAGGTAAAAAATTCATGACCTCCTAGTCGCGATTCTTATGATTGTTTCTCTTGGTTGAACCTTCCATCTTATTGTCTAACATTTTTCAATTGAATTTTCATAGACTACAATTTCTCCTCATATATCCCATACTTTGTGTTGTTCTTGTCCACTTGCCTCACTATCATGAACATTTTTAGCAATATTTGTTTCGGTGCTTAACTTCCACATTAACCCTATCCTTCTTTCTTTTTCTTATAGTTGATTTGTTGATGCTTTCATCAATCTTCCATGCTTCGATGCTTTATTCTATAAGGCTCCACCTCTCCCGATGATGTACTCTATTGTAGTCCACTGATTTTTGTTTTTGTCTCTTCTCATTACTTCAATATGCCTCTTCTTAAAGTAATTCTTCATGAAAAAACGTAACTCATAAATTTCAGTGTCCAACTTACTCCTTTGTTGACACATGTTATTAGAATTACTAAATTTCAACTAAATTTCAAAATTTAAAAATTTTATGGCTCCACTATCCATGTTGTCGATAGATGTCTCTCTCCTAAGATATTTAAGGCATTGTGTTCCCTCCTTAATGGATGATTTATGAAATATTGACTTTCATCTTGCAAAATCTTGCTTTTACCTACATTTTTACATAAAAAAAATTATTACAACAAACACTAAATCCGCAAAAATCACCGCCATTCATAAGAATGACTTCCTCCATCTCCTCACTGGTGTCTTCAAAACTGTATTATTTTGTCCCTCTACATGAATTTATCTCTCTTTGAATCTCTAATTCCTCTTTTATAGCCTTATGGTGATGTTTGCTATTGTATTCCTTCTCATTTTTCCCATATTCATTCTCTATGCAATCCTCTTCAATCCTCATGTTAACTATCCATTATTCTAGTATCCTCAATTCTACATTAAATTTGCACTTATAAAGCTTTCATCCATCATTCCACCTGTTGGAATATCCTCGTTTTTCTCATCGTCCTTCAATTTTATTTCTTTATCAAATTCCATCAACATTACATATGAATTCTATTATTCATATCATTCATACTTCTTTTGGCTACCTTCATAAGCCAACTTTTCCCTATTCACTACAAGAATAGGTTCTTACAATTGTTCTTCCATAGCTTCATTTTTCGACCATGTATAGTATGGATTTTGATTGCCTTTATAAGACAATTATATCTTTCCCTTTCTTCTAACAAATTTTTTATTATTCTTTTCCTGTATTCATATGATAATGTTTGGGAATTTTCCATCATCCTTAAGAATTGAAAAACCTACAATCATATACAAATCTCTAGTTTTAAAAATATAAGTCTCTCCAGCCTCCTTTGCTATCTTTAGTATTATACCTTCATGTTTATTTGAACCTTTCAAGAAATCCATAAGACTCTCGTGAAGTCTTACATCATCATCCTCATTATCATCCTCCCTAAGGAATAATCCTTTCTCTAGTTAACAATAGTGAACTCTCTCTTCCTCATATTCAATTGCCTTAAATTTCTCTTCCTTCTACCAAGCACTCATCATGTGCCTCAACTTTTTTGCAAATAGTTTCTTAAGAAATTTGTAACATGCTTCTTCATTCTCTATTCACATCTATGTTCTTTTGCAATTTATTGTAGTAGCACCGTCATTATACTGAGTTGTTATTTTATCTCATTCATTTCTCTGTCAAATTTCTCTTGACTCATATTTTCCATCCTTAGGTCATTTGATTTAGCATTCTCCTACTTTATATTTTGATTATATTTCAACCCTTTTCATGACAATATATAGTCACATGTACTCTTCCTTTGTTAACTTCCTTTCTTCACTTGTGAGTTGCACCTCTATAATAGAAATTTTGTTTGACCCTACTAAAAGTCCCCCCACCGAGCTTCTCTCCTTTAACTTGGAACTTTGGTAACAATGGTTCTCCTTCTCTATAACCTTCTAAGCTTCCTCTACTCTTCTAGCCCTTTTCAATCCACTGATGGTCAAGAAATTCACCCACTCCTTTCTCTAGATAAATCTACCCAACAACATCTACCCAACCTCAATTAGAACTTGTTATCTATGTTATGAAATACTTTTTGCAAGGGTTACCACACATTTCCTATCTCTCTACTGCTACCTGTAAGAAAAATAATTTGTCCATCCATTGATTGTAAATTACAAAGGCCTTTTTTACTTATCGAACATCAAGAAATCTATACTTGAGAAATATTTCTACTTCTTTCTTCACACCACTGCAAGATGATTTTTGTTATCAATCTTCTCCAGGATTTCATCAATTTGTTATCAACAATATTTCTGAGCTATGATCATTAGCTAGAACTGTCTTCTTCCTTGTACCAAATCTTTTATTCTTTTTCTCCTTAATCAACCCGCATAAGTACTTGTTTTCATGTATTACATATATTCATATTTATGATTAAACAAAATAAATATGTTAGCTCTATTCCTTCTTCAATATTGATATGCTTTCATATTTTCGTTCAACTTTGATCTCTTACGCTAGTTTTCCTTCTAGTGTTACTAATGATTCTCTCTAAGTAGTAATAAATTTAACTCTTCTCTACTGTGATACTAAAAATTAATGCCAACTAGGGCATCCTCTCTCCCCTAAGCATGGTGGCCAAATTCTTTTGGATCAATCTCACATACTAAATTCACTTTGAGCTAGATGTGGGTCCTACACCTTACAATACACATATCTCATTAAGTCTTATGGTTGTGGTTATTATTTGGCCCAGATAGAAACTTTTCCAAATATGAAGGACTTGGTTGCAAAACCCATGGACCTAGATGGAACCTTCTGTGGGTGGAACCTTGACACTGATAGAAACTTTATACATGTTTTTCATTACTAAGCCCTGACCTTGATATAAACTTTATATATGTTTTTCATTACTAAGTCCTTTGTTGTCACTCTTGGCTCTATCAAATATTGAAATTTATTTTGATCATAGTTGACAAATTTACTCTGGTTCATTATTACTTTGGTTTATTAATACATCCATTTTGAATTCCCCTCATTGTATATTGTTCATGCACACCTTTACTTTTGTGCAAGGACTCGACTCCCTACACAATATCAAATTGATATCAACACAAAGAACTTGATTTGTATAGACTTATCATTGAACCATAGAGTTTAGACATGTGTGATATGAAAACATAAATATCAAGAAATCACACGATGGAGGAAACTCACACAATTTCTATTAACACAAAATATGTACAAATTGCCTTGATTCACGAAGTTGTTGAGATTTTTTATACTCTGAGCCTCTCCATTCTACCCGTTGGGTCTCTCACGTCCTGCTAACTTCTTTTGGGTATCTCTTTTTTCTGTATTATCTATTTTTCTATCTTCTATAACTCTTATTCATAATGATCAATTACATACAACAATGTTGGTCTATTGAGAACCAATCAAAGTGGATATAATTTTCCATACAAGTAAGATATCAAATCTAAGCTTAAAACCTCGAACTCCTCAATAAATATCTCCAAATAGTGAATTACATTTTAATGAGGAAATTATTTCTCATTTCCTAAATAAATCTCTATTTAGATTAGAAAATTAAATCCTATCTTTAGTTACATAAATTTGACTAAAATTAAATTAATGGAATCCACTCTTTTTAGTAAATGTGGCAAGACCTCCTAGGTCTTGTTGACTTGAAGAAATTTTCATGTATCACAAATAACGAAGTTGTACAGTTACATAGATTGTTTTCAGGTATTGGGTTTGTAAATGAGGCTTTAATTTTAGATTGTGAAAGCCAAAATGCAACCATTTTGACAGAGAGCCAAGTTGATCATGCTAAGATAAAACATATTTACCTTTTGTGTCACTTTCTAAGATACATGTTTAAAGACACGAAGATTCTACTAGTGAAGGCGTGAATTTTAAAATTTTGAGTGTTTTGAATTTATCTTGGTGTAAAGAAAAAAATTGCACTGCTTCTTAGGATTATTAAACATGTAATTTTCTTACCCATTCTAAAGAAAGAAAACTAGAAGTCAGGGAATAATGGTTATGTGTTATGTCCTTCCACTACTAGCCCCAAACATGATTCATATATATTGGGAATCATTCAAAAGGGGGTAGAACCCTCCTTTTGTTTGGGGATATGGTAGAGGGGTAAAGTCCCCCCTTCCCCCAACAACAAAAGGACAATTTTTTCATCCTTTTCCGGTAAATTTCAATGCATCATTTTGTTTTCAGCCTTGTATGGTGCATGGTGTTTTAGTGCATGATTTTCAATTTTTTGTTCATGAATTAAGGTTGTACTATAATATGGATAAATGAAATATTTCTTTTCTATGTATTGCAATCCTATATATTGTATCATTAAGAATGAAGATGATTGATGATAGAAAATAAAGTTACAACTCTAATTTTTTGCTAGTTTTCCAATTAATATTTTCAAGGTAAATATCTATGTAGACTTATGTGATTTTCGTTATTTTATTATTAGGTTTATAAGAATATATATGTGCATTGCATTCCTATAAAAGGTTTAAAACTCACAACTAAATGTCCATCAACATTAAAAACAATGATTTTGAAAGTGATATTGATATTATTGCATCTAGAGGTGCTTTGCAAGTCAATGTGGGGAGATGTTTTCACTTAGTGTTTTTTTAACCTATAGGGAATTGAACTTTTAATCTCATATTTTACAATATACTTTACAACATGGCCATAGCCAATTGAGTTTTCCCTTGAGCTACTTAATTTACAATTATAATAATCAAGTATTAAAAAATCAAATAATGTTAATAGAAAAAATATTTCAATAATATACTTCAATGCTCATATTAAGCAACATAATTTTACTTCATCATTATAGTGAAATAGATATCACAATTAAAAGTAAATAAAAAGAATTCTAATTTTATCTATATGTGCTTCCTATATTTTAGCATGAGGAAATCTAAATTTTAATTATGAAGAAGATGTGTACTTCATTCCCCACTCAATATGGACTCATGATGGTGTAAATTAATATTGATATTATAACCAAATATGAAGGAGATGTGTAATTCATTGAATGAAAATATTTAATGTGAATGTAAGTATTTCAAATACTTTAATGTGAAAAATGTGTGCCATAAATCTAATATTTCAATCTCAAATGGCACTTGTAGGAATTGAACTTCGGTGGGAAGGATTCCATTATTGCATTTTAAAGAGATACAATTATCTCATTTCACCATCTAATGTTTATCTATATTTAAATTGA
>Ga0181464_1002078_pt1 | contig 10065 bp, 16 predicted proteins | sample InSIn2gowninarea_FD_119074 | JGI IMG/M metagenome (GOLD analysis project Ga0181464, IMG submission 119074) | Clean room microbial communities from NASA Spacecraft Assembly Facility at Jet Propulsion Laboratory, Pasadena, California, USA -... ...
ACAACACTTCCATCTTTATAGTTGTGAGTGGTATGCTTCCTGGTTGCCATAATTTTTCTTTCCATTTTTCTTGCTAACCTGAATGCCTTCTCTAATGAATCAGGTTCCCAAAGGTGAACATCATGTTAGATATTATCCTTTAAAGTCCCTATGAACACATCAATCCTATGCTCCTTTGCAATATTTTTTACCCTTATGTTCATTTTTTGGAACTCCTCAATTTGCTCCATTATTGAACCCTTTTGTTTGAGACTTATCTTGGCTAAAAAAAATGTTGCTTTTTGCATCCTCATAATGTGCTGTCAATTCTTCCATAAAAATTGCCCAAGTGATAATTTGTTTGTGAAAGAAAAGCCATTGATACCATACAAACTGATTTGGTTCCAAATATAAAGTTACAGTACGTACCTTTTATGTGTTTTGCACATTATTGAGATCGAAAAATCGCTCCATCTGTAACATCCATGTTGGGAGATCCTTGCCATCAAGCTTCCTCATATCGATTTTTGGGAATATGGTGGTTCTTCGATCCAACATTAGAGTTTATGGAATCGTGATTAACATTTCTTTTGTTCTCGTCATGAGTTTCCTTTATTACCCTTTCACCATTAGTGACCATTTCTTGTAGCAACTTATTCATATTTATCTTCAATTCTTCCATGTATGTCTTCAAATATATCTTCAAATCATCCATCTTAGCTTCCACATCATTCATCTTAGCTTCTACATATTGAACTTCAAATGTACTAACAACATGGCCGAGTATGAAGCATTTCTTTTATGTCTTAAATTACTCAAAAATTTAGGAGCCATAAGAGTCTGTATTATTGGAGATTCTAAGTTGGTTATAAAGCAAATCAACACTATTTATATGACTAGGGATCCTAGGTTAGGATTTTATAGAGGAACCGTTGTAGAAATACTAAATACCTTTTTAGAAACCAAGCTTTTTTTTATTCGAAGAAAACACAATATGCAAGCTCATAGCCTAGCTATGTTTGCTAGTAATTGCAAGTTACCTTTTCAACCTAACCCTTAGTGCACTGTTAAGGTTAGAAATAGACCTGCTATCCCTGACAACTTAAAGAACTGGCAAGTATTCAATAACGATCAACAAATAAACAATTTTCTAACTTTAGATGAAGAATTTGTAAATAGAAACATACATACTGACATAAAATTAGATCTTGATTACACTGATAAAATAGAAATTAACAAATTAGAAGATGAAGAGATAGATAGATTCTATCCCACAAATTTTACAAAATCAGACATTCAAAACCTAAAGAAAATTGAAATTGATGAGATAATTGACAGACTTTGAAATCATCAATCTTAAAGATAAGTTTTTTCCCAGAGGATTAACTCTTTTATAGGACTTATTTAATTCAAATGATGCCCCCAAAAAGATGAAAATGGAGCCCTTGAAATATAACATAGAGGAGTGAAACATAGGTTCAGAGGAAGATATCAAAATGATAAAACTATCAAAGTCTTTACCTCCTCATAAAAAAGTGAAATATATAGAACTGCTAAAGGAATTCCAAGATGTTTTTGCTTGGATTTATGAGGACCTTAAGTCCTATGACACTAGCATAATACGGCATACCATCCCTTTAAAAGAAAACTAGAAACCTTTCAGGTAAAAGCTTACAAGGATTAATCCCCTTCTATTGCTTTCTATTGAAAAGGAAATCAAAAGAATGCACGATGACAATATCATTGCACCAATCAGATTCCCTGATTAGGTTTCCAATTTAGTACCCACTAGAAAGAAAACTAGAGAAATTAAACTATGTGTTGACCTTAGGAATCTCAATAAAATTTCACTCAAAGATAACTAGCTCCTTCCCAAAATGGATCACATATTGCAGAGGGTAGTAGGTTCAACTAGAATCTCATTGTTAGATGGGTTCTTAGGTTATAACCAGATATTAGTCCACCCAGATGACCAGGCAAAGACTACTTACACCACTCCTTGGGGCACTTTCATGTATGTGAAGATGCCTTTCTAGTCAAAGAATGTAGGGGCCACCTTTCAAAGAGAAATGAACATAGCCTTTGCTAAGGAAATCCATGGCTTCCTTGTAATATACCTAGATGATATCACTGTATTCTCTAAATCATATCAACAACACCTGGATCATCTAAGGCAGGTCTTCACTAAGTGTAAGAAATATGGAATTTCTCTGAATCCTGAAAAGTCATTGTTAGGATTGGAAGAAGGAAAACTGTTGGGCCACATAATCTCTAAATATGGTACTTGGATAGGCCCTACAAGGATTGAAGCCATTTTATAGATACCACATCCAAGGAGCATCAGAGAACTACAAGCCTTTTTAGGTAAATTAAACCTTCTGAGAAGATTTATTTCTAACTTAGCTAAACTAATTACATTATTAAATAACATGTTAAAGAAATATTTGACTATTAAATGGAAACTTGACACTAAAAGGCCTTTCGAAGAAATCAAGCTAGCCTTAACATAGACACCAATCCTAATCAGTCCAATGTTTGATAGGGGTTTCATCATATTCTCTTTTGCTTTAGAACACACAATTTTTGCAGTCTTACTACAGAGGAATGATCAGGGTTTTGAACAACCTATAGCTTTCTTTAGCAAATCCCTGAGAGATGCACCTTTAAATTACAATATAATGGAAAAGCAAGCTTTTTCTTTAGTCAAATTGATCAAAGGTTTTAGAGTTTACATCTTATATTCACATGTAATAGCTTATTTTCCCAACGTTTTAGTCAAAGACATCCTAAAACAGGATGGCCAAGATGGGAAGAGAAGGAAATGGATAGCTACTATATTAGAATATGATTTAGAAATTAAACCTATAAAATTTGGCAAAGGCCAAGGTTTAACCAAACTTATGGCTGAATCAAACTGTCAGGCCCTAGACATTAATTTTATTGCAAAATTGGATAACGAAGAGGAGATGGTGACTCCACAGATCAGCCAAGATTTCATAGAATCACCATGGTATGCTGACATTATATACGTTCTACAAAATCTTCAAGCTCTTCCTAAGTTATCCAGGACTAAAAGTAGGTTCTTAAAAATGAAATCTTTGAAGTTTTGCATAATTGACAGTGCTTTATTTTGGAAAAATGATGAAGGAATCCTTCTTAATTGTTTTTTAAAGGAAGAATCTGACAAAATATTACAAGAATTTATTGTAGGTGACTATGGGGTACATATTTACTAGAAAACCACAGTTAACAAGATCCTAAGAGCTAGTTTTGACTAGTCCAGTATGTTCTCTGATGTAAAGAAATTTGTAATGTCCTATCATAAATGTCAAATTTTTGAAGGAAAAAGAAAACTTTTACCATTACCTTTGAAACCAAGATCTACTGAAACACCATTTCAACAGTGGGCTCTTAATTTCATTGGTGAAATCTATTCCCCATGTTTTTCCCAATAGAGATAGATCTTGTCTGGTACAAATTATTTTACAAAGTGGATAGAAGTTGTACCCTTCACACAGGCCACTGATATTGTCATAATAGGTTTCCTTGAGGCCAACATTCTGTCCAGATTCAATTTCCCAACCAAAATCATCACAGATAATTCAAAAAATTTCAAATCAAAGAGGATGATCTATTTCTACAACAAATATCATATAAACCTGGGTCATTCCACAGCCTACTATTCCCAAGGAAATGGACTAGCAGAGTCTTTAAACAAGAGTTTAGTGAATATCATCAAAAAACTGTTAGATCATAATAAGAAAACCTAGAAGAAGAGATTAGTAAATGCCTTGTGGGAAAATAGGTTGACCACAAAGAAATCCATTGCTACCAACCTTTATCAGCTACTGTATGGAATGGAGGTTTTTTTCCCTCCTTGGGGATACCAGTGATGAAATTTCTCCAAGAAGTGTAGGTTGAGCTGAGTAATATTCAAAGGAGAATTAATTAAACAATTCATTTGCGGTAGACCAGGGAAGAAGTGTATATCAGATCCCAAATAGTGCAAGAAAGAATCAAGAAAGATTTTGAAAAAAGGACCAAAGCAAAAGATTTCTATTTAGGAGATAAAGTTTTAAAATGGGACTCAAGAAGAGATGATAAAGCTAAACATAGGAAGTTTTAATTTCGATGGAAAGGCTCTTATATAATTTATGCTTTCAGCGGTAATAATGCTTTTTTCCTAAAAGAATTGGATGGTGGAGACGTAGGAGGACTAGTTAATGATCGAATGCTTAAGCATTACATAGACCCTAGTCACTAATTTCACTAATCACTTATACGTTTTCTATTTTTAAAATTTTAAGTGTTGATTGGATGGTAATTTTTGGAGTTGAAGCCTGAAGAGAAGGCCCTAAGCCTCAAAAGTTTCATTGTAATAAATAGTCATAATACACTAAAGGAAAGGAAAAACTTGCAAAAGTTAAATCACAACTATTCAGAAGGCCATTGATCTACTAGTTCTTGACATTTCACCAAGAAATGGCATCCCCAAGTGGAGCTGCTGTTAGGTTCCTATACCAATAGGAGTCATAATTTTTGAATGGATAAGATCAAATATGTAATATGTACATATGTTCGCTTTCTGCAAATTTTTTCCATATTCAAACAATAAAAAAAATAAAAGAATGTAAAGAGGGTACGTCATAAAAGAAAAATGAACCCCAAGAAAAGAAAAGACCATGAAAGTGTGCAAGTCAAAATGCCACTACTATTTACTTTTTGATATAGAATAATTGATGTGTGCAGCTTGTTACCCTTGCCATAATCCATGAATAGTCAAAATGTTTAAACTTGACTATTTCATGTTTATGATTTCATGCTTATAGATAGAGAATAGAATCTAATCAAGCTATTTAATCTTTGTAGATAATTGGATTAGGTAGAGTAAATAAAAGGAGCTCAACTATTTAATCAGAGCCCTTAGATGTAATAAGGTTATATTTAGATAGATTTCTATTGTAAAAGAAAAGAAGATGTTTTTATAAAGGATTTGCCAGCTTAAGTGCACCCTAATAAAGAGAAGTAAAAATGATAGGATGAGTAGGTGGGTAAGTAGAAACATGGTTGCAGAATTGTGAAAATTGTTAGATAAGAGCATATTTTTCACCTTCATGACTAAAGTTCTAAGTATGGATGAAAATTGAGAATGTATTAAAATTCATGAAGTCAATTGATTAACCTCCCTCATTTAGCACATTTGTTCACTTAACTAATTTCCAAGAAAGGTCTTAAGTATCTAAAATTTTAAGTCAAAGTAGCTTAGAGCATTTCTCTAACTTTTGGAGGGGTCGAACCCTCGGCCCAATGAATTATAGGTCCTAAAGTACTAAAATTATCCTCATAAAAAAATTTCCCCCTACAATTCACTCATTTTAATCAACAAATCCCCTTTCATAAAGAAAAACATCATTTTCCTAAGGAAAAGTCATTTCCCCCCTAATCAACCGCTTTCTCTAAGGGTAAAACCTTAGAAAAGTGATCACCCTATGGAAAAACCCGTTTTTCTCACAAAAGCCAAAAGAACACTTCAAGCCTAAGTATAATATGTTATGTCAAATAACAAACAAATAAACAAAATACACTATACTTAGCACTTTATTCATTCCCAACCAGCATCATATTAATTTGTAACTTTATTTATATTAAATCCCAAAAAGAAATAAAACCTTTATCTTATAGTTATAAAATAAAATCTCTTATATTAATAAAAACCCTATCCTGATAAAAGAGATTAATCAACCGATCTACGGTTAATTAATAATCAAAATATGAGAATGAAATCACCCCTGATGCCCTAACCGCACCATAATCCTTGATTAACTTAATCTTGCCACTTTTGAAAATCTGTCGGGCGCCTCCATTATACCTAGTAATAAAACCCCATCACAATCACCGTGGGATATTCCCATTTTAATCCAATGTTTGACACTCATATTAGGTAGCCTCTGAAGGTCGAACTTTACCTGCCCGATATGGGTGGTTTCACTTTTGGCTCCACCACTACATGGCGCCTGATGAATGCCATCGATCAGCTTCCCCTCAAAACCACCCCAACCTAAAAGTGGTGCAATCAAAATCCACTTACCACCTCCCACTAGATGACAAATATTTTCATCCCCTGCTAAATTTCAAACAAAACTTTTGCCCGTGTACCCATCAAATTCAGTTGACCTTGCAAAAAAAAGTAAAAAACTCATTTTTTTTGTTTTATCGTCAAAAAAGATGCTCAAACTTCCATGCAAGCTACATTCTATGTGAAACCACCAACCCATGTCCAATCACAAACTTGCAGAAGCTGCTAAAACTTCCCATCCACTCTTCAGTCATGTACGCCTCCTGTAAACCGTGCATAGTCACCCATCAACCCGTTCAGAGTGAAAACCAGGTATTTACCTAAAATCACTAAGAAATCCCTTCTCATTTGTAAAACTTGTTACTCAATTGAATTATTAAGTAATTAGGTGGAAAAATTCCCCAGCAACCCCAAACTTCTCTAAATTGAACAAATTTTCCCCTAATTCAACAGAAAACCATTTTTACCCATTCTTGAATCCACAAGAACCAAGAATGGCCACTCTAGTTGCAATCAATGTTTGACCAATTACCACTCCCCACATGGATTTATATCATCTCCCCTTGGCGGATAAATACTTCCAAATTAAGGACACCACTGTTGAATAATCCCTATTAAAATTACATTGCAGATAGAAAGACCAGTATTTGAACCAGGCAGACAAAATAGGTCTTTGGGAATTAGATTTTCCTAAGTACCAATTCCCTAGAGTCCATATCTCCCCTAAAATTGTCCGCTTTTTCCATATGAACTACAATCCCAACCAAAGAGTAGTGATGGCTCCCGACCATACTGTATTATTCCGCATCACTACTGAATCTATCAACGAAATGTTGCAGTTGCAACTAGGTCAAAACCTGGCCCCCATTTCCATTGGAGACCTGCTTGACATATTCCCTAGAATTACCTCCATTATCCTTGCTTAATTATTCCAGACCTTCATTATGGAAGAAAAACACATCCCAAAGGATCCTCCCCCATACATGTGGACCATTTTTTCCAAGATGGTTCAAGACATTATGTCGATGATATCTAGTATTTTGGGCTATAATACCAGTGAATATGTTGATGACATTATCATAGCCTTCATGTCAATTTACACTCCTAGACAACCCCCTTCCATTAGGTTTGATTATGAAAAATTCATTACAGATAAGATGTATGATCAATTCATGAGGATGGACAATGAAAGAGTATTCAAGTACTCATCAATTTTGTACCACCTTTTCCTGTACTATCAGGCAACCCTAGATCAGTAGTCTTCTAGGCCCCATTGGTCCACAAATACGACTCTCCATATACTTATGCATATTTCATAGATCTTTTTGTGCACCCGAAAAAAAACATGTTGTTAGGAAGTCCTCCCATAGTATCAGTGCAGACATCAGGAGGGTCCTATAGTTGTCTAAACAAGACAAAGTGGGAGATTATTATTTATACCATTATCACACTGAAATTAGGATATATGGTTGTGAATTGGCACCATAGAAACTACCAAGATACCTCCCCATGACATTTTTTCCCTGGAGTAATATAGGCAAATAATTAATTCAGATGAGGTATGTTTTGTAAAGGCCAAGAAGAAATCTCAAATTAGAATAAAAGACAGACTAGGTCCCTTTGTATGTAATAGTAGAGAAGTTGTAAAGGAAGCAGATGAAATCCTTCGAAGGCTCCGACTGAAACAAAGCTTCATATGGAAATATGATCCATTTGACTTCATCTGCAATAGAAGAATAAAAAACAGATTGTCTCCCTACATCCACCATAGAATTCTTGAGATAGAACAATATGCAAATCAACTATAATGGGTGGAGAACACTTTAGTAGACAATGATAGCACAAAAGTTGCTATCGATAATGTGTTGATTGATCTAGAAAGGAGACTTGATGAAGGTTCCTCTATACATGTACCAGGAGAATCCATATCACAGAGGGAAACACAAGAACAAAATGAGCAACAAGCAGAAGAAGGACTTCTAGAGCAAGAAGAGTCAGAGTAGCTAGAAATATCAGAAGAACTAACTCAAAAAAGACAACCAGAACCAATTATGAGTACTCCTCCTATTTTACAGACTCCTCTAAATGAGGAGAAGAATACCAAAAGAGATGGGGAGGATGCCACTCCTTTTAGCAGACCTATTGCACAGACATATGTCAAGAGGAAAAGGTCAAATCCTTTTTTCAAAACAAGAGTTCACAAAGGAAATGGTTGGGACAATAGGCTTAGAAAGGGCAAAAGGCAGGTAGGCCACTCCCTCTGGAGGAACACAAGAACCTTCCACCACACATACTCAAATGCTAGAAAGACAACAGAGTGTGGAAGTATCCTCTTTTAGGGCTCAAACTGGCCAAGAATAGGACATTAGAGAGAAGTACAAATAAAAAAAGGCTAGAAATGAAAGATTGAAGGCTCAGAGCTATGCACAATACATCAAAATGGCTCCCACTAGTCAAACAAGGCTAATGTTAGCCTTTGATGTAAAAGAAGGTAATATGAAAATAATTTTCATGAATCCTACCACGCAGTAGCCCAAGTCTATATCTAATTACTTGAAGACAAATTTTGAGGTGCTAGCGAAGGATATACATCCTATCAACCAAATAGAATTGCACACATAGACCAAATAAATGGTATAATTGAAATTGACCAACAAGGCCATTGCAACACATCAACTACAAAATTCACTGAATAATATGTCAGCGCAATTCCAACTAGAAAAGGCCTCTTCAAAGGCCAAGGGTACCAGGATAAATTCCTTAGAGGATTTAATCATAGATTTGGGGCATGATCCCAAGGATGTAAAGGCTGTAAAAAGGCTTATCAAAAATAAAAATGATGACATAGCTGCCTTGAAGAAACAACTTAAAATTCCTGATCTACATCATCCACAAACAACTGAAGTACTAGAAGCTCAGAAGGAATAGGAAGAGCTTATGGACTTAGTCCTTATGCTAAATGATCAATTAAAAGAAACAGAGAAAGAGCTAGACTACATAATTCAGTCTAAGCAGAGTGAGTTGGATACCACTCCATAGACTATCATTCCCATAGTCTCTAAAGAAATGCCTTCTACCTTGGCTACTTCCTTAGCACCAACAGTTCCACCAGTTGTAGCTCATAGGTACATCTACAAGTGGAGGTACATGTAAAGAGAAGACAACTGAATTAGTGAAAGCCATGGAAGAAATGACTATCTAGGGTACAGAGCTTAAAACACTTAATGAAAGAGTCTCAAGCTTGGAAACTGACTCCAAGGTTTCACAGATATCGGAGAAAGAAGAAGCCCAGAAGAATCAAAGAATGGGTGAAAGGATAAAATTCCTTGAAAAAGACTTGCCTTAGAACAAGCACTAGGAAAAATAAAGGAGATATTCTATTCCAACATCATTGACTCTGTCAATGATGTTTGGCCATGAATACAAGAAATTTTCAAGAAGAATGAACTAGTGAAAGTGGCCACCAAAGCCATTCAAAAGACAAGAAGAGATTTGGGAGGCTAGCCTGAGGAGGCCAACCAACTGATAAAACTCTTGAATTGCAAGAAAAGATATCAGCTAGATGAACTGGGAATATAAGAAAGAATAGGGACCATCATAGAAATCAAGAAGGTTCTTACTAAAAGGAACCTTATGTTCAATTTGGAGAAGAAATGCTAAAGCACAAGAGCTAATATTGATAAGTTCATGGAAAAGTTTGAAATTTTGAGGGAAAAAGGCCTTCCCAATCCTATGGTCATCCATGACAAGCTTGTGACCCAAGAGGACTATGTGGATAGACTAAACAAGCTAGTATCTCAGGGGTAAAATCTTTACCCATAGGAAAGGTTTTGTACGACAATCTGGAAAATCTTTTCTTCCTATAGAATGAAGTAAAGAATCTGCTCATAAATAAACCAAATTTTTCCAAGTACACTGAAGCTAATTCTGAAATATGCTGAAGGTAAATTTACCTAAAGATGAATGGTGGGTAAAATTAACATATTTACTATAGAGTTACTGCCGTAAAT
>Ga0181464_1002082_pt1 | contig 10057 bp, 8 predicted proteins | sample InSIn2gowninarea_FD_119074 | JGI IMG/M metagenome (GOLD analysis project Ga0181464, IMG submission 119074) | Clean room microbial communities from NASA Spacecraft Assembly Facility at Jet Propulsion Laboratory, Pasadena, California, USA -... ...
CGCCAAAGCTCGACTAACTGGGGTCTTGCGGGGTGTCTTGTGAAGCACTACAGGTCTGGGTGACGCTGGAGATGCGGGTGGTGACGAGAAGTGCGTGGAAGCGAAGCGGGCTCTCTTTCCTGTCGTGGGTGGTGGTGTGGTCGCGCGTTGCAGGTGCGCCTTGGGATGGCGGTCAGAGTTTGAAGATCCGTAAGGATTGGTTTGTGCTGTGGTGCGCTTTGATCTGCGTGGAGAGTATGGTTCGTAATTGTCGTGCAAAGGACCATGCAGAGGACCTGGGGGTGTATGCGCGCGGAGCGAGGTGGGTGGAGGTGTTGAAGCCATTGCTGTACGGCGCTGTCGAATTTATGCGCTCGGCGGGAGCGGCGCGCGCGGCGGGAGAGGCGACGATGAGGTGAAGCGTTGCGTTGAGGTTGCAGATGGTAGAGTGAGGTGTAGTTGTTGGAGTTTGTTGTGTCCTTGGTGGACCACTTGGGACGGAAATGCGACAGGCGCAAACAGGCGGTCACGCTTCTTCTGCCAATGCGCGCGCAAGGGGCAGCCGAATGTGCCAAGTGTTGTTCGCGTTCGAATATCTGTCTCTATCCAAGAGGTCGGATGCGGTGTCGGAGGTGGGTTGCTGGGTGGTAATTGATATTTCTGTGGTTGTTGTTTGTTGGTGTGTAGTGTGCTGATGATGAAATGGGCGGAACGAAACGAGACGGCGGGAGGAGGCGAGGCTTCGAAGCTCCAAGTCGGGGCGTTGGCGCGTAAAGTGGCTCGAGGTGGCTGGGACGAACACAATTAAACTGCACATTGTGGAGAGATTGACTGGCCAATGCTCATCGTCTTGATACATACCGTCTCTTACAATACAATGATTACCTATAGCGTAAGATGTCTTGATCAGACTGATCGCTCGATAACGGTCTGCTGGTACGACACTCTACTTGAGGAGTTCAACTTATACATATAGATACATATCGCCTATAGCAAGAACAGCAAAAGAAACACCATACCAGGTGAAACAGTCTGATTGGCCTGTGGAGCCATCTGCCCACTGTCAATTTAATTAGCTCCATTCCAGCACCAGCCGTCCTCCCGACTGCCGGACGCGCCATCGACCCTGAACCAGTGCTATCTTCAAACACACCCACGCCCGAAACACAACACGTCACCCCGCAGCAAAGTACACAAACAAATAAAATCAGCCAACCCAAAGCCAATACCCAAAGACGCGAAACGACGCGTTCAAAACAACTCTCCAACCGCCTTGGAAGAAGATGTCGAGGTCTACAGATTCACCCGACATAGCTCGCCTGCGCCTGCAGGACGACAACGAAGAAGACTTGTTTGCGAGTCCTGAGAATGGTGCCACCACGCAGAAACACACTCCCAACAACGATGCTTCCTCCAACAAACCTGCCCGTGCAGAAAACCGCCATGATGCAGACGAAGCGCGAGATGCTCGCCTACAAGCCGAACTCGAACGAGTGCGCGAAGTCAACAAAGTGATCGAAGGCGTCAACGCATCGCTCGAAAAAGCTAAGGCGAACATGGGCACCGTACACCAGACCGTCAACAACGCTTCCACTCTCCTCGCAACTTGGACTCGGATCCTCAGCCAGACAGAACACAACCAGCGCTTGCTCCTGAATCCGCAATGGCAGGGAGCAACGCAAGATATTGAAGAGATTGAGAACGAGGAGAACAGACGACAGGCAGAAGCCGAGCGAAGACAGGTCGAAGAGCAGAGGCGAAGGGACGAAGCACAGAGGAAGGCCGAAGAGGAGGAGAGGAAACGGGCTGCGGCGGCGGCTGCTCCTCCGAGGGGTGTGAGTCGCACGCGGAGCACGAGAGGTGGGCCTGCGTCTTCGACTACTTCGCGGTATACGGTTACTGGGAGTGTGGCTGGTAGAGGGAGAGGGACGACTCCTGCGGTGAGAGGAAGTGGCATTGGTCGTGGTTCTAGCGCCGTGAGAGGACGTGGACGAGCTCCTTGAGACACCATGTGTCAGAAGATTTATCACAAAGAACGAGGACGACGCTCCTGCAAGAACCTCACGCTCCGTGATCCGCGGAGGACTGCAGTCTCCACTTCGAGTCTTCCTAAGCATCTTCAGATGGTCACAACGAGAGGAAGATCACGCTCTGGTTCACGCCTAATGGCCATGGCTCACGCAAGATTCTGCCAGGCTTGAAGTCCAGGACAGCGGACAATTCGTTGCTCCGAAACCTCTGGCACGAAGCCTCGATCTGCCAAATGCATACAACTCATATTTCTGCGCCAGCAATCAAGCCAAGCCGAATCGACGCCACGACTCAAACAAACAATGTCCAAGCCACAAGGCCGCTGGAAAGAATCCGTATCGAGCCGAGAAGCAATGGCAGCGGGCGACGAATCGATGGCTAAGAAACGCTCGAGATGGTCGAGGTACTGTATATACCAAACCCGTAGAAAACAGACGATTAGATGTTTGTTGTTTGGACAAACAACCGACTCAAAGGTTTTCATCCCTGGGCAAATCCACCGCTACCCATTCAGTGTCCTTCGATTCTTGCTCTGCCAAAGGCGGAAGACCCACGTACTTGTTGATCCAGTTCAGCACAGTCTCGTACCAAACCAACCCATTCTCCGGCTTTAGCACCCAATGATTCTCATCCGGAAACACGAGTAACCTGCTCGGTACATCCTTCGCCTGGAGAACGTTAAACGCAGCGAGGCTTTCGGAGATCGGAACGCGATAGTCTTTGTCGCCGTGAATGACAAGCTGAGGAGTGCTCCATTGGCTCACATGCGCGCTCGGATCCCATCGACGCTGCCCGGAGGAGACGGTTTCCCCTTGTCGCGATGGCAAATCCGTTTGTTCAAATTCCGGAAGCCAAGGCGCCCCGTCCATCTCGTAGTAATGGAAGTGAAGCTCTTCCGTAGACCACATGCCGACAGAGCTGAATATCCCACCGTGACAGACCAAAGCTTTGAGTTTTCGCCCCAGGCCGTGTCCTTGGATCCAGTTGATCTGGTAGATCGTCAGCTCGATCGTCTTATGCCCAACGGGCGCGAGAGGATCCTTAGTGAATTTGCTTACAATGAATCCTCCATAACTATGCCCCAAGGCAACGGCCCTCTCATTTTCCGCCCCTTCCAGGTTCCTTCCCACCCACTCGAAAACATTCACAAGATCGCAACACGGATCACCGCCCCAGTTCCGGAAATTAGAATCCGTAAAAGCCTGCCCGTACCCAGAACTCCCGGATATATTCGGCGCAACCACAATGTAGCCCTGCTCGGCAAACACCGCCGGGTTCCAGCGGGTGCTCCAGGCGTCTTTCCAGGCTGCGTGAGGGCCGCCGTGGACGAGGTAGGCGACGGGGTACTTTTTTGTTTTGTCGAAGGTGCTGGGCTTGATGATCCAGGAGTGGATGGTTTCTCTAATCGCTGGGTTTGAGGCGGGAGTGTGGATGCTGCTGATTTGAGAGGCTTGGAGACCGAACTTCTTGCCTTGGTTGGATTTGGAGTGAAACCACGGCCGTTCCTTTGGCAGGGTGCCATACTGCTGCGCCTCTCCAGCCTCAGAGGTCGGAATATTGAGTATCGTGTACCATGAATCATCAACCATAGACGAGCCACTGACAAAAACGCGGCCGTCAGCAAGACATCGGACATCGACCACCGTTCCCGAACTCGTGAGTGGACGTGGTACGCCAGCGCCCGTGGTAACGCCTTCGCCACGGATGAAGAACACGCGATCATAGCCCTGATCCTCGGCAACAACGACCAGCGATTCTCCATCAGCCGCAAAACAAACGCTGGATGGCGAACGATCCCAAGTACCCTCCGACGGACTAGGTTCCTCAGAGCAGAGAGTTCTCATAACCTCGAACGGTTGAGAAGTCGTGACATCCGACACCACAAAAATCTGATTCTTGTCCCCTTCATACTTATTCTTACGCATCATGAGGAAAGATGCTTTGTTGCCAACAGGTGCAAAGACAGGGGAAGAAGCCAGGCCATCGAAGCTCTCGACCTCGACCTGTCTGATTTCCGAGTTCGTCGGTGTTCCCTCTTGAGGGTCCCAAGAGTCGATCTCGCGAATGTAGACATTGCACTTTGTATTCCAAGAAGGGTTCATCTCGGGGTCATTCGCAACCCAGATGATGGCATCTTTGCGGACGTCGAATTGATCGGAGCCGCCGAAAGGCGGCACCGGACATTCCATGTTGATGCCGGCCTGCAGGTTGGTTAGGCCAGACAGTTCGTACTGATCCGCAGCTCCGCCGTGGGCGGGAGAGAGTTTGCCGTACCAGAGTGAATTCCTCTCCGGGCCCTTGTAGCGGTCCCAGTGGCGCACAAACAATTTGTCGTAAATCTTGCCGCTGGAATTTGTTTTGCGAGCTGCGTCTGCGGGAGTGTAAAGCTTGCCATTCTCGCATGTAGGAGCACTGACGACGACAGCGAAGTCGTCGCCGTCGTCGTGGATTCGGAAAACTCTCAGACAGCTTGCTGAGGCGTTGATGATCCCAGCACTCTGGAGCGTCGTGGTGTTCTCGCCGTCTTCCGACACGGCTATGAAACGGGCGTAGAGAAGGCTGGTTGTGCCATCTGACTCTGGGCGCAAGCAGACGAAACGTTCCTCATCGAGCCAGTTGATGTCGGAGATTTTTTGGTTGATTGCGATGTCAATGGTCTCGCCAGTCTGGACGAGCAAGGCTTGGAGTCTCGTCGTTTGTGAATGGTCTTCGAATGAATACGAGGTTGTCGTGAAGAGGACTGTTGTGCCGGACGGATTTGGAGTGCCAGCCGATCTGCGTGGCGCGCTCAGCAACAAGTGTGGCGTAAGGAGGAGGAGGGGTTCGTGATTACCCATGACGAAAGACAATGTTTAGCTCGTCTTTGGCTGATTGGAAGTTAGCGAGAGCATGCTCGTTCATGATATGTGGGTAAGCCTGGCTAGGCAGCCATTTAAGATAGCGTGCGGCACAGGACAAGGGATTCTAATCAGCTTGTAAGCGAGAAGATCTGCAGAGGACTACACGTGTCTCATGAAAGAAGGATTGAGGCAGAAGTAGTGAGCGTGGCACCAGCCCTTGTTCGTGTTGTGGTGGTCTTGAGAGGCTCTCCCAATGCTGTCGGCGTCAAGGGTGTGCGATGGGGGCTTGGGATGGAGTGGAAAGTTTGTGACATATAGCAGGAGCAATACTGTGCTGAATAAGTGTGTTCTAGGACTGTGGGAAGATAGGCGATGGTTTGGATGGTATCGAGGACAGGAACCTGTAGTGCGAGGAGTGTCCAGCCTACGTGCACCTGTATCAGATGAGTAGTCACTCGCTTCGAAGAACTTGCTTATCAAGTCCAAGGTAAAAGCGGCAGAGAAAGAAGCGAAATCAACACCGAAATATCATCCACAAAAAAAAGAATCTTTTCTCATTTCAATTCATATCGCCTTCTGCGCTTTCCAGCACGAAAAGAGTTTCAAAAGTAGAAGGCATCAGACATCAGTCCTCAAGACCAGTCCCCTACTATCTACTGCTTCGTAGCACCGCTGGCGTTGCCAGGTCCCTTGCTGGCAGCATCGGCAGCCTTGTCCTCGAGGGGGCCCTTGGGGTTGGAGTCGAGGTTCTTGAGGGTGTCCTTGCTCTGGTCCTTGCTCTCCTCGGCGCTGCCGGCGACGCCCTGGTCGTTGGGGTTGGAGGCGGTGGAACCGGCCTGGGCACCGGACTGGCGCTCGGGCTCGGGGGACTGGCGGCCTTGGTTGGGAGCAGACATTTTTGTGGTGGTGTTGTGTGGGTTTGGGAGCTGCGTGCGGGTGTTAGAGCTGGTCTTTTGGTGGTTGGTTTGCGTGGGTTGGAGAGTGGGTTGGAGTGGTGAGGTTGGTTGGGAGGGTCGTACTGGTTTGTTGTGTGGTTTGGGTTGAGAGTCTGCGAGGTGGGGTGTTAGCTGGAAAGTCCATTGGGTGGCGTTGTTGAAGGGCCGCAGGTCGTTGAGCTGGACTTACGATTTGGTAATTGTTTTGTGAGATGATGTTCTTGAGATGGAGAGGATTCAAGTTCTTTCAAGATAAAGAGGGTGAGAGAAGTACATGTACCTGTTGATGGACTCGCTCATGAGATGATCGATGCTCCCCACCAAAGCGCGAGGCGCGCCCCACTATCTGATGTCATCCGTGGGCTTCGGCGATTGATTGCAGTGAGGACGACGACGAGCCCATGTGACGACGGCGGGAGATTTAGGCAATCAATCGATTGTGATCCCAGGCCCAACATGCTGTTTATCGGCTGAATGAAATATGCCATTTGCTTTTGTGAGTTACATGTGAGAGCGTGGCAGATATGAGGATGCACGTGACTTTCAATTGCATGACGACCATAAACGTCACTTTTGCATGGTATCATCTCGAATGTGATGCCAGATCGTCCGGCTAAAACAGATTTCACCGCAATAGCACCAGCTTGACGAAATTGCTGGCTCACGCGAGTGACGCGACGCGTGTTTGGAAATGCAAATCGTCACTCTTCTCATCTTTGCTCACTGTCATCAAGGTGTCCGGATCTTGGCAGTGCGTTGCCGGCAGGACGGTCTGTGGTCGGCTTTGCGATTTGAGGTCCACGAGAAAGCGTATCGGTATACTGATAGGCGTATTAAAAGTACATTGTATGTTGCAGCATTATACAGATCATTGCTTGTCTTGAGCATGCATTACCGTTGCAAGTTGATCAACCATCGCGATGGCACCTCCCGGGTCGTCTTTGTTGTACAGGAACACTCCTTGAAGCTGTGCCGTGCTGACTTTGTCGACCAGTCCAAATTCCTTGGCCCGTTCGACAAACAGTCTCTTGCCCTTCCCTTCAAGATCATATGGGGCATAGAAGCGATCCCACAATTGGCCGATCTGCCATTCAGTGGCGTTGCCCAATTGAACAGTCATGTCGATTCTGCCCGGACGGATTAAAGCGTCGTCAAGCTTCTCGATATGGTTTGTTGTCATGAACATGATTCGTTCCTCTGCGCTCGCAACACCATCGAGCGCGTTGAGCAGACCTGAGAATGTCACCGTGGATCCGCTGTAGCCGTCCGAGTCTGTTTGCCGTCTGTTGGTGAATGCAGCATCTGCATCTTCTAGCAAGACGATGGTGCGTGGCGGCACCTCTTCGAGTAGCTTGTTGAGTAGATCGTCTGTGAGTCCGCGCTTGCTCAGGCTCAGCATAGCAATGTTGAAGTCTAGGGCGCCCGCAAGTGCTTGAACAAATGATGTCTTGCCAGTACCGGGCGGACCATATAGCAGGTAGCCTCGTCTGTAAGGAATACCGCGGTCCAGATACCATTCGCGAGTGTCGATGAACTCCTGGACATCGTTACGGATCCTGTCGGCAAGACCCTCTTCCAGGATGACTGAGTCGAACGGGCGTCGTCGCTTGGGTTCGGCTGAGGCATCCCATCCGATATTTCGTGAGGTGTAGACGATGGTCTTGCCTTCGGCCTGTTGGTTTGCTGCCAGATGCGCCTCCTGGAAGATGTCCTCAAAGATCTTGCGCTGATGGTAGAGCGTAGTCATGGTAATCGTTTCGAAAGGTCGACCCTTTTCGTCGAAACTCTTGCCGATTCGTTCCCGGTTGACAGCGATGAAAGCATTTTTGTAGCGAAGAATGTGCTTTCCCTGACCCGGTACCAACGAGAACATTGTCTGCTCCGATCCGCCTGGCGTTTTAGTACGAGCCGTATCAATCTGTAGGTGATGCAGTCCTGGTGTGAATCGTTGCAGAAGGTACTCCATAGTTCCGAGATCCTTGCGAGCTCCTGTGGGTTTCAACTGGCTCTGGAACTGTGCGGTCATCCAATTGAGCACCCACGGATACGATGGATCGTGTCTCGTCACTTCCAAGTCAACTAGCATCCGACGTTTGGCTAATTCGGCAGTTCTCCTGAGGCCTTGCGATCCATATCTGACGGCCGCACCCAAAGCTGCAAGGCCGAAGCCGGCAGTAAAGAAAGGGTTGCCGGTCAGCTGTGAAAAGAGAGATCCATCGCCGCTCGCGCCCGCGTCAGCCAGCTGACGGATTGCATCTTCCTTGGAGCCCTTTGCCGGTGTTAAGGCTTGGGGAGGCGTCCCATTCGGTAAAGTCGCATCCATGAATGCGAATGAAAGCACCACGGCATCGTGAAGTCCAAAGTCCAAAAGGCGTTTGGGGAGTAACTTCTCGCGCCCGGGTGCAGCCGCTAGCTCGTTGCTAGCGCGGTTCCTGCCTATCACTCCTACCTACCCACCATATCCATCAAACGCTAACAACACAAACACACAGCAACCTTTCCACCACCAAACTCGCGACTGAGCAATCATGGCTCTTCCGCCAGGTCTTTTCCATCAATCTGGAAGTTCTGACAGAGTCACTGTCGACAGATATTATCTCAACGCTTTGGTCCGCAGGTGAGTTTATCTATCTCTAGCTTACACATGTAGCACCCTGCTAATACAGCACTTTTCTAGGGCTAATCTTGTGTGTATACCCGACACAAGATTGTTTGAGGAGACTGTACTAAACATCCTCCTAGCATAACTCTTACCCTGTTGATCCCGCCAGCATCGCTATCTCGCGCATCAAATACGACAGCCTCGTGAGTGCCATACAGAGACGACCGATAAGACACCAAAGCAACTAACCCACCATGCCAGCTGCGTGATTCCCGCGATTACCAGGCTCTTAGAAATGCGTTGCTCGCAGGTGGCGTCGCCATGACCGCACTCGATACTTTGGTCAACACCAATCCCTCCGATCTTCGCAAAGACTCTGTGGTGGCAGACACACAGCGTTATGATCAGGACGAGTACGGTCAAAAGCCAGCCGCCGCAGCAAATATGCCTCAACGAGGGCGCATCACACCAACTCACCCACCATCAGGTCGTTTGGTCTTCAATGGGAACGGCCGACCTCAAGATGCAACGTCGTGGCGCCGAGTCAGCGATTTCGCTTCAATTCCTGACGATGCCGGTTACGACGTCGACGGGTACGCTGCACCATCAGCTCCCAACGGCAATCTGCACAATGGTCAGCCAAATCGCACGCTCTACTTCCTTGGACTCTCAGAACGCACAACTTTCGCGGACTTCGTGACCACAATCAAAGGCGGCAAGGTTGCCAACATGGTTATGCGCGGCGACTGTGCTTTGGTGACGTTCCTCAGCGGTGCTCCGGAGTTTCTCGCTTGGAGCAAGCGCAACGACATCTACCTCCAAGGAAAACGAGTGAGCTCCCGCGGTAGACCTCGAAGAATGCCTTTGTCAAGTTGCTGACCAAAATTCCAGATCGAAGTGAAGTGGGCGGAACACCAATTCCGCATCCACCAATACCTCATCGACAAGATGTCCCGGGGGGCCACACGCAACCTGTTGATCCGCAATGCAGCCAACAACGGACTCAGCGAGCAGCGCATCCGCAGCGACATGGAACACATCTCCAACCTCATCATCATCCAAGTAAAGTGGCGCGGATCTAACGCTTGCGTGTACACCAACTCGGTCGGCCACGCCGTTACTGCGCGTGCCTGTATGATTTCCCGCAACGCCTACAAAGGCTGCGTCGACTTCCTCGCAGACGAGTGCGACGTTCCGCTCCCGCAACGTGTTGTCCAGAAGTGTATGCCTCCGGCTGTTGAAACAAAAAAGAGTTTCGGAAGGAGTTCTCTCCCCAACCGCTTCGGTCTGCTCAACACGGAGGGCACTGAAGCAGACAGCGACGAGGAGAATCAAGACCCCAACAATGACTCCAGCGATGACAGCGATCTTGCCGGCGTCCGCCCCAGGTCGAGTGTTCGTCTTGACTTCCTAGACTCTGAGGATTGAGTGGCCTCGGACGCTTCGGCCAGGTGACCACGCCTCTCTCATACTGAGCGCATTCGGTTCGTCCCACGGCCCAGCACTCACTCGCTGCGCAAAATCGGTGAGCGCATGTGCTGGTACAACCCGGGCTTCTTTCCTTTTTATTTCTTGAGCGTACATGGAGTCTGCTTTGAGCGTGGGAGTTGGAGCGTTTTACTGTTTACCGGCATCGTCAGGAATTGAAGCGAAATCGCTGACTCGGCGCC
>Ga0181464_1002084_pt1 | contig 10055 bp, 8 predicted proteins | sample InSIn2gowninarea_FD_119074 | JGI IMG/M metagenome (GOLD analysis project Ga0181464, IMG submission 119074) | Clean room microbial communities from NASA Spacecraft Assembly Facility at Jet Propulsion Laboratory, Pasadena, California, USA -... ...
TGCATATATATAATGGAAGGTGGTTATTTGCTTCACATTTGGGTCAAGGATATTCTACATTTTGAAGTTTTTAGTTAGAATTCGGCAAAACAATTTTATGTTAAATTATGTTTTTTTGGTTTCTTAAGATGTAATTTTAATGAAAAAAAAAGATTAACCATCTTAAGAAAAACCCTTAAACAAGGAAGAGTTCACAAATCAACTTTATGAACCCAACAAATTCCTACTGCATTTTCGACAAATTTGACCAAAAAATATCCTCTGAAAACCTCCCAAATATAGAACAATTAGAATACAACCTTCATTTTATATACCTTTGTATTATGTACAATAATAATACTACAACCTCTATTGATTATGTCAACTACCACATTTCTTATGGAGCACTCCATCTAATTGGAATCTTGCATATTTATCCATGAGTCAATTGCACTTTGTTTAATTTGCATCTTGCATATTTATCCATCAACGAATTCCCTTCAGATTTGCACATGGATGGATTAAATGCATCTTGTGGGTCACTTTCTATTTTTTATACTAGTTATGGAGTATTCTCCAGGGGGGATTTTTTGTTATATTTCTCATGACATAAGAGGGAACACTTTGTGACTTTTCCTAGATGGAGCCTTGAGCACATCCTCCTAGGTTGAACATTAATTTATTATATATTCATGCGTCTAAGAAAATTCTGTGTACCCATTTAACATTTGACTTTGATGCTTATTAGGGATAATATGCCAAGCTCGCCTAGAAACGTTTGATGTAACGACTTCCCTATTTTTGGAAGGCAAGCTCTCTTGGAGAGTATTGTGTCTACATGTGACATGGTCAACCATGGGTTGAGAAGGAATCTAATCAATCTTTATTATAAAACAAATAATACTTAAAGTGACTTGTCATGGAGTTACGAAAATAACCATAAACCATGGAGTTATTCTTGATCTTGAGTAAGGTATTAGAGCAAGCATTTATTCTTAATTCCACGATTCTTGGGAAATCTTCTCATGTCCTACCAGTCTCTTGGTTTTTAGTGACAGTTCATCTGCACGTCTGTCCCTTTGTTTGTGTTCTCTTCCATGCATGCTCAGGAAACTGTAGTTGCACTCATGTTCTAGTTCCTATTGTTGGCCAAATATGTGTGGTTCTTATAGCGATTTTGCTAGTCTGTTACTATTCGTGTCTGCTTCTCCTCGCCCACGACCTCGAAACCGTCCTCTCTGATCTTGTGAACCCAGCCTTCGCTCGATTCAAACTCGCCTCTCGTTTCTATCAGCGAACACTAGTATGGGATGCCTGCCCATTTACGTGCCATCTCTTTCTGCTTGCCCATTTACGTGCCATCCGTTGGCATCAGTCGACATCCGCTATGATTTGGGCACATAATCCATTGGCATTTCCGCCTACTCGAACCCACACCACATGGTTAGAGCTGAGATTTGAGCTCGACATATTCTAAAATATATTCTAGGGATTATTACCATGATCATGCATCACCATTAAATGCTACGACCTGTCTGAACATATAGTGGAACTCGCTAGTGCATTGTGCAGAGATTCCATGGCCCATTCATGACAGCACCTTCATATGCTTATTTGATAAATAAGAACAGGAGGAGCCAATGGTAATTCCTCAATATCCTTCTTATTAGTTATTAGCCTCTCACAGTTTTGTTGCATCCAAAACATTTTAATTAAATTTAATGAAATATTTTCTAAACCCGATTGGATTTCGTTGAAGTTCACTTCAACAATTCTTTAGCAATACAAATTTTTCTAAAGGTATTGTAGTTTTCCATAACCACCATACCTCAAGTAGGAGAAAGCTTTTTGACCAGTGGTTGTACGACTTGGGAATATTCCGCAGCTTATTTCTTGAAGATGCTCATTAATAATGAGAATGAAGCATTTCACAGGCAGGGGGTAGACATAATCCCATGAGAGATTTGAGCTTCAATGTTTCTGGTGTGGAAAAATAGACATGGATTTGAAACGTGTCGGATCCCTTCGAAGAATATCGAGGGAAAATAGAAACAAAATAGAGAACAAGGTAAAGATCCTACATCCACTCAATTTATTGTTGCTCATTGTAGCAAATGAGAAGTTATTCAATACCGTAATTGTTTCTTGGAGACATGCATGACTATTTGACACTGGTGCAACCTACTACATAAGATTTTAGAAAGAGTTATTTGAAGAATGGAATGCTAGTGTAGATGGTGTTGTAACTTTTGCAAATGATTATGGTTTCAAATCTTTGGTAATTGTACCATTAAGCTTAATGTTTTTGGATTCTCAAATTGTACCATCAAGATTAAAGTTTTTGGATTCTCAAATTTTCTTTTGCATAATGTTTTCTGTAACAATTTTAGTAAAAATTTCATGTAAAAAAAATATAAGACCAAAGTCATAGGGCACGTATTCCAAGTTGAATGGTGGGAAAAACATCTTAGTGGATGTTCATTTCGGTTATTATGGGTAAGAGAAATTGACAAGGGCATGGAAAAGGCTTTGGAAAGACGTGGCATTATTTGACATTTTATTTATGAAAATAATGGAAAATAGGAGAAAATGAAGGTGAAAAGTCATAGGTTGCACGTGAGGAGGAAAATGAAGAAAAAATAATGGAAAATTGAAGAAAATAGAGGCCTCATTATAAAAAGGTTTTTGAGGATCAGTGGGTAACTTTCGCTAAGAATTTAGTCAGTCCAGTTTTGGAGCTCTCTCTCGATTCTCCCTCTCTCATGCTCTTGAACCAAATCTCTCTTTCAGCCGATCACCCTCGTGCCACTTAGAGATTTGGTTCAACCTAGTCTATGGTCAGGTGGTTTGTGGAAGTCCCAAATTTGGTTTCATTTTGCAGATTTTAATAAAAGCTGCTTTCCTCCTATATTGATGGGTAAATATACTTGTTTATATATGGTTTTTATGGCTGTTATATCCTTGTTATTTATGTTGGTTATGAGCATGTTTTACGACAATGATGATGTATGAATCTCATCATGTTTTGATTTGTAAATGAATGAACAATGAATGTATAACATAATAGATGATAATGCAACTAATTTGATAGGGTATAAATGCTTCTTGACGATTCTCAAATAAGTTTGAAACCCCTATGTTGAGATGTGTATTTATGACCTATATATTACATGTTCATGATGTGTTTGACATAATACCTGTCATGACTAGTAGGGGTCAAGTCAAGTCCTTTTTCAAGTATTTACATTTGTATCATTTTTTTGATGTTCGTTTTTGGAAGTTCCATGAAGTTCTGGGCAGTGCCTTGAGACTTGGCTCTGAAAAAGTGGCATAAAATCTTGGGTTGTTGGCTTTGAACTAGCTGACCCATCACTTGCATGCCCTTGCTGTGAGAGCGATTGGAGGGCCCTAATCGCATGCATTCCCATGTCATGGGAGCGACTGAGGCTATAGGGCAGTGAAGTGTCAAGTTGTCTCAGGGGTTGATTACTTGAAAGGGTTGGTTGGCTCCTGTAGCTTTTGTGACATGTGGAGAAGGTCAGATTGGTTATGTGGTGTCGCTTCACTTCCTTAACTATATATGGGGAGTTGAATAAGATCGTAGTAGCCTCTCGTCACATGTGTACCCCAATAGACTGATTAAATTGGGTAAATGTGGGAGGGTGGTGTTACATAGTGGTATCAGAGCCAAGTTTCGTTCTCTTTGGGTGGTGTTTGGGTTCCATTCTCCTTGGTTGATATCTGATACCACAAAGTAGTATCAAAACATGGTTCACCACTTGGACTGGATCGAAAAAATGTGTTTGTTATGCATGCATGTAGGTTATATATGTGCTTGTTATGTATGCATGGTAGTGGTCATTGTTACATTTCTGTTTCCATGTAGGAGTTGATGATGTTGTTGTCGGGATGTGTTTGTCATGAACGTGTGTCGGTTGTATATGCATTTGTTATGCATGTCAATGTCGATATGTTGTTATGCATGCATTGTCATAGTTAAAGTTGTTTTCCATGAGGTCATTGTATACATTTTAGGTCCTCATGATGTTGTTCGTATGTTATGATGCTGATGTGTTGGTTGAGATAGAGAAGGAGATGCAAATCATCAAAGTGAGTTTGCAACACTGAATGTCGGGGTAAGAGTAGATCGTCATACAAGTTTGTATGGTGGGTATGCATGTATGTTGGTTAATGGTTGTTATAATCATTAGGTTTATGTATATGTCTATTAGTTTATGGTTTTTTCGGTTACACGTATGATAGATGTTAATTAATCAATGTGATCATATGTACATGCATTGGTTAGTCATGACGAATAATAACTTGATATATGCATTATGGTCATATGCATGATGGTCATGGTCATTGCAACTAAGATCTTGATGTTATATGTATCATGTTGTGAGAGCGACTGGAGGACCCCAATCACATGCATACACATGTCATGGGAGATATTGAGGCTCTAGGGCAGTGAAGTGTCATGTTTTCTCAGGGGTTGATCACCTGGAAGGGTTGGTTGGCTCCTGTAGCATCTGTGACATGTGGGGAAGGTCATATTGGTTATGTCCAATTCCTTAAATGTACATGGGGAGTTGAATAAGATCGTAGTAGCTTCTCGTCACATGTATACCCCAACGACTTGGTTAACTTGGGTAAATGTGGGAGGAGGGTATTACAGAGTGGTATCAGAGCCATGTTTCGTTATCTTTGGGTGGTGTTTGGGTTCCATTCTCCTTGTGTGATATCTGATACCACAGAGTGGTATCATAACATGGTTCAACACTTGGACTGTATCGACAAAATGTGTTTATCAAGCATGGATGTAGGTTGTATATGTGTTTGTTATGTATGCATGGTAGTGGTCATTGTTACAGTTCTGTTTCCATTTAGGAGTTTCTAATGTTGTTGTCAGGATGTGTTTGTCATGAATGTATGTTGGTTGTATATGCATTTGTTACACATGTCAATGTCGGTATGTTTTTATGCATGCATTGTCATGGTTAAAGTTGTTGTCCATAAGGTCACTGTATGCATTTTAGGTCATTATGATGTTGATGGTATGTTATGATGCTGATGTGTTGGTTGAGATAGAGAAGGAGACGAAAATAATCAAAGTGAGGTTGCAACACTGAATGTCGGGGTAAGAGTAGATCGTCATACAAGTTTGTATGGTGGTGTTGATGGTGTTGGAAATCTGTCAACCAAGGGTATCTCCCCAATATGAAGTCCCAACTAGACCTCACACCGTTTGGTGTAGGAGTCCCATCTAGTATAAAGGCCCGATTACTATATACTTAGAGATTTGCCTTAGCTCTGGCTGTCAACACATGAGAGTGTTACGCTGGTATCTTCACACAACAATGTAAGTGTGCCTGGTGAGTGCGTAGTGTAACTCGTGTCTAGGTTCTCTTACTACAAAGGGGAAGTGTAAAGCGAGCCTCTAAGTGAGAGGTAATAGTACCACCTTGGAAGAGACACACACGAACTAGAAAGGTCTGTTCAACATCCAGCAGAATAGTCCATAGCGGATGCGGTAGTCATTAAACCGAAGTGAAGGGGACAACACGTACACCACCCAGCGGAGCAGTCCACACAGAGGTGACGGTCATTATAACTAGAAAAAAATGATGGTCTGTCAAGTATCCTGTGGAGTAGTCCACAAGGATGTGACAATGGTGATAACAAATACACAAAGGTGGTCTGTCTAGTCTCTGCGGAGTCATCCATAGGGATGAGACAACAGTGATAACCAATACATCACATTCCCAATAATGTAAGTATTAACAAAACCGAAGTAGTTCAACTATTGTAGTACAGGTGAAACAAACATGCATTGAAAATGTTGAAAGAACAGTCTTACAAACATCTACAAAACATGCATAAAAACGTGATGGCCTTAAGATGCTTCTAAATTAAGAAAAAGTCCCAAGACACATCTGTACACCATACATCACTAGTCCCAGTAGTGGGACATTGGAGCCACTCCTTGCTCCTCAAAGAATTGACTATCTACTCTCAAGGCTATGTGGGAGGAGCCAAGGTGAAAAAGTCATTACTCATATAATGAGAGGGGTATACATAGCCAAGGGTGATGATTGACCCTTGTGACTCTTAGACTATCCTCATGACCGTTGAACTTCTTATCACTTTTCAACTTACATGACTCTTCAACTTCTTGTGTGCGTCCATTGGAATCTCACTTTACATTACATTCAATTACAACAGATATGGCCCATAGTGGTGATGTGGCCTTGACAACTCATGACACAATTTGACAGGACACTACTGACATGTACTGGCTAGCTGTGGTGTCCATGTCAATCTATTACGTTGCAAAGTAATGGATGTACTCTCGGGTGTGCTTTGTCTTCTCTGCATGGCTTGATGCTACGGGGTCTTCAATGGTCTTGGTATTGCAAGATGGTTCCATGCATGTGTTCCTTTCGCTTGCTGCTTCTTTCATCCATCCAATTGCAAGTAAGTCTTCTAGCATGTGCACTCCTTCTTCATATCGTTCTTTGTCTTGCCATGATATATTAGTGTACCTGTTCTTGCAATTCACTCATGACGGGATGACATAAAATGTCTAACATGATGCATTATTTACTATGTTTCGGGCTCGGGACATATGGCAGGCTTGGAAGAGGGCCCAGTAACTGTGCAGTCCACAGTTCCAGGTGACAAGGAGGGGGGATTGGTCATTGAGACTGTGTAGAGCGCAACTCAGGCTTGGACAAGGAACTTTGGGGAACCATCTTCATTGTTTGGGAAAACTGTGCAGAGGTCACTGGGAGGTAGAATTACGCAGTTAAGGACACTAGTGGTAGCTGCAAGGTGGGAACCCGAGGGACACCTCTGCGCAGTTTCTAGAAGGAAGACAAGGTAGGACAACAGAGGGACTAGAGTGTTGAAGAAAGGGTAACTAGGTTTGGTCTTCATAATGACATGATCTTTGTAAATGATGAAATAAAAGGAATAAAATTATTTTGTATGCCTTCCTGCATGGGTTTCATGAGCAAAAGGTTTACTTGCTAGTGGCTCCCATTGAGAGCCTTAGGATTTATTAATAAGTCAAAGAGTCAATGCCATATGAAGAAGCTCTTATTGATCATATGTTTAATGTATAAAAGTCTATAAAAGTGTCTAGAAGCCCTCCAATAAATAAGAACAATCATCCTCTTCTTGATGTTAGCCTTAGAAATTATTCAAATATCAAGTTGGCTCACATATGGAGACACACCCTTTCAATCGACATGTCGGCTCAAATATAAGGGAAAACAACTATATATAGGAGCCTATACCCCTCATAGTCATCTGATGAGATATTCACATATTTCTCTGAAATTTCGGATGGCAATTATAGTCTGAGATTTTAGATGGGTACAACAGAAAAATGTACAGATCTTCAACTATAATCTTCTCGGATCCTCTACAATTTCAGATGGGCACATGCTCTGAGATTTTCGAATTACAGTTTGAGACTTCAGATGGGTGACAAATATCAGGATTTAGATCCCTATAAGGCAATTCAGATGGTTGAGACAACAAGGAGTTTAGTTACCACAATGATCACAATGAGAACTAGTTTGGGTAACACTGCAGTGATATCTTTTTCACTATCTCGGCACATAATGTAAAAAAATGGACAAATCACAGTTGTACAATTTCATAAGGTCTCGCTGCAACAAGATATCAGTGACATCAAGGTGATGTGTTCAGTAGTGCTATAATGATCAGCGATGGGAGGTGCTATATGGTGCATTTGGGAGCTACATGATTCATCTAAGATCTAGTGATGGTATGAAGAAATCAAAGAGTCAAGGAAGAAGGATGACTGTGTCTTGGTCTAGGAGTGGCATCATAAGTCAAGGGTCATGGTCTTTACGATGTTGATTGTCTTTATCATGTTTGCATATCTCACGATCTATTCCTTCCTCACACATTCCATTCCTAGAATATTTCAATCAGATTTTCTTAATTGTATTCAACCACCTCATGCTTCATATGGGAACATATTATGTTGATTTCATTTAGTGTGACTTGTGCCTTCCTGAATCCTTTCAGAGGAGGAGATCAGTTTTTCTTGATCATGCTTCTCAAGATAGAAGTATTGATCCATGTTACTGCAACCATACAACATGACTTTATAAAATTAAATACAAGCATACATACCTCACTTTACCTTTAGGTCATCTAGGCTTCTTCCATCATTTTCCATAAGTTCGAGTTCATGATGAAACACTTTCTTCCTCTCTAGATTAGTTAACCTTCCGATGAGGTTTCCATTAGATAATCTTGAGGATCTTGCATGTCCCCATCTTGCAGATGTTTCCTTCTTGACTTGATGTATGATGAGCCTTGTCATGGATGACTTCTTCCTTTCCTTCAATGTCCAATGATGTTCCCAATATCTATATCCTTCATGTTTGATTGCCATAGATTTTTTCCTTCATGTTTCCCATGGTGATTTCACGATCTCTTGTTTCTAATGTTTCCATGATGCCACGGTGCATCTTATTATCATGGTCATATCTATAAAAAAATATTGAGGAGCTTGTGATAAGACCCTTTTGTGAGGGATACTATCTCAATCATAGTAGGGATATGTTACTCTCTCTTTCATTGGCCCTTTTCTTAAGCTTCCCCCATCTTTCTTTTGATATTTTCTTTTCATAATCTTTCCATAGCACTATTTTGTCTTGTTTGAGGATCAAACTTCCATTTCCTTTCTATAAACATTTGATTCCTTTAACCTTCAACACTTTTTCCTTCAACTTGTCTTTTTCTATCTAGCATAGAGACCACAAGTTGTTGAATGAGGTAACTTCCTTGTCTATGGAATTTGTTACCTTGCTTATCAGTTAGTGTATTTAAGAAAAATGATGATTATCTTCTTATCATCTCTCTTAGATCTCCACTTGAGATCTTATGAAGATATTCCTTCATTCTTTGATACCTTCAATTTTGTGTAGATCAGGTCCAAGTGATATGACCTTCTTTTCTGCATTTTTCAGAGAATATATCTTCTAGCATTTCATATATCTCTTTTATGTCTTCTCTCCTGCTACATAGGGATGAGAGGACCTTAAGGGTTCCCTCCCATGAATTCAAAGGAGACATTTTTCCTTGATATGTTCACTAACTTCTCTTATCTATGAGGATTATGACAATCCTCCTTATTCCATTCAAGGACCTTTGATGACCCATCCAACCTATAGATCTCCTTGTAATCATGAAGTCATTTTACCAAATTAATTAATGAAAAATACTTACTTGACATGTGAAGATCAAATCTTCATCTTGATCATGTTGAAGATGCACTTATGATTTCTCCAGGTGATTTTCTAGTTGATGTGATTTTGTTGTAGATCCTTGCTTGAGTTGCTTAGCATGAACAACTAAAATTCATTTTCAACTATCTCCTTTGAGACATTCTTTCATTGTCTAGCATTAAGCATCGAAACTTTGGGAGGCACCAAAACTATTTCCATGTACCCGAGTTCTAAACACTTCATCTTTTGACTAAGATTACTTAATCCTGACACCGAGATTGTGGGTAGTATGAGACTATGAATTTATCTAAGAACTTCAGATAAGGATCAAATCAGTCGCACTATAGTACTTATCCTAAATTGTCTTGATGTTGTACTCTGTCTCCTTCACTGTATATAAAAAACCCTTCAATTTTCTATGATGCCTTTCTTGAAGCTTGATCCTTGAATGACTCTTTTATGCCCTTCCTTTGACTTCAGCATCTTAGCTTTGATACCATGTTGAAGAATCTATGGAAAATGAAGTTAATGAGATTATTCTCGCCATGATAACTATTTGTGAGGTATTTTTAACTTTTTCTTATTAACACAAACTTCTCTTGTTATTATTAGAGTGTGTCTTCTTAGTTTATCAAATATTTACCAAAACAAAATAGACAAGAACACAAGATGTTGGCTTTCTGCTAGGGCAAAAACCTCTCACTTTTTGAGAGGAAAACCCGCACAAAATTCTTCTTATAGAGATTCCAATTAACAAATACCAATACCATGACCCTTGACTTATGATGCCACTCCTAGACCAAG
>Ga0181464_1001769_pt1 | contig 10054 bp, 9 predicted proteins | sample InSIn2gowninarea_FD_119074 | JGI IMG/M metagenome (GOLD analysis project Ga0181464, IMG submission 119074) | Clean room microbial communities from NASA Spacecraft Assembly Facility at Jet Propulsion Laboratory, Pasadena, California, USA -... ...
ATTTAAATTCTTAGATTATTTTTAGTTTTAAATGTGATGACTATGAATGCTTATAATCAATTTCAAAAACACCCACATATCTATCACCCTCATTCGCATAACAAGTTCCTTAATATGCCACACTTCCTTCTCCTTCACCTTTGTACTTCAGAGCCATAAGTGATTAATCGACACATGTATTTTAGGCAAAGGTCTTGTAGTACATCTTGCAAAATACATGTTCTTTTACAAGACCAAATATGACCCAAGAAAAATTTCATACTTGCCAAGAGTTTATAACACAGTCTTTGGTGAAGTTTACATCATAATCATAAAATAAATCAATACCCCAACCATCAACAAAAGGGCCATAAACATCATCATGTTTCTTTCATAAGTGATGGCAAACACTTCATCACTTGTACAATCATTTTGTAACATGTTATTTACAAAATTTGGCCATGTTCAACTACTTAAAAATGCTAACCATTTCTTACCCAACCAAGTTGATGGGCTCTCTTCCTACTGTTGGATTTCTCATTGATTTTCTAAACTGGTAGGTTCCCTTCTAGTTCTTTCTAATCCTTCGATCATTGATCTAGATGGAGCTTCCAGCATGTGGCTCTCTGATGTCCATGCTTGTTACAATGGATACAAAAATTCTTATTCCTCTAGACTTTTTTGACCTTCCTCCTTCCCTAATCTGGAGAAGGGTCTACATGTATTTTCCTTTTCCTTGTTGTCATTCTCTTCCAACACTCGGCAACAACATGATTATATCAACCACAAAAAGTACATGCTTTTCTATGCCATAGATTTTATCTGTCATTATCAATATTCTTGTAATCAAAAGGAACATTAGAATATCGATACCTTTTATAACTTGCTTGGTTGTTTCTAGTGTGATCTAGGTGAGAATTTCTTTCCTTATATTTTCCTCTACAATGTTCACAGCCATGGGAAGATTGTGATGTGTTCCCATCATTCCCTTTCCTTGATGGTTTTCTCAATGGCTTGGAAGCTTCTGATTCCTTTGAACATTATCTTTCAATGTACCCCAATCCTGCAAATCGAGGTCTTTGTACAACCTTCAATGGATGAATCATTCCTTGGCCATTAACACTAAGTCCTCCTCCTTTATACCCCATCTTGGTAAGGAGTCTCATTTTTGTTCTTGAAATGGGTACCTCAATGCTTCCAACCAAAATAGTGTCATGTGAAAATGAAACTAAAGAACAATCAACATTGTTTACCTTAGTTTTTTATTCTGAAGCAGATGATGATGGCTTCAGTAAGCCTTCGTTGCAATCCAAGTCTTCCAAGGCCTCCTTTGCAACTCGTAATTGAAGTTGCAATATCTGTTTTGCCTCTTCTACTTCTTATAGAAGTCTCCTTAATTCAACATTCGTTGCTTGAAGGCTTTGGTTGATCTCTTCATTTGAATGATGAGGTGTAGAAGATCAATAATCACCCAAATATGGAGATTTAGCATCATCCTCTACTTTCTCTTTCTCTTGTTCCGCTTTTGCCATTTTCTCATCATAATCTGCAAACAATATATCTATCATGTTTTCCATTATGTATAAGGCCTCAAAGATTATTTTTTTCTCCATTTCCCTTCTTGCATGTTCAATTCGCAATCCATAGCAAAAAGGTTAGACCACTTGGATACCACTTGATCTAGGAAATTTTTGTGAATGCTTTCAAATAAAAATATCCATTATACAGGTCCTTTTACTAACACTTTTGCTTGTGAAATCATGAGAAATTCATATTATAAACAACTTCAACAAACCATCAGCATGAAACAAGAAGCAATAATCATGAATAAACACAAACACGTGATATGATAATGGAGTCCACCGAGTGTGGGTTATGTATCTGAGCCCAAAGTCAAGAGTGGGGAGGTCACTTCATTAATTGTTGCAAGATGCTGAGTACATGATGTAATCTCGGTCAATACAAGGATGAACCCCCTTATCTAGTGTTGAGGCCTTCATTTTTGGAGGAATTAAGACGTTTTGGAGAGAAGTCATAAGGTTGCAAAAAAGTGGCGGAAATGGCCATTGGAGAGCTGTGAGAATAGCAATCAAGGAAAAGAAGGAACTCACGAAAGACTAGAAGTTGCAAAGGGACAGTGGGAAGGTGTAGATATATCCAAGCGGGAAAAGAGCAATGAAAACTGAGGAATGGAGACAAACAAGCAAGGGAGAAGGTGGAGAGCCTAAGAAGGAACTGGCAGTTCAAGTTGGTACGCAGAGAGAAGGAAGAACAAGTCAAAAGGAAAAAAGGAGGACCGGAAATGGTTGTCATTGATGTTGTTTGTTGTGTTTCTATGAGAACTTCTCTGTATCTATCATTCGCTAAGCTTGTATTATGTCTTGTTAGAGTCTTGTATGTTGAGGAAGAGGCCTTGAGCTTGATGTAATGTATTCACATCTCAGATTAATGATGAAGCCTCATATTGGGATCATCATGTGTTAGTTGTATGTCATTCCGGTACTTTAAAAAATTTTATCTATGCATATATTTAAGTAGTCTCTCTATTACAACATGTATGGCCTTTTGCGATAAAACTTTATTGTAGAATGATTCAATGTTCTTTGCTCTTGATTCCCTAAAATGATTCCCCGTGATACTAGATTTCAACCCTCATCTAACTAGGGTTGCGACATGCCTTGGGTGAGACTCCTTATCCATTCTAGGTAAGGCAAAAAATGGTGGCATTGTGCTAGAATACAACAAAGCCTTGTTGGCCCCTCCCCCCAAACCCCGAGTCTTGACCTTATTGCTATTTATGCACCAACAAATGGTTTCATCGCCAGGACCAGAAATTTAAAAAAGGGGTTTGGAATATGGTATCGAGGATATTTAAGAAAGAACTGCAAAACTGGTGGGATGTGAAAGTGGACTAGTTTTTTCCTCACCAAGCTCAACTTTGTCGATGAACCGTTGCGAAATTAAATGAATAAATCTTGTATTCAGAGCTGGTTAGTGATCACTACGAGATATTCTGGTGCAAGTTCCAAAAAGAACTATACAACTAGTTGTGGATATTGCAGGTGAAATGAAAGTCCAATGGAAAAAAACCCATCTTTTCATACCTGGACTCAAGTGGACCTCACCACTCTACATCGTCTTGATATAGATCTGACGAGAGTGATATATTTCTAGGTGAAAACCACACTGGAAGGGTATATTATTGAGTTTGCAGCAGAAATTCATCAGTCTTTTACAAAAGTTGAAGTTTTGCTCTAATCGAGGTTGCGAGGGAAGATACTAAAATAGGTTACCCTATGGATTAAGGTTTTAATGGTGGAAGATGGCTTGTTGGTGTTCTAGAACTCAAGCATGGCAGCGTAAACACCTAGTACTGGGGGAAGGACCTAAAGGGAGGTATGTAACCGAGTGGGGAACTATGAGACTATCACGAGGATGGATGCAGATGACTTCTAAAAGGTCAGGGATCTAAGAGCACAAAGGATAGTGTGGATAGTGGAGAAATGGAAGGAAAGGGCCATGCAAATGATTAAAAGGCAACAAAAGGGATTTCACCAAGAAGGAGCAGTGTTGAGATATTCGGAAGAGGGAGAAAGTATGGAAGGAAGCTCAGTGGGAAGGGAAAATATGTCTGCAACCGCAGTGGGTCTGGAAGGTGATAAGGACCCACCCCCGCCAGTGGAGATGGAGATGTTGGATGGAAAGGGACACCTAGGCTTGGAGAGAAGCCTAGAATATGGCATGCATTTTCCTATAAGCATATTGTTTTTTGAAGATGATGCATCCAAAGGAATCAACAATCTCCCTCCCCGAAGCTTAGGTAGTGTAGTGGCCAACCTAGGGTGCTAGATTAGACTATATTTATTATCAACCAGGGTAAGTAAACTTCGAGCCATGCATCTAAAATCTATAGACATAAAGGATTCCTAACTAAGTGTTCATTGTGATGGGTTACAATACTTCTTTACAGAAGGTTAAGATATGTTTCCTCTCACCTTGACACTCAAATTACCCAACTCATCTAACTGTCCTAAAGATACAGCGTATTGCTAGACTGATATTTTAATCCCCTTACAAGGATGCTATGCATAAAAGCTCTGTCTAGTTAACACTTAAGCATTCAAACGCACACTAAAGTTTAAATACATGAAAATAGAGTCTATGGAAATGCTTTAAAATATAGCTATGGATCAGATCTCTTACAAGATATGGTTCAATGATCTAACGATAAAACCTTTAAGCTATCACCATAAATACCATTTGTGAGAATTGCTAATCAAATTGACAAAGTCATAAACATGGAAATAACACTAAACACTATGCGTTCTATTCAATATTCAAAAGCTGCTAAGGAAATGAAATTAACAGTATACCAATCCACGCAAGGCCCGTCCACGTTTCAATGGTACACTGAAGTAAACTCAAGCGACGGAATTATTAACGCATAAACACTGTTGGAGTAAAACCTTGACTGTAATCAAGTTCAGTAGTTAAGTTCTGAAGATCATACAAAAAGATCTGTTCTCAAACAATACACAGAGATGATAATAATCGTAACTGTAACTATCTTTGAAAAACAAAAAATAGGCAGTCTTTATTTGAATCGAATGTACATTCACTAAGCAGATGTTTCTGCTTTTACAATGGAATGATTTTTGGTCATTTCTATTCTAAACCGATTTCCAAAAAGAAACAAAACAAAACCAGTTTGGGAAACCCATGGCTGTTACTGCTTTATAACCAAAAGGCTAGGGTTTTGACCAGCGTTGACCGCATAACCAGGAGCATTTGATTTGCTGTAGGATCGATTGTTCTCCATTCATGTACATTCCAAGTCTCGTTCCTATCCATTGCTTTGGCTTTCTTGTCATGCCACGTGTTAGATGATAAACCATTTACAGGATGTTATGACTTCTTGTAACCTTTTTATTGAAAATTCCTAATTTCTAACATAAAAATTTATAAATCAACTTTAATGCAAACTAATAACTATAATATTATTACTTAATCAATTTCAATGGATATAAGGGGTCTATGAAGGAAAAAGGTAGACAAATGATGTGTTTCAAGAAGAAAAAGGATGGTAATGGAATGGTACCAACATCTCCCCCAAGCTTAATGACTTAGCATGTCCTCATGCTAACCCTGATGTACTTGCCTCTATACTCTGTTTCTGCCTATACCTCTTCTGCTTTTAACAATGCATCTATGTTCTTCTTAGCTTGCGCATCTTTCTGAATGTGGAGCTCATGTTTCAAACACTTTTATTTCTCCTTGAGGGCTTTCTTTTGGGTATACCATTTGGTTGCCCACTTGCAAAGGTCAGTTTATTCAGCCTTGAGCTCTTGGATTTGCTCCTTAAGCTTCTCATTCTTCTGCTGGGTTTCCTTACTCTGAGTCCTCAACATTTCCTTCTCCCTCTTAATGACATTCTCCAGCATGTTGGCCTCCATCAGTTCTTCTTTTAACTTTTCAATTTTCTTCTCCAGCCTCCTTTGTTTCTTGATTGCAGGTGGTGATTCTTTTCCTTTCCTATTGTTGCTCTCAACCTCCATTTCGGCTTCTGGTCCAGGCTGTGAGTGAGCACTGCTCTCGATGTCCATCGATGCATGTGCATTTGATTCTAGTTGGTCTTCTTGTGGCAGGGTCTTTTGTGCTCTCCTGGATCTCCTTGTATATGTAGTAAAAACTTTATCTTGCTCCATTTTCTGGGTAGCCTCTTGTCTCATCTTTCTCGTCCTCACACTACTACCGGGTGGAGGGACATTTCTTGATTTGTGCACAGGGATCTCTTCATCAATGTCAAGCATGAAACCTGAGTGCTCTTGCTATTCTTGCTCATCCTCTCCCTCTTTGATTTGATTGGCAATCAGGAATTCCTTCCATGTCTTTCCCCTTTTCTGCACTTCAAATTCAATGAGAATTTTAATTAACCCGAAATGATACAAGCTTTTGTCCTCATTACCTTTTTGCTTTTGGATAGTTTTTGACATCTTGGTTAAGCTCTGTAAGAGGAAATATGGTAAACTAATGTTGCACTGCCCTTTTAAATGTAACAGTAGTTTGATGTGGTATAAATAAACTATGTTGTAGCGGCCCTCACAAGTAACAAATTTTTGAATGATATACACCATTTCGTCCCATGGATGCATCAGCCAGCTCCTAGGGACACCCTTCTTCCAGTTAACAGATGAAACCCTCGACCTGGACATGAATTGGGTCCATGATTTTTCTTTGAATTGTTTTTTTTTGAAGTATTTCTCTCCTTCTAGGTTGATCCCCAAGGATTGTTCTATGGTGTCTTCTGAGATCCTAAATGAAAAATTACCTATCAAGGCTTTCTCCCCATTAAATGTAAAGGCAAACTATTTAGTTACTTCCTCATTGCTCCCATTAAACTTCTCCAAGAAGGGTAGCCATTGTTTTTCACTTAAAATTGCAATGCAGTCATCGTGGTACTGAGAACTATCAAATGTGTTTCGCTCTACTCTATTAGTCATTTTGACAGAGGAACTTCTGCTCTAACCCTCTTCGTTTATGCTTACTAATTTAACAAGGGTATTTTGGTTTGTTACCTTTGCCTTTCGCTCCACACTACTGACCTGGTGGTGCCCTCTATTCTTCGAGATTAGCTCCTTCAATGGCTTAAGCAGTGACTGGATGATTGTCCTTGAATTATGGCAGAGGTCGAAACTTGTGAACCCAATGACTGTGTTTTCCTTTCGTAGCACTTGCTGTTCTCTGCCTTTGTTTTTGAAATCACAGCACTTGAATTGCTAGTATGGAACAACTGAGAATGAAATGAAATTTTTAACAGCGGACTTGACCCAATTCACTATAATAATAACAGAGCGTATTCATATTTCAATTACAGAGGAGTAGCTGTACTGGGTCGTATGAGTACCATCATGAGAATGTTGTAAGCATGTATGGAGTACTAGAGTATAATAACGGATAGTTGTTTGCATGAGTCGACTTGGTCGGATGATCATGTTATAACTTGGCCGATTCAAAAATAATGAATGAAACCATGTAACATTTGGCTTTCCAATAGTTTACCACTTGTCCCTTGCTCATTGGTACTTGGCCAAATAGGGAGATGTTGGACCGATAGTAAGGTTTGATGACCGATATGGATTTAATAACAAAGGCTGGTAGGGTGGTATAATAGGGGATTTAAAAATCGTATGAGGAGTATGGGATAGGCTAAAATGTTGGGAGATGATAGGGATTAGGAATATGACAAGGGTGATAGATATGTGGGTGTTTTTGAAATTGATTATAAGCATTCATAGTCATCACATTTAAAACTAAAAATAATCTAAGAATTTAAATGTTAAAAATAAAGAATACATTACACTTTTATTGGTTGATCAAGAGTTGAGTTGGCATGCTAGGTAGGACTGGTCTTTCTTGTTCAGATATGACTAATATTTGTTGTTCATAATAGGTCCCTCTGAGATGAATTTGAATGCAACAGGTCCCTCTGAGATCTAGAAAATGTTTGTGCAGCTTCTTTGAAATCTGGAAAAGAATTATATGTGTGCAACTTCCTTGATCTTTGATGTTTGATGGAGCCTTGGTGACGAGCAACCTTTGGATCTCTGTTGAAAACTTGTTGAAGCTTTTTTGAAGTAGCTTGAGATAGTAGTCTCTAACAAGTCCCTTTAGTTTGTTGAACAGGTCCCTCTGGTTAGATCAAAGACAAAAACAACTTCTTTACTGAAATACTAAAGTGCTGAAACAAACTCTTTGAAAATTTACAATGAGGAGAAAAAAAAACAAAAATGATGATGCTTCTCCCCCACTAAAGTTTTGACTTGTCCTCAAGTCATTATTGAAGTGATGAATCAAACAGGAAACAAATAAAACATGGAATTCTTACCAGCCAAAGAATTGGTTTTCAAGTAAGAATTCTGGGTTAGAGTGTGCCAGAATCTGGTTTTTTTTTTTTTTTTGGTTAAATTGAAATGAAAATAAACTAAGGTAGAGGTATTACAGCTGAAGGCTGCAATATCTCAACCTCCCTTGGGTGAATTTCAGTTTGAAGAAAATCCTGCTTAGTGATGGACTTATGGTAAAGTTTCAACCGATGGCCATTGACAAGAAATGGGTGGCCTTCTCCATCAATGGTAATAAGTGACAGATCCATTTTCATAAACTTTAACTATTTCATATGGGCCCATCCAATGTGTAGTAAATTTGGCTTTATGATCTCTGAATTTAGAGTCAAAGAGTAAAGCCCAATCGCCTTCTTTGAACTGCTTATTCTTGATATGTGCATCATGCCACTGCTTCCTTTGTTTCTGCATGAGGAGTGTTGTCTCCTCCGCTTGCTGCCTCATTTCATCCAGCTGGTTCAACTGCTGAATTCTTTCTTGTTGTGCTTCATTAAGATCAATTTCCAAATCTGCAGCCATCTTAAAAGTATGTATTTGAAACTCAATAGGAAGCATTACCTCTTTGCCATACACCAACTGATATGGTGTAAATCCTGTAGTGTTCTTCTACATCATCGTTCCCTTTACTAGAGAATTCAGGATACCTTGTGAATGATCCCACAATTTTTTACTAAGTTTGTGCTAAGAGCACAAATCCTTGCAATCCAGGCTATAGTGATCCTTGAAAAATCGTACCACTACTATTAATTTCACTGCTACTAGCACTAGCTTTATAATTATAATGCACACTATGAACTCTTATAGTTTTTATTAACTTAGATAGGAATTTGTCAGGATTGTGATAGAGTACCAGCAGTAGGTTGGGGGAGACACTACCTATTGGTACCATTCCATTACCATCATTTTTCTTCTTGAAACACATCATTTGTCTACCTTTTTCCTTCATAAACCCCTTATATCCATTGAAATTGATTAAGTAATAGCATTATAGTTATTAGTTTGCATTAAAGTTGACTTATGAATTTTTATGTTAGAAATTAGGAATTTTCAATAAAAAGGTTATAGGAAGTCATAACATCCTGTAAATGGTTTATCATCTAACACATGGCATGACAAGCAAGCCAAAGCAATGGATATGAATGAGACCTGGAATGTACATGCATGGAGAAAAATCGATCCTACAACAAATCAAACTCTCCTGGTTATGCAGTCAACACTGGTCAAAACCCCAACCTTTTGGTTACAAAGGCAGTAACAGCCATGGTTTTCCCAAACCGGTTTCGTTTTGTTTCTTTTTGGAAATCGGTTTAGAATAGAAATGACCAAAAATCATTCCATTGTAAAAGCAGAAACATCTGCTTAGTGAATGTACATTCAATTTAGATAAAGACTGCCTATTTTTTGTTTTTCAAAGACAGTTACAATTACGATTATTATCATCTCTGTGCATCGTTTGAGAACAGAGCTTTTTGTATGATCTTCAGAACTTAACTATAGAACTTGATTACAGTCACGGTTTTACTCCAACAGTGTTTATGCGTTTTTACTCTCGTTGCTTGAGTTTACTTCAGTGTACCATTGAAACGTGGACAGGCCTTGCGTGGATTGGTATACTGTTAATTTCATTTCCTTAGCAGCTTTTGAATATTGAATAGAACGCATAGTGTTTAGTGTTATTTCCATGTTTATGACTTTGTTGATTTGATTATCAATTCTCACAAATGGTATTTATGGTGATAGCTTAAAGGTTTTATCGTTAGATCATTGAACCATATCTTGTAATAGATCTGATCCATCGTTATATTTTAAAGCATCTCCATAGACTCTGTTTTCATGTATTTAAACTTTAGCGTGCTTTTGAATGCTTAAGTGTTAACTAGACAGAGCTTTTGTGCATAGCATCCTTGTAAGGGGATTAAAATCTCTGTCTAGCAATACGCTGTATCTTTAGGACAGTTAGATGAGTTGGGTAATCTGAGTGTCAAGGTGAGAGGAAACATATCTTAACCTTTTGTAAAGAAGTACTGTAACCTATCACAATGAACACTTAGTTAGGAATCCTTTATGTCTATAGATTTTAGATGCATGCCTCGAAGTTTACTTACCCTGGTTGATAATAAATATAGTCTAATCTAGCACCCTAGGTTGGCCACTACATTTTGGCGCCGTTGCCG
>Ga0181464_1001080_pt1 | contig 10051 bp, 11 predicted proteins | sample InSIn2gowninarea_FD_119074 | JGI IMG/M metagenome (GOLD analysis project Ga0181464, IMG submission 119074) | Clean room microbial communities from NASA Spacecraft Assembly Facility at Jet Propulsion Laboratory, Pasadena, California, USA -... ...
TTGCACCTCATTCATTAAATTCTGCCAAATACTCATTACACTAGTGTCTTTAATCAATAGCCAAGCATCCAACTGATTCCAACCTTTGAAAAGAATGAAAAATACAAGATATAGGCGTCAAAAAAACTCCTCCCAACCTCAGGGGTGGTGTTAGCGCTTGAATTTGCCTCAAGCTGAGGAAGGCGAAACTCAAGGCAACATCAAACCAAGCTCAGCCTCGTAGCTAGCCCTACGAGGACAGGAGAGGGCTCTCTCCGGGTCTATCTCGGCAAAAGGTTTTCAGAGGGGCTGAGATGATCGATAAAGAATACTGATTTTAGGCTAGTAAATTGATTAAAAGGGGTTTTAAATAAATGTTTGGGTTTTCTGGGCTGCATGGGAAAAAAACAGCTTGAAACAGAGAAATATAATCAAAAACACAGATTATCTCCTGAGGCAAGGTAGGCAAGAAATTTTAACATCAAATTGAGATTAAATGGAATGGCAAGACTGCTGAGGAGTTGACAAGGGCATAGAGGATGAATCCTTGTCAAACAGAAGAAAACATTAAATATGAACAATCTTAAAGGCAGAGCATACAAAATTATGAATTCTACCTTAACACTTCATTTGTTTAATTGGAAACGATCATGAAATAAAATGAACAAATAACAGGCTACATATGAAACAAAGGAGGGCACAAATGTCAAATCTCATACCACAGGAATCTCAGGAGTCAGAGCTGCATTTTTTATTAAAATCCCTATCAAAATCTGTACAATGAAACTCTGTTCTCTCTTCCACCAGCGCTCAGAAATCTCTCTCCCCTTACAAATGGTTTTTTCAATACATTAAATAAACTCTGCTAGGGGAAAACAAATCGACCCCAAGACAAGGAATTTGTTTTATCATTATTAATAAATAAAACTATAAAAGAAAAAAAAAAAATCAGCTCTTCTGAAAATAGAAAAGCGCTCCTTCTTCTACTCGAATCTGTTGATAACTGATGAAGCAGTGGCCATTACAGGTGTCAATTCCATTACTGAAGATAAATATAGGCAATCGAATCTTGTTTTCTGCTGTGATGAATATCTACGTTCCAATTTAAACTTTGACTTTTTACTTTGCTGCCGTTCACCGTTATACTATCCAAGAAATATGGTATTTTGGCTCCGTTTGGATAGCGCTGCTAATTATGAGATGGCACTCCTTGGCATGCCCTGAAAAGACTGTAGTTTTCCCATCGACATCAAATTCACGAACACACCGCTTTCTGAGTTTTTTAAGAGTCTCTTTCTTGATGGTGAATAACCAGCAAGCATCATGTCCACGCCCAAAGATAAATTCCAAGTTAGGAGAATCAAGCACTGTGAAGCTACAGGGGTAAAATTGTGTTCTAATCTTAATTGGTGCCACATGTATACGACCGACTATTTCAGATTGACCAACCCCACGAGCAACACCCACATATCGTCGATCCAAAAGTCTCAACAACCTTACACGCCATCAACCACAACTCTTTGCACATCTCCTAGATATTATTGTCATCTGGGATCCACTGTCTACAAATGCCTTTAAAGGAACACCATTGACCTCCATGTCAACATACAACATAACCACTCATGCAAAAGCCTCTGGATTATGTTCTAGTGCGGCTTCCCAATTTTCATCAACACTTTTCTGTCGAATAGCCTCTTCAATCCTCTTCTGTGCTTCCACATCAAAAGGATCTGCATTAAGGAGTGCTATTTCTTCCTGTTTTTGGCGTTTAAGCTGCAGCCTTTGCTAGTGCTGCTGTCTGAGAGTATTTTGAAAGACATCCAAGTCATCCCCAATAACATCCTCTGCAAAAGCTGGATCTCTCTCCAGCAATAGGTCCATAAGATGTGAATCATTTCGAATGTGCTGCTGCATAGCTGTAGGATTTACAGCTGAGCCATCTGGATTTAGACTCAAATCATTTGCTCCTGTCCTTTGTAAGGATCAAAACCAGCCCAGCCTTTAATGCCTTTGCTATCCTTCAGTAGAAGAAATCTTTCCGGTTTCAAAATTATCAGGTTGATCCCAGAAATAAGGAGATCTATGAAGGCTGTAAACCGAAATAAAGATGTCAGTTCCCCGTGGTATCGGATACCCATCCTTGTCCCCTCTATACCCACCAGATAAAGTATCTGGCTGTAATGCTCTCCTAATCAGCAAAGGTGATTGAGGGTAAAGTTGAGGTGTTTTTTTGACGCCTATATCTTGTATTTTTCATTCTTTTCAAAGGTTGGAATCAGTTGGATGCTTGGCTATTGATTAAAGACACTAGTGTAATGAGTATTTGGCAGAATTTAATGAATGAGGTGCAACTATTTTGATGGAATACATGTGGTATGGAATTTTGAATTAGTTTCTTCTTATGTTGCATATGTTTGAATATTTTGTACTCCCATATTTCACTTCACTTCTATGATATGTTGATTTTCAAGTTGATGAGCATAATACATCTTATATGCTCTGTTTTGGGGAAATGTTCATAAATTGTCAAGTTTCTTCAGTTTAGAAAGAATACATGCTTGTCTTGGTCTTTCTAGAACCTCATTGGTCTTATCCATCTCACTTTAGAACCTTAAAGTGTTTGAGTATCAACCACACATACCAAACACTCTTGGAGGGTCAGCAGGTTCCAGATTTTCACCTCCAGGATGACCTGTTATGCCACCTAGGTCACCTTTGTGTTCCTTCAAGCGAGCGTGCCAAGATGATTTGGGAAGCACACTACAGTCGGGTTGTTGGGCATTTCAGGGTCGAAAAAATGGTGGCAATATTGCAAAAATATTTCTATTGGCCGAATCTTCGTCAAGATGTCGGGAAGTACATCAGATCATGCATTGCTTGTGCCATTGCCAAACCGACCATCAAGAAGCAAGGCCTCTATACCCCACTGCCTACCCCTAGTCGACCTTGGGAATCCATCTCCATGGATTACATGTCAGGCCTTCCTTCCACTAAGCATGGAAATGACTGTGTTTTTGTGGTCGTCGACAAGTTCTCGAAAATGGCCATTATGGCGGTCTGCAAGAAGAATATCACAGCAGAAGCCACTATTAAACTCTTCTTTGAATGAGTGTGGGTACACTTTGGGATCCCACAATCCATCATTCCAGATCGGGATAGCAGATTCCTCAGTACATTTTGGTCTAGTCTCTGGTCGATGTTGGACACCAAACTCACTAAGTCCACATACTTCCATCCTCAAATTAATGGCCAGATAGAGGTTGTTAACAGGATGATCGTACACATTCTGCGCATGTACAACTCAAAGCATCCACGGACATGGGACGAGAGCCTCCCCTATGTTCAGCACAGCTACAACCGGGCTCTCCACAGCTCAACTGGCCACAACCCTTTTCAGGTGGGCTTGGGATTCCAGCCACTATGTCCCATCGATGTGGCCATGCCATTCGCAGCTACTCACGCAGATTCTTCTCATGTCCAATCTGAAACAGAGAAGGCAAACAACTTCATTGAGCATATCCAACATATTCGCCAGTAGGTCCATGACATTTTGGAGAAATCAAATGCCAAGTACAAGCAGCGACATGATCAACATCGTGTGCCACACCAGTTTCAAGTGGGCGACAAAGTCTGGTTGCATTTGCAAAAGGAACGCCTTACTGGAGCCTATCGGAAACTCAGACCACTTCGATATGGTCCTTACACCATTACCAAGGCTGTGGGAGATAATGCATTTGAGCTCAGCATTCCCCCATTCCTTGGCCTGCACCCAGTGTTCAATGTGGATTGCCTTCGACCATACTTTCCACCATTACTAGACACATCCGACATTGCGGAACAGCTCACACCCACAAAGTTAAATCCAAATTGCATGGAACAAGCTACAATTGATCAGATCATAGACACACAAATCAAGCACACTCGCCAGCAAAATATCCAACTGTATCGAGTTGTCAAAGCAGGCCAACTCCTTCACCAGGGCAAGTGGCTAACCAGGGACCAAGTTCAGCAGAAGTTCCCTCATCTCATGGAGGAACTCAATGCAATGGGGACCATTGCTTCCTAAGCGGGGAGGAATGATCCAGGTGGATATTGGTGGCCATCCACTAATTCCACTTGGATCCCCACCAGTGCTTCTTTCAGTTTTTCAGTTTCCTTAATTATAGCACAGTTTACTATTTTTAGCAGTTTTTCGGGTCCTAAACTTACGAAGTCATTTTGAGGCCCTAAACGATGTTTTTTGGGAAATCTACCGCCAGCAATTTTCCATCTAAAATTGTTTTTTTTCGTCGTAGTCCTCGAAGAGATCTTTCCAACGAGCTATCATGCACGTCAAACGGAGATAATATGACCAATTTGCGACCCCGGGAAGTTGGTTGTCCAATTCACCCCAACAGGGCCCACAAACTCTTGGTGTTACATCTCCTCGGGTTAGGGTTTTGGTTGTTTAGGATTTTCTCTTATTGTTCAATAATAAAAAGGCACTTGAGCCTCATTGTAAGGGAGTTCAGAGGCATGTAGCCACCACATCTCTTCTCAGAGATAAGCTACCATCGCCCTAGCTGGGTTGTTTCCATTTATGTTTGTAAGCATATTTCAGTATTTTATAGTAATGAAATGAAGTATTATTTCCACTGCATATCTGTCTTTATGGTTATCTCTGTATTGTATTGTGTTCCTGTTTAAATCTGGATCAGTGGTATCAGAGCGGTCTGCATTTCTTCTCTATTTTTCTTTGCATGTCCCCAACGAGGTCAGGATATAAGGAGTTAGGGCTTGAACTGGTTGAACCTTTGCAAAAACAGCCACGCAAATCCCGACGGCCTCCCATGGCGGACGAAAATAAATACGAGGGGGCAGGAGATCCTATCAAAATCTTGCTCGAAGAAGCCCTCGAGTGACAAAGGAACGCGATGATGGACAACTTTGCCCAAATCCTTCAGCGGCTACCCAGGGGCGACGCATTGGCTTCCAACAGCAACTGTGGAAATGCCACACCATTTAAGGTACAAGTTAATTTTGAAATCCCCATATTCGAGGGTCAGATAGACACAGATGCCGTCGATAAATGGTTAAATGTGCTAGAGGGTTATTTTTCTGTTCATGATTTTTCCAGTCGGGAAAAGATTATTTTCGCTCCTCTCAAAGCCGCCCCCCACATCAAGGATTGGTGGAAAACCTACTGCGAGCAGAATGATGAAAGTACAGGCTCACTATTTTCAGTCGTACCGATTTGGAATTCATTCCGGGATGCCATCAAGGAGTAGTACTACCCTGTCAGAAGCCATGAGGATCAATACATAAAGTGGACCACGCTGCGGCAGGGAAGGGACCAAGACGTACCGGAGTTTACCAATATTTTTCATACCATTTGCACAAAGTTGGGTATCAAGGATACAGAGTAGCATTTGGTACTCAAATACCATGGCTACCTGCACAAGTACATCCAAGAAGAAATAGAATTCCTAAACATCTCCTTGCTCGGCACGACATACCGATATGTCGTCAAGGTTGAGCAAAAGTTTAAACAGAAGAAGCGAGAGTTTGGGTCTGCAAATCCGAAACAAGGAAAAGGTGCCCCCAAACCACAGAACAAAGGACAAAGCCAAGGCAAGGCAGCCCAAGACAACCCGCCAAAGCTACAAGCAAAGAACAGTGCCACAAAGCCGAAAAAGGACACAGGAAAGTGGTGTGAGTTTCATAAGAGCTCCACTCACAACACAAGTGAGTGTTGGGCCAAGCAGTCACTAGTGGCCGAGCTAAAAGTTTCAGAATCAGATGCATGTTCTAACTCTGAGTCAGAACCCGATAAGGGCAATGACAAAGGGAAGCAGATTATCGATGCAGAGCCCAACGCCACCGTTGCCACCACGAAGATCCAGAAGGAGGAACCTGAAGATCCAGAGGAGGAGGAGCGTCTCTTCCACTCCCAAATGTGGGTAAAGGGCTCCCCACTACAGTTCATTGTTGACAGTGGGAGCCAAAAGAACCTCATTTCTGCAGTGGTAATGAAATGGCTGGGCTTACCGACCACAACACATCCACAACCATACACCATTGGGTGGCTGCACCAAGGACGAGATCTTCGCGTGAGCCAACAATGTTGCCTTCCATACAACATCAAGCCCTTCACGGATGAGGTATTATGTGACATTGCTCCCCTTGAAGTTTATGATGTGTTATTAGGACAACCATACTTGTGGAAGCGACATGCTGTGTATGAGTCAAGGCCCCGTGCTATTATTGTTACTTTGGGAAATAAGTTGTACAGGATACCAGAGGTAGCACCACCTACCACCATCTCTTTGGTTACTGCAAAACAATGCAGTAAGCTCATTTCCAAAACTGGGAAATTTGTTTTCCTGATGATACGCCCTCAAGAAAAGAAGAAGATGGTGGCCACGACCTCCAGACAGGGCCCCTCCGCATGACAACTCCAGATGGACAAGGTCGTGGACACACAGATCAAGCACACTCGCCAGCAGAATATCCAACTATATTGAGTTGTCAAAGCAGGCCAACTCCTTCACCAGGGACCAAGTTCAACAAAAGTTCCCTCATCTCATGGAGGAACTCAACGCAATGGGGACCACTGCTTCCTAAGGGGGGAGGAATGATCCAGGTGGATATTGGTGGCCACCCACTAATTCCACTTGGATCCCAACCAGTGCTTCTTTTAGTTTTTCAGTTTCCTTAATTATAGCACAGTTTACTATTTTCAACAGTTTTTCAGGTCCTAAACTTCGGGAGCCGTTTTGAGGCCCTAAACGACATTTTTTGGGAAATCTATGCCAACGATTTCTATCTAAAATCGTTTTTCCCATCGTAGTCCTCGAAGAGATCTTTCCAACATGCTATCATGTGCGTCAAACAGAGATAATATGACCAATTCGCGACCCCGGGAAGTTGGTTGTCCAACTCACCCCAACGGGGCCCACAAACTCTTGGTGTTACATCTCCTCGGGTTAGGGTTTTGGTTGTTTAGGGTTTTCTCTTATTGTTCTATAATAAAAAGGCCCTTGAGCCTCATTGTAAGGGAGTTCAGAGGCATGTAGCCACCACATCTCTTCTCAGAGATAAGCTAGCATCGCCCTAGCTGGGGTTGTTTCCATTTATGTGTGTAAGCATATTTCAGTATTTTATAGTAATTAAATGAAGTATTATTTCCGTTGCATATCTGTCTTTATGGTTATCTCTGTATTTTATTGCGTTCCTGTTTAAATCCGGATCATTCCAACCTTTGAAAAGACCGAAAAATACAAGATATAGGCCTCAAAACAAACTCCTCCCAACCTCAAGGGTGGAATCCATGAGAGGAGGAGCAGTTCCACCAAAATCTTAACTGATAGCTAGAGTGTAGGGTGGTCAAAGTGACTCATCCCTAATTACAATGAAACTAGTTCATTACATCTCATAGAGTCTATTTACCTAATGTATTTACCCTAGGTAATAGTAAAAACTCCATAATTACATTTACATCATGAACTACATCAGTAAAAGTTGATTTCCCAAGATGAAAATCAAATATGGAGAAAAACAGTGAAAAATCAGGTAATTGGTCCAATGCGCCCTCTCTGTGTCAAACAATCCATCCATCTTACAAGCTTATTTTTACTACCTTCCCGGTGTCAAAATCAACGCCATGATAGCTCATGGGAAAGCTTGTCATGTCTAGTTTCCAAATCCACCTTCAATTTCCAAAATGGGCTTTCTTTCACCCTCCAAAAGATGATTCTCCCAAGACTGGTCAAACGCATAGCGCAAACCTCCAAAATAGGGAAGAAACATGATTTTTTGAGTGTTTGTTGACCCTTTGACTGCCTAGTTTGTCTCCAAATGCTTAGAAAGTGCATAAGGTGCATGTCCTCATCACTCTAAATCCAATTCTGTTGACCTTTTTCTCATTATATGTTCCAAAAATGAGCGTAGCACCCTAGGTGTTGCGCGTTTAACCTTTTTAATGTGTTAAAAATGCCTCAAAAAACACAGTAATTCACAACTTGCAAAATTTTCTCAAAACTTGTAAAAATTGTTGGGATGATAGATGATCATGTGTTTGAGGCATGGAGTGATGCCTCGGTAAGAATGTATAGCCTCCTTTTCTCCTATTTCTTAGTCAAGGCTTCAATCATCGCTTTTGCAGCTTTGATTTTTTCCTTGGTTAAAGCATGTCACAATGATGGGAGATTCCATGAGTTATTGGAGTCAAATCCTAGGGAGATGATGAAATAGAACGTAGGTGTACAGAGTATGGAATGGTTTGAGGAAATTGAGGAAATGAAAATGGTGATGTGTGATATGAGGGAGGTGATAGGGGGTAGTTGTGAAATGTAGGAATTGTAGTGGGATGCTAGAAAATTAAATTTAGGAATGGGATTATGTTACTAGGGTTTTTAATTTAGTAGGACACCAAAACATAATGAAAAACCATATAATTCAATTGTGGTGATGTGAATTCAACCTTCTTGTTTGCTGGAGCATGTTGGTGACACATTTTGAAGCTTGGAGATGATGAAATACTCTTTGGGAAATCTTTGGATGTTTTAGGGCAAACAAATATAAATCTGGTCAAACACACCCTCTCTTAATAAGCATGCAGCACCCTTAGGAAACACGCAATGTTTTAAGGCAAACGCGCCATCTCTTTGTCAAACATGCCCTCTCTGTGTCAAATGCACCCTCCAACTTGAAGGTTGATTTTGACTACCTTCCCCATGTCCCAATTGAGCCCAGGATAGGTCATTGGAAACACTGTCTTATCTAGTTTCCAAATATACCTGCCGCTTGATTTGACCCTCCAAAAGTTGATTCTCCCAAGATTGGTCAAAAGGTGCAGAATCAGGATGCAAAAATGAAGTGTTCTCTTGTAGGAAACGTTTGGAGGTCTTAATCAACTCCAAAATGAGCTCCTGATAGCTTATTGGAGAGATATTTCTCTTTATTTATCATTTGATGCATCATGAAAGTCATTTGGACACTCCAGGTATGAGAAATACTAAGTTTCCAAAGGTCACTCCAGAAGTGCAGCAACTCTCTTGTAGCAACTGTATTTTTGACATTTCTCCAAAACCATGATACTTGTGTAAAAAATGAAGGGAGGTTTTCATGCTTTGCTTATGATTGAAAACAACCTCTCTCACTTTTGTAAAATTCATCTCGGTTTGGTTGGAAACATACTTTGAAGCAAAACTGGCCCTATGTGTGGAAAATGATTTGTCCCTTGCAATGAATTCTTGAAAAATGTTGGAGACATGAAGTTTATCAGTTGGAATGGCCTCATACTTGCTGAAATGACCTTCCTTAGGCCTCCTCTACTCAGATGTCTCTAATTCTATAGCAAACCCTAGCTCCGTGGGATAGGAAATTAGGGTTTAGTGCTTGTGGAAAATGATGATTTGGACACCCTTCGGAAAATACAACTCCCTTTGGCATACACTTAACCCTTTGAAATGTTATCCTTTCACTTGACTATTTCCTTTGACAAATGGATCTTTTGATGGCCTTGCATCTTCGAAACACTGAGTTAACAACTTGGGAACCTTGTACTTATTACATTTGAACTCAAATTTACATGATGAAATAAGAATTTATGTTTACAAATCATCTTCACATGGTGAAGAGAGGTTATTTGAACACCATTTACTTGCTGGTCTTATGCAATGGAATGGAGTTTTATTAGAACCTTGGAAACCCTAATGACCTAATGGGACCTTGAATGACTAGACTCCATGTTGACTTGACTAACATAAGGACATGATGAAATGATATTTTATGATTGATGTATGCCAAACAAGACATATGAAAGTGGGTCAACAAATATTGATTTTCTGAGAGGGGCTTGGAGTTTGAACTTGGCTTACCATTAGTGAGTAACGTTTTACATGATGACCTAGGTGGAATGATAAAAATTTCAACATGGGACACTAATATGATATAAAAGAGGAATTTTGATCACTGAGGGCAGTATGCAAATATTGACTCTAACATCGGCCTTATTTCAGGATGGTAGCCCCTTGGAGGTGTCAAGAACACTGTATACCAAGTGCCTAACCATATGGGCCAATACAGTAAA
>Ga0181464_1001542_pt2 | contig 10047 bp, 10 predicted proteins | sample InSIn2gowninarea_FD_119074 | JGI IMG/M metagenome (GOLD analysis project Ga0181464, IMG submission 119074) | Clean room microbial communities from NASA Spacecraft Assembly Facility at Jet Propulsion Laboratory, Pasadena, California, USA -... ...
TTGCTAAATCAAATACATATATACTGTACGTATAATATACACCCCTCAAGCCCAGATGAAAGCATAACCCTAGTCGAAGCCGTACGAATGCAACCAAGACAATCCCAAACACAAGCACAAGCACCATCTTACAATTACAACAACAATTACAACAGCTACAACCACAACAACAATCCAGGTCCTGGCGCCAGTGCTAATGCTGGTGACCGAACTTCTGTCATTGCGGCGTCAGCTCCAGCTCCAGCTCCAATTCCTCTTTCAGACAGGAGAATGCAAACGCCACTGGCGCAACGGGGAGGAAGTAGAAAGAATAGTGTCGATGCCACTGGAGAGAGTGCGGGGAGGAGTAGTGTGCAGAGCTTTAGAATTTGATGGATAAATGGATGGATTGAGTGAGCGAGTGGTTGAGTGATGGTGATGGTTGATGGTGGGGAGGTTTGGGGATGAAGGGATGGAGGGATTGGGTATTGAGGGGTGTATATTATACGTACAGTATATATGTATTTGATTTAGCAATGGATGGGTGAATGATGGAGGAATTGAGGGGTGTATATTATACCTACGCTGTACAGTAGTACAGTACATAATTGATTAGCATATGGATTTGCGCTTGCACTTACATTTGGGGTTCAGAGGAGAGGTTGTTCTGTGTTGCGTTTGAGACATTGTTTCTTGCACAATAATAGCTATAGCTACAGCTGTAGCCGTGGCGAGGAGGATTATTTACTTGACCAGCTACTTAAACAATCGAGGATGGCATTGGAGTAGTGTATTGCTCGAAGGGCTTTCAAGGTGTCGAGATAGTGTACTAGAATGGGCACTGACTGCGATCTGTGTAAACTGAGGAATGATGTAAATTTGAGGAGGTAGCCCGGATCGCTGAAGATGACTTGTAGATGTTCTCTGGAGAATAAAATTTGCGAACGTTTTTCTAAATTCCAAGCCTTCCCCTGCGATTCTTCTGCTTGAACTGGTATAACCAGATCGTATGATGTTGGATCATCCTCTTGAACTGGTCGATAACTCTCCTTTTCATCGTCGGCAAAATTGTATTGCGCCTGTAGTGGAGGCAGACCGCGATTTCGAGTCATATCGTTGTCTTCGTTCCACCTTTCTTCGGGGTATTGGTGAAGTGGTTGTCGCAACGGTCGATTCGGTAGCTCGTCGGGGTCTGAAGAAGCAGGTGACCGTGGGCGATCGCTGTATGTGTATGATGCAGCACTGGCAAGACGTCTATTGGGAGCAGCTGAAGCTGGAACATCGTCGAATGACGGACCCATGTCGCGGAATGTATCTGTCATTGGCAAGGTTTGGGATTTTCCCAGTAATACGACGACCTTCAGCTGGTAGGGTTTTTGCTAGACCTTCCGTCAACGCCAAGGTAGGATAGATGAGGTAATTGCTCGCCAGACTAAATCAGCCAGAGGTGCTTAATTGACGCCAAATGGATGCCTCTGGGCGATCGACATCCACTGGCAGTTCACCGAATCCTTAAGGGGGGCAATCGCGGCAGATAGTTCGACGGGGAGAAGCAGGTACATCAGCGGCACGAGCTCAGTTGTCGCATGAAAGCACCAAATGTGAGGTAGAAAAGCAACAACATTGTCGAGTCTGGTTAGATCCGCCGACGGGGAATTTTGGCAGTCAACTCCATGCCGCCAATTTTACTTTCGGTATTGTGGTCTGCAAGTACTGTCGCGTCATTGGTTATCGGAAGGTTCTTCAAGAATAGAGTTTTCGCGTGTTAGCAGTATTTCCCGATTGTCGGGGCAGAACTGCAGTGCCAACATGGATGTGCTCTCCATCGAAACCATCAGTTCTGGTTTTGGGGGTCCACCAGCACCACAATAGGAAGTCCCTAGATCAAGGATGACGCGACATTGGCATGAAGGTTTGACCTTGAGTACACTACTGTACAGTAGTGTCCTATCCGTGTGAGACACAGATGATGTTTGTTGGGAAACAGGAATGGTATATCAAGATATTGATCAGGAGAGGGAAATGGATGTTCACAAAGACAAAGGGAGCAGCGCCAAGAGTAACAAAGAAAGAGCTTATTGTGTAGGTCACCTTGTGGGTTAGGCATGCGCGGTACACAGCCGTTTGCTACGAAGTACTTGTCGATCAAAAAGATTGGTTCAAACTTGCCTAGATAGAAGTTGAGAGGCTTGCTACAGGGATCCGACTCGTCCCGTCTCGGAACTTCCACGGGAGCAGGCGAAGAAACGAACAGGGTAAAGAGCACATGTACATCATTTTCTATGTTCAAGTCCACATCCTGGTCTTGTACGACTTCGAGCCATGGTTCACAGATGTATTCGATTAAACCCCAAAAGAACATTCAACATGACTCTGTCTCGAGTTTTGTGCCCTGTTTATCAGGAGCAATATGGCCACACATCGTTGAGCAAGAACCTGATGTTTCCACGCTTCCGTAACCCTACTTCTCGAATTTGCACTGTTTCTGCAATATCATCCCCAGCTTCATCCACTTACTCGACAACTCATGCCAAAACCCTACCATTCCAGTGGTACAGCCTGATCAAGATTCCATTGAACTGCATTGCCTTCGTCGTGCCCTCCTCCTCCACCAATATGTCCAGCGGCTTCATCCATCAGTTGCTGCTGTATGACCGGGTCGTTCACCTCCGGCTCGTCCTCTACCCAATTCCGCTGACCCGTACAGTTGCAGGGCATCCCCCCAACGTACTCTACACCACACAGGTAACAAAGCTCAGCGCCGCAATCACATGTCATGTGGTCACTGCCGCTGCTCTTCTCCACCATGTGATTGCATCCAGAGCAAGCCTTCTAGCCCAATGTCGCGGAGTTCCTGATCCAGTTTGTTGATGCATTCTGGCCATTCGTCTGTCTTGGTATGCTGTACCTCAAAGCTACCTCTCCAGCATCACTCGTCCGGTTGTCGGGGTTTTCGGGAGGCAGGTGAAGGGGAAGACCATCTGTATATATTTAATGTTACTCATATGCCATTGTGTGTCCTGTGTTAGTAACACACCCTTAGTATTCGCATGCATAACAAACTCGCAGCACAAAGGTTGCAAATCCCATTGATTTCACAGTGCTAGCATAAACTCAAATAGAAGCCCTACTTGGCTTGTCTGCCTCAGTAACTGTGCTTCCCCGTTTCATAAACTTCATTGCTTGACAAATATTAAAAAGACAAAGATGAGCCATGTTAGCATATTCGCATCATCAATAAGAGACCTTGCTCCTTCCGTGTTGATTAATGGGTTGCATTGGCGAGATATCGTTGTTCGCGAATGCGGTCGTATATTTGAATGTTTATTGTCAATGACTGTTGCAGGTGACGTGGCGATCATGCATGGAAGACACCAGTTACCACTGTTGTTCACCACCCCAAGTGTTCTCCGCATGGTCCCAATCTGGGCCTTGCGTGGTCTCGCCTTCCGCAGCCGCAGCATTGTCTTGTTCACCATCCTCGCCGACAACTTCGTCAGTTCCTAGTTGTTGACCGACGCCCCAATCTTGCGTTCCGTGCCACGGTGCAGCATCTCCATCTGTGTTGACCTGATCCTGATCGCTCCAGTCATCGTTTTGAGTGTTCCAGCCATCGTTTGAAGTATCCCAGCCGTCGCCATTCCGACCACCATTGTTGGTTTCCAATTCTTCACCAAATTCCCTATCCTCATGGCCCAAGTTAGCCAGACCGTCGATGATCTGCTGCTGCATCGCTGCATCGTTGGCTTCAGGTTCATCATCCACCCAATCTCTCTGACCAGCGCAATTACAAGGCATTCCACCAATGTACTCTCCGCCACATCCGTAACAGAATTCCGTCCCACAGTCGCACGTCATATGGTCGCATCCCTCAGCTTTCTCCACCATTAACTTGCAACCAGGACATGGCTTCCATCTCTCCTTCTCGAACAGTTCTTTGTCGAGTTTGTCGATATGTTCGGGGCATTGGTTTGCTTGAGTATGGTCACTTTCCAAGCAGAGGCAACCGGTACATGTTTTGACATTGCACTTGGAACAAAGAGCCCATCTATGCTCCTGGTCGAGTGTGTCCTTGGTCAAATAAGCAGAGCAAGTCTTGACGGCGCAGTATACTGGCGCCTTGTCCCTGTATTCGTCCTTGACCTCAATCCAGCGGTTGAGGTGTGCCTCAGTGAGATGTTCTTGGATCATCGGAATCTCGATTTCGATGCCGCAGCAGCGTGGTGGATAGCTACGACGGGACTCGAGCCCGACTGCGATGTTTCCGTTCAAGCAATCATTACACCGAGGACAACCGCAATTGAGCATGACTAGCTGCGACAACTGGCGTTCAGTGAACGAATCACCGCAAGCACATTCGTAAACAGCAGGAGCTGCTGAATGATCGTTGTCTGAAGTGTAGCCAGATTCGAACTGCGTGTGAAGAAGTTGAGCAAGCTCAGCATCTTCCTGCTCTGCTGCTGTCAATGGCCGTGGTGGAACTTCTTCGTCGTTGAGGCCTTCGAAAAGCTGGGCAGCGTTGAGCTCGTCAGCCATTGTGTAGAAGAGAATGCGTAAACTTGTTGAATCGTTGGAAGTTGAAAGAATGTTTGGATATGACACGAGGGAAGAACATCTCTTTATACGCCATGAACGAAGTGAAACTGTCGCGCTGATACGCCACTCAAATCACGATGTTTGTGTCACTATGAACAAGGCTGTGGATCGATGTAGTGAAGTTCAGACAGGTGAAACTCGGAAAGTACTTCCTTTGTTTGCGAGTCCAAGTGGAACAGGCATGGTATTGTGAAGAGTGAAACAGCGTACTTGTGGAAAAGTGACATAGCATCTCATAACGTTGTGTAGATCAATATGTATAGTGAGCAGGCCTTTCTGAACATGGACTTTGGATTCAAGCCATTGTGTCTGAGGTGAGGCAGAGAGACCTCTCGTCTCACCTGCGTGATGGGTGGCAGCTATGCTCATCAACTTCTATGTGCATGTACAAAATCGCGTGAGAGGAGTGAAAAATTGTGACAGTGACTTTGAATGTACTAGGCATATATACATGGCCTGTGAAGTGAACAAGAAGTTTGTTTCGCAAACAGCCCAGTAGACTTACCTTTTGCGCATTGTCGTGAGACAAACACAAACGAGTTTCGCATAGTAACAATGCCGACAAACCTACCTATGCACTTGTATAGGACACTCAAACCAAACAGTTGTGACATGACACGTGTCCGATCTTCCTACCGTGACCTACCTAAGTGCACACCATTCACATCACATATGTGAAGATTGCGATTCCAGAGCATGTACCACATAACGTGTACGAAAAGCGAGCACTAGCCAGTCTTGTGAAAGATTGGGATATCAACACCGGTGCTCTTCCCATCAACTGAACAGTTCAGTATCTTGGTCCTTGATTCAATGGAATGTTAGTCGAAACGAAGACTGAAGAGTCCATGAGAAAGACCTGTGGTGGGCCCCTGAAATTATTGTACATGGCAGCACAGAATCAGACTTTTTCGAGTTGCGATTTCGTGGAGCGAATTCGCAGAGACTGGCCTCAATCGTGATCCTCTTCTGTCAAGCCTGGGCAACCCTCCATCTCGGCATCAGCATATCTATACTTACACCAGAAGCAGTAGTGCCACTTCTTTCGCAAGAAGATCACCAATTTCTCGAGTTTCTCGGCTGATTCAAGCAGATCGAATTCTTCCAACTCTTTATCTTCTTGATCCAGCTCGAAATCAACTTCTTCAATCTGCGATTTTCGGCTAAGAGCAAGCTTGTCCTCTCTCTCCTCATCAGGGTCATCATAAGTTGGTAATCTGGATAGCGATTGATCCATGTCGTATCTTAACCTCCTCTCACGTTCATTGAGCAGCCGCTGTTTGACCAAGCCACGCCATAGAACATTGTACGTGCTTAGTGGTCTGCTTCTTGCGGATGGTATGGCTTCACCAGCATTGAGGTCCTCTTCCTCGAGTCTCTCAGCAACTTTCATAGCACCGTAGAATTGGCCCTCTTGTCGTTTTTCTTCTCGCTCTTTCTGCTGACGGACCCGAAATTCATCGGCGTCGACTTTCTGGCGTTTATCGGTCTCTTGTCGCTTTTCGACTTCTTCACGAAACTTTCGCTTCTTCTCTGAGTCAGCGCCAATTCCACTCCTGTCCTCCTTCAGGTCAACACCAATGGGCTCGAGGAGCCTCTTCTCCGGCTCGCCGTTCGACGTCGCTTCCTTGCCAAGAGCGCTTCCAGGCTTGTAACCAAGAGCAGCCATCATCTTGAAACCCTTACTGCTCTTGTCGACATTGGCGGTGTTTAGCGCAGCCTCCCGTTTTGTCCGCTCTTCCTCGGCGAGTTGTGCTTTTGATTTTGGTCTACTTCGTTCCTCGGCTTCTCTAGCTAATCGCTTCTTCTTCTGTGTGAAAGTTTCTTGCTTGGTATTTGTAGCAGGCTCGTCGAAGCTCATCGTAAGGTAATCATCTTCCTCGTCTGGGACTACGCTGGCATGAACTTCAGAAGGCATTTTCGCGCGATGCAATGTGCTGGGGGGTACCTGAATGGCTCAGAGTTGGGTGACAGTTCGCGGTCCAGGGTTAGCAGAGTGTAGAAGGTGCGAGTCGGGCTAGAATAAACGACAGTTAGTGCAGCTGTGGCTCCGGATTTGACAGCTTCATCACAAGCTCTTGGAAATCTTTGCAATCTTCTCTACTCTCATAATCCACATGCTCCCACCGAACAGCCCAAAATTGCCCATTGCAACAACGTCGGTTACACAAATTGGTCCTAGGATGTGAGGACGGTGTCAAAAAATGATTGTTAAACTGACGTGAAGTACGGCACACATGGAAGGTGCACCCCAAAACCTCACAATCACGTGGTTTTGAACCGCTCCCTTCTTATCTGCATTATGTCCAGATAACCCCAATTTCTGCCCCAAAATTGGTCACAAATCGACGTCGAAATCATCTCTGAATCTCTTCGTCCAAGACCTGTGACGCAGTGGTTAGCGTAAGTGCTTGCCAAAGTGTTGTCTATGGCGGAAACTTACTGTTTCCTTAGGTGTGTGAGTATATACTCTACCTTCTTCCTCCATAAAAATACTAATAAGCGTATAGCGTTCTTATAAAAGTTTCGAAATACGAAAATTTTATGGCTCATTGAGTTATGCGAAAGTCGCGAGTTCGACTCTCGCCAGGTCTAGCAGTATTCTTTTTTGGTTCATAATAGTGCTGTATCTATAGCTATAAAAATAATATTCTCCTATTATACTCAATACTGATATAAGATCACCTATATACTGCAGTCAAGAGTAAAATATCACTACGTATCCATCCTGTCCTGTTATACCTATAAGTATCACCATAGCATTTGCGGGTTTCCAGCCTTACAGTATTATGACCGATGGCGTTACGGAAGGCAACGCTGTTTTATGCTCCTAAATGGCTTTTAAGAACAGCCTAAGACCATACGTCAGCATGACTACTAACCTGATATCTTTGTATAATGGGTAATGCACGAGACACGTCAGACTAAAATTATGGAAGAACAGCAATACACCCAAAGTCTTGGTTTTTGTATTATCAATTTGAGTGGTTAAAGCAAATCTTATTCAAGTAATTGGTTGTCTGTACGCCTCCACGCCCAGGACGCAACCGAACATGGTCCTAGTATGGCGACAACCATATTGAATGTGTTCCCCACAAGCTGCGGACGTTTCGAAGCACCAGAGTCAGTGGCGCAGTATGCCTAGTGGTTGTGGTGATTCCCAAGTACTGGCCGACGACCAAGCTCTTGTTGCAGTGTTGGTGGCAATAGCACGTACTATATGTCCTCCCCCCATTTCGTACGGCGGCGTCCAACTCCCGTTCCAAGTTCTTGACTGGACGTCGAGGAACGACGTGTCGTTGCCTTGAAATGATTGTGAGAAAATGTGCTTCCCATAGGTTGGAAGGCGTCTTGATTCAGCGCATAGTGGAATGCAACAAATTTCCAATATCGAGAATTCATGTCAAACCGCGGTGTGTTTGTATTTGAGATACAGTCCTGTTCCGTCTTATCTTGACCAAGCACAGCTAGGTCTTGTTCTTCGCGACGACACACCTCTTTCTTGGCAACCTGAGCACGTGTCAAAGTAACAAGTTCTGCGTGATGATTGAGTGGAGTTGTCGTTTCATCCTCTTCATCTTCGAGATATGCTTCGTGAATCCGAAATGGATTCTCGAGGCTTGGTTCATTACTGTTGTCGTCGTTGTCGTCATTGCCCTCTGGATTACGCTCATCTTCGGCTTGATTGGGCTCTGTAGTAGACAGCGTGTTCGTGTTGGTGACCTGCTTTCCGGACCGGTTGGTTGTTGAGCAGTGTCGGTTGGCTGTTGAGTAGCACCGCTTGGCACGCTAGCTATGCCAATATCGCTGTATCGGGTGCGACGCGCTTCGAGGGTGGTCCAGAGATTTTTTCGCCCGACCGCTTCCGAAGGTACGTTGGACTTTCCAGACGCGAGACCGAACAAGGAATGAATAGAGGTGGTGGTGGAGGGAGACAGGCTGTGTCTGGCATACCCGACTGCTTCGTAGGTCGATAGGATTCGGTTGGCATTCCTTTATCCTTAATTTGCTCCAATTTGCTGCGCTGAGTAGTTGCTGTGGCATAAAGTTTGCATTGCCACATAGCATTGTATGCACCATTCCGTAAAAAAATCTTTCTTGTAAAGTACGCCATGTCGGTCGTCGAGATTGGCTCTGGTGACGTTGTAGATAAAGTAAGCTTCATGGTCAACGGATGTCCAATCAGACCTGTTACCATAACGATCACTGTGTCTGCGTCGACCGTCAGCCTCACCAAAATCGATAGCCTCTAAGATACCCGGGAGATCTTCGTCGGTCGCTTGCTGCTTCTGTTCGATTGCAGGCTTCAGGTGATCGTAATAGTACTCGCCCCAGTATTGCAGCCATAGGTCACTCTTGCTCCAGGCTTGGAAATCTTGTACACTGCTAAACTTGAGACCTTCGACTAGGTCATGGAGCTTGTTGTGGAATTGAGGGAATGGCCCCCTCGCGTCAAGATCTCGTATTGAGTACACGAGTGGTCTGGCCATGCGCTCTGCCGGGGGGAGTTCAAACTCGGCTGCTGCCCGGCCAGCCATGGTGAGAACAGGATGAAGGTGTGACCTTCAGGAAAGACCAGAGAGCAGGGAGATCGGTCAGTAATACAAAGTGAAGATCAAAAGAGAAGGCAGATCGGTCAGTAGTAGAAGGTGTTCTGGGTGCCAGATAACTCGATCGAAAGGGCGCATTGGACCTGTTTAAGTACTGGGAAATGTCAAATGTCACGCCCTTACCTTGCTATCACCCCAAAGTGATAGGCTATCATTCTTTCTCAACCGACTGCTCTTGACTGTTCGTTCATCCTCAAGTGAGAGTGTTCATTCGTTTCATCTGAGAGCGCAGCGTGGCAAAAACTGATATTGCTACCTCACCTTGTCATCACTCAAAAGTGAGGTATCCCTCCCTACCTGCATACATTGCAATGCTGGGAATGCAGTAAAATCGAAGAGATGAAGAGACTGTGTCTGCCGGACACGAGAGGCTTATACTGCATAGATGCAAGGTCGTACAGTTCATCTGGGAAGAAGCTGCGGTGGAGTATACACGACTGGTGTAGCAAAATACAAACTAAGGAGAGTGAGTTTTGTACACGGTAAATCGTCGGGATAAGCTATAACCCTTCACCACCAGCTCGAGCAACAACATGACCGTACTGCAGTGAATACTATGCTGTTCTGACTTCTGCGACTTGCATCATCTTTCGCAACTCATTCACAAAAGCGGCCAACCTACTACCACTATGATTGTTAATACACACACATGTACCTGCTTGACAACGATACACTGAGAGCTTTAGCCTATCTACCGCCCTCAAGTGAGGCTTATCTAATATTGTGGCAGTTGACTATAGACTTAATTTCCTTCTGGACCACGTACATACGTACTTATTTGACAGGACCTCACACGTTCTCAACCGTCCTTGTGTCACCATATCCAATACCTGATTCGTCCGAAAGTAGCCCACCTCCTTGA
>Ga0181464_1001289_pt3 | contig 10036 bp, 12 predicted proteins | sample InSIn2gowninarea_FD_119074 | JGI IMG/M metagenome (GOLD analysis project Ga0181464, IMG submission 119074) | Clean room microbial communities from NASA Spacecraft Assembly Facility at Jet Propulsion Laboratory, Pasadena, California, USA -... ...
GTTTTTAAAAGTGTTGGGCGGCCAATTTGCATGGGACCTGCCAAAGTGGAATCAGCAGAGGCAGTTGAGGTGGCGTGATGACTAGGCGCTAGGAGGAGAAGTCAAACGTTGACCGCCAAGTGGAAGGAGCTTGTCAGACCGCCATCAGGGATCACGTGGAGGAGGAAAGGTTGGTGGATAGCACCTAAGCGCATTGACTACGTGGAGCCCATCTAGGAGGAGACCGTCTACCACCAAGTTTGTCAGACTACCAGCCAAAAATACTACCACCAGATGTCCAACCTGACCGCCTGCTGATCAACCCCGCCAATTTAAACCGCCAAGTGTATTAGCTCTACAAGCCATCGGTCGAACCAGTTTGACTTTCCTTGACATGGTGACAAGTGTCATGCTCATAATGCATCCACCTAGTTTAATGTATTTTGGTTAATTTTTGGGTTTTCTAAGGTTGGAGATTTAATCTGATTGGTCCAGCTCCTACATTTTGGCTGTATGTTAATTTTGCAAACCTGCATAGTCCAGAGAGCATGTGTTTTTGTGATTGGAAGCCAGTTTTGGGAGATTTACCCATCCAAATCCGTTCAAATTTCAGGTGAAGGTTGTTTAGCCAAATGGGTATCCAAATGTGGTTTTAGTTTGTTTTAATTCTTGTTATAAATCACTAAAATTTGACTCCAAGTTTTTATATAAAGAGGAAGCAAATTAAACGTGAGTTTAGAGGAGCATTTTTGGAGAGTATTGGTCAGTTTTGGAGGTGTGTTATCAGAATTGAAGTGTGTGTGAATGTGTGAGAAGAGACTGAAGGATTTGGAGGTCCTCATTATACTTGATTTTCATTCCAATAAAAGAAGAGAGCTGAGAATGCTGGAGTAGCCCACATTGGGTGAACCAGGGTAAATTGCTTGTCTTTTGTGTGATTGAAGTATTGTTTCTTCTCTGGTTTATTCATACCTGCTCTCATAAATTTTCCTATAAGCACTTAAATTGATTTGAATGTGTAATGATCATAAGCTTTGAAGTTATTTGATATTAATTGTTAAAGTTTATGGATCAACTTTGATGGTATTTCTCTATGCATGTAATATTGTAATGTCCATAGACAATGAGAAGAGAAGACTCCAATTCCATGATGGATTAGCCCACATTGGGTGAACTAGGGTAAATCATTATGTTGATCTTGTTGTATGTGTTTTAAGATTGTTAGTTTTGTAGTATGCATTGTGCAATTTCAAATTTATATGCAATTTGATGGCTCTCATAATGGTGAATATTTTTTTCATTTGAATATGTATGTGAAGATCTGAGTATGCTATAAGCATTTGGTGATTACGGATCATCTTGATTTTTTTTATGATCTTATAATGATAGTGGAAGATAGTTTTTTATATGAAACTCTAAGTTAAACATTAAATTTGTTAACATTTATTTAAAATTATAAAAGAAAAAATAATTCACTAGGTTACCTTTAAAGAGGAAATGATAAGAATTCTAATATCACATACCAAAAGGAGAACATAACAAATTAGGAGAGTACAATCAAATCTTTGATTTAAATAAATTAATAAATAAATTATATAAGATAATATATAATAATGAATTATAGACAATTGATAAATCATATATTAATATACAAATGTTTCAAAAAACTACTAATATTTTTCATTAATGGTTTGAGGTTGACTTGCATATAAATTTGAATTATTAATTTTTTTAGTAAATTTAAAAACATTATAACATTTTTTTTTTAATTAAAACTCTTTAATCTTTATACCAAATAGCTTTTTTTCGTATGATTCCTGAACAATATTTTCTCATCCATTAAATCTAAATTTATACAAAATTGGCTTTAAAATAGATCTATCATGTGATAATATTTTAAATGAGATTTTTTTAAATTAGAAGTAGTTTTACTGTAAACAAAAATGTGAGATTATTATCTGAAGTTTACAAAATGAGGTCGACGGTCCAAATCATTCGTGCTGTTTCGTGAGATCCAAACATGGTCAAGCTTATGCTTTCCTTCATTAAGAGCAGTCGCCACTCTCCATATTCTATGTGAATCAGAGATTCAAATCTCCAGCTATAATGGGGCAGCAACGATTAATATACAGTTTTGTTGCGCACGGCAAAACCATCCTCGCAGAGCACACGGACTTCACGGGCAATTTCAAAATCATTGCAGCTCAGGGCTTGCGAAAGCTCCCCCCAACCAATACCAAAATCTCATTCAAATGCGATAACCATACCTTCAACTACATCGTTGATAATGGCTTCGGTTTCTGCGTTGTTGCTGAAGAATCTCTGGGAAAGATCATTCCAATGGCCTGCCTGGAACGCATCAAGGACGACTTTAGAAGAAAATATGGAGGTGGGAAAGCTGATAGTGCTCAGGCCTTCAGCCTCTCCAAACAGTTTGGGAAAAAACTGAAGAATAACATGCAGTATTGCGCTGATCATCCTGAGGAGATCAGCAGACTAGCAAAAGTGGAGGATAAAATTTTGGAAATGAAGGGCATTGCGATGGAGAATCTTGAGAAGATTTTTGATCGGGGAATAAAGATCGAGGCGGTTGTTGAAAAAGCGGAAGACCTTCGAGGCCTGGCCGAACAATTTAAAAGGCAGGGAAATCAGTTGCGCAGGAAAATGTGGTGGCGGAAGGCCAGAGTTAAGGTGATTGTTGTTGGTATTCTGGTGGCTTCGATTTTGGTTATTGCTTTTTCTGTATTCTTTCAGGATAGCATTGGTGGAGGAAAGTTCAGTTTGAAGTGAATGAAATTGTGCTGCTGCCATTCTTACATGAAGTACAGAGATCAAAATTTAACAAAGTAGAACCAGATATAAAGAGTTTTGAAGATAAATGTGCTTCAACTGATAGCCATAGAACGAACTGGCTACAAATAACAAGCAGATTACTGTTCAAAGGAGGAGGATTGTGGGAACTATGAGAGTTTGAACTTTATTGTATAATAGTAAAGGGATAACGTATTATTTAAATGTTTTATCATTTTGAATATTGAGAGAATTTTATTAATAATGTAATGTGGATATAAGGATTTTAAAAGATAAATAATAAATATTGGATAAAAGATTATCAACTAATTTGTTACAAGCAAAAAATATTTATATGTAAATGTCATAAATTTGAATTTGTATATTAAATATATAAAACAAGGATTACATTTTTTTTTTATTAAATATAGGAAAATAATATTAAGTAAAAATTATTTGTGGTATGGTTCTAATATTGTATATTAGGATTTGTTTAATGTTCTATCTTAATATTTATATAATAACTTTTTTCGAATGAAAAGATAATATATTGATCAAATATAAGTATCTTTGCAATAAAAAAAAGTAGGTGGATATGACAGACCATAATGTGAGGTCAAACTAATTTAAAGGTTAAAAATTTGAGTTAAGAAATAGCCTATTAACAATCAAAAATAGGGTTAATTAAGTGCCCAAGGTTTGATAGTTGTCCAAAAAAAAAAAATTATATAACTAAATGCCCATTACATATCATTATGGGTATAATCACAAGTTAGGTCCCCAACCCCCTCTAGATGCATCCATTGACTTGGGGGAATAGGAATGTACCAACCATCAACATCAATCATGCGAGCATTACCACCTTTGACATAGATGTTGTCAGAGTCATGAATACCTCCTGATGTACCCAATTCCATTATATTCTCTAAGGCTGTCTGATGTACAATATAAGGATCCCTTCATCCAATAACATGCTCAAATTCTACTTAACAAACATCCCATCACCCTTCAAAATGATATGTATTGGCACCATTATTGCTTTTGGGTCTACAAATATGAGATAGGTGAGACCAATAATGTTCATTTGATTGAGTCCTTATTTAGGGAGAAGTTTTTTCAGTTAAACACAATTTGGAAGATTCACATGAATGGTAAGTCTTTTGAGAAGAATATTTTAGAGACACATAGTTGATCATACATGGGGGCATTTTCCCAATGATCTATAAGGATGCACAAGCGATCAATTTCCATAGCCATATTCTCCACTTGAATAAAATTCTAAAGCCAAGAATAAGAGAAAAATTATACATTTATCAACAAAAGAAAATTCATTAGAACTATTCTACTATGAAAAAATAGACTTATTATAGGTTTTCCATAAATTGAAGATACCACTGATATATAAAATATTCTATACTTCTAATGAAATTACTAAGCAAAACATCAAGAGGATCACAAGGTAGAACATGTTACCAAGTAAAGAAATTTGGCATATATGGTTCAAAGGGAGATTTCAACCAATTCCAAGCCATTGTAGCTTTTCTACATCACCATAAAAGATAAAGAGGATGTTTAGGAGAATCATAGAAATGATAAGCAAAGTTTTCTATACTAAGATTATTAAGTCTTTATCAAAGGGGAAGCCTTTGTGATGAAAGAAATTCCTTACAAAAAGGCCTTATTTGGTTCAACATATCGACCCCACACTATTTTAAATTTAAGGCTCCACTTAGTATGATTGGAAAAAAGATCCCATTTCTCATTGATATTTTCAACCATAAGCACATGGGGAGTGAGCTAAGAATAGCCTTGCTTAGCTTTGTAATTAAATAATAAGGAATTTATGAGCCACCCTCAATTCAACCACCATGGCTTTTGAGAAATCTTACTAAGATTTGGCCAAAGAGAGAAAGGAATAGTATCCAAAATAATATTATAAGTTATTTTATCATCTTTTTTGAGCCAATACAACCTACTAAAGGAATCCCAAGGGATCCAACCTCTAGAATGTCAAGAGAAGAATTCTTATATAAATGAAATCCCCTTTTTGTAAAAATGTTTCACATGAACCTATTCAATTGTAGAAAGAGGGGACTCATGATGGGTAATCATATATGACCACCAAATATTAAAAGAATAAATTGAGATAAATTTATGTGCCCTTACCTAAGATGGAATAGCTAAGACTTGAGGCTCTTTTAGGACCACCATGTACTTTGAATCACAAAGTACCCTTTAATTTTGATACAAATTAGTAGTAGTAATAAGGGTTGAAGATTAGTTCCTTTCCAAATGTTTCTACTATGGGAAAGTCCTATAGAGATATAATACAAGATAAGAATATTCTAAGACTTAAAACCTTTGAGTGGTTGGAAAACCCACTTAGCACATAAATAAGTTCCTTGAATTTGGTAATCAAGTAAACCCATGCCTCCAAAACACTTGGGAAAATATCATATCTCTTACACTATCATATGAAAACCCTTTTCCTGGGAATAAGTAGCTCATTAAAAATCACATAAGAGCTTTTCTAGTTTTTTCGTAAAAAGGATAAGAAGGAACCCAACATTAGGAGTAATAAACATAAGTGGTAGCTAGAATTTATGACACAATTGAAACTTACCTGTAAGGCAAAGTGTTTTGGGAATCTAACAAGAAATATTTTTCTTTAATATTTTGCAATATAAAATCCAAAAGATTAGTAAGGAAGATCTAAAAAAATGGAATTCCTAGGAATTTAAACATTTCACCTAGTTGTATATAATACCATTGGAATAAATGCATATTAGGAGGGGAAATGGAAACTTCCTATAATAGGTAGTTTTTCTTTATTGTATAATTGATCTTGAAGTTTTGCAAAAGCTATCTAGATATAATAAAACTTATATGGTTGAATGTTCATCTTCCTAAATCATAAGAAAATTTAGTCATTTGTAAAATGACTATTAATTGGTTGAGATGAGGCTCTAGGCTATGAGATACATCTTACATTATCTTTCTTAACTTGATGTGAAATAAGGTATCCAAAAGCTTATGTTTTTAGGATATACAAATAAGGAGCCAAAAGAAAATCTTATCTGATAGAGAAAAATATACCAATTATCTCTAATAGATGATTATTGAGAGTAAACACAACTGAATTCTTAACAAAACTCTACAACTTTAGATCAAGAAATTTAGACTAAATCCTAGAGATTGAAGCATTGCCAATATGGAATTTCATTCCATATAGTCATGATCCTTCTCAAATTCAATTTTGATGAAGAGTTCTATTGAGTAGTAGAAGCCCATACCATGATCTCTTAAATAGAAATGATATTATCAAGAATGTCGCAATTATAAATATACCTTGTTTATTTAGTTTAAATAATGATATGAAATAAAGGTTGAAGATGTAAGGCCAAATCCTTATCAATTATCTTATGGCTAATATTAAGTAGGTGATGGTCTGTCAGTTAGTAATGGGATTATGATGTCCTTACTTGGGAATGTATTTGATGTTTCCTTTATTGATTATTAAACCTAAAGATAAAAATCCACTACTTCTTGATAAATATGAAGGAGGGTAATATTAACCATATCTCAAATATCTTTGTATAATTCTTAGGAAAAGTCATCTAATCCAAGAGATTTATCATTAGCCATAATGGAAAGAGCTTCAGTAAGATCATTAAGGAAGAGAGGCTTTTCTAAAGATTATTTTTGGCTAGTTGAAAGCTTCTTAATAATGATTGCACACTTAAAATCTAAAGCTTGGTGATGATCAACTAGTAGAAGAAGATAGAGCTTAACCTCCCGATATTGTGACTTTTGTAGAAAGGATGGTTGCACAGAGCAATATTGCTTATGGAAGAAGGAGTAGAAAGAAAACTACAATGATGAGAAAAATGATGTTGGTAATGTCTTACTTACCCATAATAACTTTGAAGCTATTGATGACCATATTTGGTATCTAGATAGTGGGTGTTCAAATCATATGATCGTAAATAAAAGTTTGATTACTCAACTTGAAGAAAATGTTTCTGACAAAGTCCGCTTTAGTGATAATAATCAAGTTGATATTTTCAAAAAGGGTTCTATTGATTTTAAAGAAAAATATGATAAAATCCTACATATGCATGATACTTTGTATGTTCCCATTCTAAAGCATAATATCCTTAGCATTGGTAAGATGTGCTTAAAAGAATATTATTTAGTATTCCAGAAGAATACCTCAGCCATCACTAATGAGGTCAACCGATAAGTTATTGCAAAAAATCTAATATTATAGAATCGCATGCATATGTTGAAGATGCACTCAATGGTAATCAAATGCTTGAAATCCACCACTGATCCTGCTTGGTTGTGGTACCAAATATGTGGCCACATAAATTTTAACTCACTCTACATATTGCCTAAGCTTGTGAGAGGTATGCCAACCTTCTCACTACCACCTAACACTTTATGTGAGAGTTGCAATTCTAGTAAACAACATAGAGAGAAATTTCCCTCTCACCCTCACCATGTAAAGGTACCTTTTAGAGTTGACACATGCTGATATTTGTGGACTTAGGCAGATTACCACCTTGGCTAAGTGCAAGTATATGCTTATTTTAACTCATGATTATTATTAGATGAGTTGGTTGTATTTGTGGAGAAGTAGTTCGAATATCACTCAAGATGTTTTGGACAGATTGTGGTGGTGAATTTACTTCAAATAAGTTCAAAGAATTATGCCAAAAATATGGGATAAAGTAGCAATATACCACTTCCTACATTCCATAGCAGAATGGAGTGGATGAGAGGATGAACCAAAAAATCACTAAAATTACCCAAAGCATGCTCGAAGAGATGGGAATGGAAAATAATTTATAGGGGGGAAATTATGCACAATGCTATCTATATTTTGAGTCACTACCCAAAAAAGGTCATGCAACATTCAACCCCCTATGAGGGTTGGTTTGACCAAAAAACCAATCTCTCTCTCTTTCAGATCTTTGTCTCTACCTATTATGTGCATGTGCCCAAGGAGAACATGAAGAAATTAGATGAAAAATCCATCAAATGTATCTTTTTGGGATACTCTAATGAGTCCAAAGGCTATTAGTGCTATGATCTAGTTTTTTGAAAGTTGGATATCAATCAAGATATGATCTTTCATGAAGGGGGATCCTACAAGAATGATTATGACACCCCTAGTTTTTTGAGTAATCCAGTTTGGATGAGCCAGCTGAGCAAATGTAGCCTCCCTAACCTCTCCATCCTCAACAACCAAACCTCCCTACAACTCTAACTCCTTCCAAGAAAAGGATTTCCATATATCATCTAGAATATCAAATGTTGGATAAAGATTTTACAAGAAGAGTGACCCAAAAAAAGCAAGGGGGTGATCAAAACAACTATTATGCATTGATGTCCTCTTCTCTTGTTCAACCTTCCAACTTTAAAGAAGATACTATAAATAAATATTGGAAGAAGGCCACAGAGGATGAAATTAAGTAAATCTAGATGAATGACTCTTGGGAGCTTGTCCCTCCTCCAAAGAGCCAGAATCTTATTGGAGTGAAGTGGATATATAAGCTCAAGCACAATTCTGATGTAGTATTTCTAAACATAACACCTAATTGGTGGTTAAGGGCTATGTTTAGAAGGAAGGGTTTAATTATGAAGAAAATTTTACACTTGTTGCCATAGTCTAGCTAGTTCGCTCTTTGCTTGTTCTTTCATCTTGTATAAATAGGGTAGTCTTAGTTTGTACCAAATGGATGTAATGTTTCCTTCATCAATGGAAATTTAAAGGAAGAAGTGTATTTGAATCAACCCCAAGGATTCCCAATTACTAGGGATGAATACAAAGTGTATCGCTTCAAGAAAGCTCTTTATGGGCTTAAGTAGGCACCAAGACCCTAATACTCTCATATTGATAGCTAATTAAATTAGAATGGTTTTTAGAGGTGCTTTATAGAAGCTACCCTGTACACTAAGGTATCCCACCATAATTTTATCATTATCTATTTGTATGTTGATGATATTATCTTTATGAGCACTTCCTCTTCCATGCTATATACATTCAAAAATGCCATGATTAAGGAGTTTGAGATGAGTGATTTGGGTGACATGTGATACTTTCTTGGTATGCAAGTTCCACATTCATCCTTTTATATCTTCATCACTCAATCTAAGTATGTTGATGACATGCCTGTCAGGTTTTCCATGAAGGATTGCAAACCTATTGACACTCTAGTAGTGCTTGGAACCAAACTCATGAAGGAGGATTCTACTCCTCTTATGGATGCCACCTTTTACTACTCACTTATTAGTAGTTATATGTATTTTACAACTACCTAATTGGATATCATGCATGAAGTTAGCCTTGTGTCTCAATTCATGCACTCTCCACATGAATCTCATTGGAAAGTAGCTAAGAGGATCCTCTTGTATGTTAGTGGTACCAAATCCTTTGGTTTATGGTATAAATCCTCTGATGCTAACACCCTTGAGGCCTACACAGATGTTGATTAGGTCAAAAATATTGATGATAGGAAAAGCACCTCTAGTTATGCTTTCTTCTTTTTTAGCTCACTTATCTATTGGAGTAGTAAGAAGCAAAAGATAGTTGCTCTTTCTACTACTAAAGTAGAATACATGGTGCCTCTTTTCTTGTACTCAATCCATTTGGATGGATTAATTCTTTGAATACTTAGGTTTGGCCCCTCCCTTATGTTTCATAGTTTGAATTCCTTCTGGCAATTTTCCTTTTGATAGATTTGATTCCCTCAAATGGCTACTCACCATCTTCCTACTATTTCATCTACCAAATTTATTATGTTGTAGGACTATGGTTGAGCATTGAAAAATTCAAGATTTGATCCTTATACTGTACAATCATATTTGATTTTATACTCATGTATGGATGCCCATATCTCTTTCTAAATTTATGGGTACTTCATTTATGTTTTTATTTATTTCTTTATGTGAATATGTAATCTGTCAATTCTCATGGAGTCTTCTACACTCCACTTTCATCTTGTATAAATAGGGACTTCGTTTCCTATTCTATTATGAAGAATACTAATTGATGTAATGTTATGCTACCATTTTCTAGCTAGAATATAAAGCATTCATATTTGCTCTATAATACCTTGTGGTTGTGTGGTGTGTTTTCATTTTTCAAAGCTTGTATGCAAGAAAAACACTTGCAGATCTTTTTTATCTGATCCAAGGTAATATTTCTCTATTTTAGTTCATTTTACTTTGTGGGTACTTGTTTGTATTCCCATATTTGAGA
>Ga0181464_1001783_pt2 | contig 10036 bp, 8 predicted proteins | sample InSIn2gowninarea_FD_119074 | JGI IMG/M metagenome (GOLD analysis project Ga0181464, IMG submission 119074) | Clean room microbial communities from NASA Spacecraft Assembly Facility at Jet Propulsion Laboratory, Pasadena, California, USA -... ...
GGAGATGATGAGATGGATAAGCAGAGATTGACTTTCAAGCATTTGATCATTGAATTACTTGAGAAGGAGAAAGTCGAGAATGGTGGCTACCAGGTTGGTGTTGCTGATATTGCGAGCTTGATGGAGTCGCTGCAGAGCAGTCTGCTGAAATATTGGGAATATGATCCACCGGCAAACGATAAGACGCACAATTCAGAGGCCGACAAGGATAAATCTAAAGATAAACCTGCAGAACGGAAAGTCGACCCTGCTGAAGAAAAGGAGAGACAGCAACGGGACGAAAATGCCGAAACAGGGAAAGAGAGTTCGACCAAGGACAAAAACGAAGACAAAAAACCTAGTGGCTTCAAGAAGCGACCAGTCGTATTCTTGCTTGACGAAGCGCACAAGCTACCAGCCTTGGTCGACGACCAACTCAGCCTAAAAATCTTCCTCGACACACTCCTAGTCCTAACCAAACAAGACCGCCTCTGCCACGTCGTCTTCTCAACCAGCGACTCCTTCTTCCAGCATTTCCTCCGCCAAATGAACGTCGGCCACCACGCCAACATCCTCACAATCGGCGACAGCACCAAACAAGAAGCCTACTCCTACTTCCAAGAACAAATGCTGCCTTTAATCCCGGACAGTCTCAAACCACAGATCAGCTTCGACTACATCTACGACGTCTTCGGCGGCAAACTAGGCCACATAAACGACTACACAGTCTCCTGGGTCAACAGCTCCGGCACCCTAACACCCTACACATCCGCCATCTTCGCCCAAGCCTACACCCTCCTCCAATTCCACCTCACGCACAACGGCTTCGAAACTTTCTCCCCACTATCGACAGCTACGTCCGGCACCAGCACGGACAACGACGAAGCGGGATTCAGTCGCAAAACTTTGTTAGAAGTTATGAAGATGATGACGCGGCCGCCATATTCGGTGCCTTATTTCCAGTTGTGCCGCGATATTGGGACGGAGCAGGTTGATAGTATGATTAGGACGAGGATATTGGAGTTGAGGTGGACGGGGACGGTGATGCCGGAGGAGGAGGCTTTTGAGAGGGTTTGGAGTAATGATGGGATTGAGAGGCCTATTGTGCTGCCGATGACGAGGGTCATTAGGAAGGCTATGGAGGTTATTTTGAGGGAGGAGGGGGAGTATGCTAAGCATGAAGAAGATGGTGGTGGTGATGATAAGAAGAAGGACCATAAGGATGAGTCTTGACGTTATTGTTGTTGTTGTTGTTCAATTACATTAACCTAATGAGCTGTGCATAGCAGCGTTCCACTACAAGAGCGAAAATCAATTGTGAGGGTTCCTACTATTTAAAAACACGCAGCGGCACAAACGTCGATTCTAATACAGATATAGACGGATGTCGAAACACATATATACCTTACACAACTAGTCCGGTCAATAAATCCATACAACGACACTCCATCGACGTCCTACGTCCACAAAAAGCAGCAAAGTAACCATCTATCTATCCCACACGCAGGTTCAAAACCGATAAGGGACTACCGACCACCTCTCTATATACATAGATAACAAAATACCTTCCCTCTCACGCCTGGTCTGAGATATTAGCAAACGTATAGCTTCTCGCAGCTGGCTAGTTATACTACACGAAAACGCCACGATCGTACGCGGTATATAAGCATGGAATAACATATAGCAGGCGTAAACTGGGCATTCACTCATAGAGAACTGGATGGAGATATTGCCCAGAATGTTTCGACGGCCAGTGCGAGGGGGCCTAGCCATGTTATTTCCACCTAGTGTTGAAGAGCTACTGAGTATATGTACCTAGTCATATCAATCAACGTCACCTGAAACGTCTAGTATAAGAATCTCCTCGACTATAGGTAGTCGATGTCGAATCGTTTGGTATGCCGCTGTGGTGGTCCATTCGTAAGGTATGTAGCGCCTCTGCTTTGTACCTACGTACTTCCACTCTGTCATCAGACGCTTAAACCATCGATATCCACCATTTCTGTTTGGTTAATACGATTGTTCCTCAATTTGGTTATCCTATCTGGTTGTGGAATCAAATGTGAAATGCATTTTAAGCCTCAACATGACCGTCTTCAGTATCCTCAACTTCGAGCCCAGCTTGTAAATTCTCGATCGCAGCCTTGAGGCGGTTGAGTTTGTTACCTAGATTCTCGCCGCCCACGTCAAGGGCATTGACTAGAGTTGTTACGATAGCTTTACTGGTGGTCGATAACTTGTCCAATTTGCGGATAAGTGCTTGAGACGTTGGTGGGTCAATCATGGATGGGGGTGGCGGCGGTGGTGTTGGGTATATAGATTCGAGGTTCGATGGAGCTTCTTCCACTGTATGTTCACGTGGGAGTGTGCGAGGACTTTTTGCAACTCTTACACGTGGTTTTATGATGACGATAGTGTCTTCTTCATCGCTGTCGTAGACGATTTTTGGCCGCTTGCGTGGATGGTGGTGTTTCGTGATGGTTTGCTGCTGTTCGTGGTCGCTGGTGTTGCCGTCGCTGGGGGTCGGTTGGTGTAGTTCTGTTGGCATACAATTTACTGGTTGCTCGTCTTCTACTGTCTCAGGTTCATCAATCGCAACAATTTCTTCGTGGTTCTCTATTGAGGTTGAGTCGTCTGTGATGAACAGTTGTGCAATTTTTGCAGAGATAGATAGCGGATACTTGATAGTGATTTGGTAAGAACAGTTTGCGTATTTTCCCAGCGCTTTCTCACCGTCATGCCACTCCCTTCCTCCGTTGGGGTCGTTGAGAATCTCAGTTAGCAAAGTAGAATGTAGTCCATTTGAGCAGTCTTCGCATTCTTCCCACACTAGTTCAGTGTTTCCATCCTTGTCATCCTCGAAGTTGGCGTGGAATATTTGCGAATTGCATGAAATAATTTGTTTTAATTTGTTGTTGTGGCGAAATCTGGACGTGGGTTGTTGATCTGTGTTGCAGGGTCGGATGTGTTCTGTTAGTGATGGAAGGGGTGTCGGAGTTTGGGACTTCCTTTTTTGTTCGAGGGTGAATGTAGGTAATCTGGCAATCTGTTCAATAATGGTTCGGCAATAATCAATGATCCTGAATTGTCTATGGCCTGCACATTTATCGAGGAATATGACACACATGGTGCTGAATACGATTGTGTGATGAATTGAGGTTGATAAACTAATGACAGCATAATACGGTTAAGGAAATCTCAAACGCTAATACAGATAGTACTTTAAAGTGGCAGGAATGTTGAAAGTAGTGGTTAATCAAAGTCTTCATTCCACAAGGCTAAGGGATACGTCTTTCTAGCCAAAAGTGAAGGTTGCAATCCTGTCTTGGCACAAACTGTTTCATATGCTAGCACTACTGCATGCTGCCGAATGGGGCATTTTATGCTAAATATTACAACATCTGGAATGGAGATTGATGAGTGTTTGCTTATGTATATACGAATTATAACAAACCAAGGTGACCAGCGAAACAAAGACAACATCGAACGAATGAAACACTAGTACAAAGTGTCGTGCAGCAATGGTACACTAGCTCAGTGAGCCAACTTTCTGTTGGAGTTGATGATAATTGTTTGCGTTTCAGGCTCCCTGCACATTCGTTAGCCTACAATCTGATGACAGGAACCTACCGGCTTCTATAAGAAGCGCTCTGGGGCCTTTGGTCAAGATATGAATAGAAATCTTGATGATCAACACGCTTTCGCTCTTGATGATGGCGAGAGTGAGGTTCGTCGTCGCGACGAGAACTTTCGCGATCATGCTGTTCACGCCGACTCCTAGTGCTTGGATTACGGCTTTCTTTTTTAGTCGATTCCTGTCTGTGCAGGCTTTGCAGGCTTTGCAGACGATGATGAGCTGCTACATCCACAGTTCTTGTACGTGTAAGTCCTTGGTGAGGTTTCCCTGGGGTTCCGAAGATTGCAAGATCTCGTTTTTCGAGCGCTGCCTGCTGCTGGCGCTCGCGGTCTTCTCGACGTGCAGCTCGTGCTCGCTCGTGTGCTGCGCGGCGGCGGGCTTCCTCCCGTGTCACTGGAGGGCATTCCAGTATGTGTTCTGGTTCGAGACGGAAAAGACTGCGTTGCTTGGAATATGGCGGCGCTCGATCGCCTCGGCTACTACGACTGTAGTGACGACGAATTACTTCGTCAGAAGTCAGTGGGCCTGAAGACATCGTAAAGTATCTGTGTATTTGGTTCTTGTGGTTTTCTAAATACTTGATTTCTCGATCCAGTCGAGATAGGATTCTCAAGTTTCAGGTCTTGTTGGTAGATCGCTTATACAGAAGGTAGCACTCAAAGGGTCATGGGGGCCCTTATATACGCAATCAATCCTCCTTATTCATGCCCAAACGAGGTACGAACACGCGTGATATCTGCTGTTCGTAGGACCATTCCTCTTGTCAACGATATCACTGAAAGGTGACAAGCACTTCCTTGGTGACAACCAATGTCGTAGTGACAATGGAAAGCTAGTGTTCCACACAATGGGCATTGTGAAGTGACAACACGATCTTCCTGTACTGACAAGAAGTGCGAAAGACTTCATTGTCTGCTTCTATGCTTTCACACAAAGAGTCACGTCCGATATCATCCAAGATGGATGCGGCGGTCGAAGTAGAGCTTGCCATATTCTAGGTAAATCTGCTTCAGATTCCATCTCATCAGCAATACCGATAGTGTCAGAGAGACTGGTTGAGAGTATGAAGACCTACCGCTGCAGTTTGCTAACTCGATATGCCCCGATTGCCATGGTCGTCCGTCGTAATGAATGCTGCCTGCCAGGGGACTCTTGATCAATCAGATTGAAAACTATTTCTGTCACGTAGAACGCTGCATAGACTGTAATCTTTGGTTGTAGCCAGAACAGAAAGCTCTTACACTATCGCAAGACCCTTTGCCTGGCTCAACTGCTGCTTGAAGGCTAGACCTAATTCAAGGAATTCCATAGCCTATGATGCAAGCTTCGGATTTCAAAGCGCGTCCCGAAACGAACAGAACACATCCGACCCTGCAACACAGATCAACAACCCACGTCCAGATTTCGCCACAACAACAAATTAAAACAAATTATTTCATGCAATTCGTTGCCATCCAGAACAATTGATATATCTGAATCAGAGAAGAAGCACTGCAATCACCCAAAACCAATTGAGCACAAGACTAAAGTCGAAAGTGCAGGTGAAAAGGATCGAGAACCCACCCACCGCACTGATCGGGGTGCCGAATCTCAGAGCAAGCAAGGCGTGTTTGATGACCCACCAACGCACAGTGGATGGCACTTAATTGACATGATGGAAAAGATTGATGAAGTTGAAGAACATGGAGACGGATCACCCGCTATAAAGCAATAGGGCGCTATCGAGACCGTATCGAGATGGCGAAATCCACGACACACAACAACACATCCTCAGCAGCAGACGGGAGGCCGAGGGGAATGACAAAGAGTATAGCATCGAACCAGCAGCAATTATCATGCGAATCTTGTTTGTCAGGGGCAGACAAATGATGGCCTGTGTCAGCTGTAGTGCGGTGACTCAAAAACCGACTCACCGATTCAGGGGAGTCTCACGTACCATATCAGCAGGAGTTGATTGTGTTGAGTGCTAAATGTGTTTGGTGAACATGAGGCAAAACCGACGACTAGTCCCGTTCTTCAGCACTGCCACTTTTGAGCTGACACGATCTTGTCAACAGAAACAACACCGCGTTCGTCGACAGTCGTGTGCAATGGCTGAGGACATCCCATCTTTTGGATGACTGAAAAGGTGAGGAGGAATACAAGCTCTGGCACACGTTAGAAAAGATGATATTTAAGCAGTGAAAATACAGGAGACTACTCCTTCCAAAGACGCAATATGGTCGGTTTATCTTCGGTTGACCCATTGAGTACTACTGCGTCACGACATCAATAGTAACATGTTGCATACACTGCTCTCCTCAATGCTGCGTACCCTTCAAGCAAGAACGAGTTTGTGCAGGCAGGCCTCTCGTTACCTTACCACGCGAGCTCGCTTGTCCAAAATCATGTCTAACCCCTCAAAAGCTCGTGTGACGGCAACACATGATCTGCCTGCTTCTGAAGCTAAATGGATTAACCTCCAAAGACTTGACTATATCGATGCCAAAGGTAGAGAACGCACCTGGGAAGTTGCATCTCGTAAGACTCGTGGTAAAGCTGGCATCGACGCTGTTGCAATGGGAAACATAATCTATCACCCTTCCAGACCTCCTTCCACGATTCTGGTCTTGCAATTTCGTCCTCCTCTTAACGCGACAACTGTTGAATGGCCTGCTGGCTTGATTGATGCGGACGAGACACCAGAACAGGCTGCAGTACGAGAGTTGAAGGAGGAGACAGGGTACGAAGGAAAGGTAATTAGCATGAGCCCAATTGTGGCAGCCGATCCAGGCATGACGAGTGCGAACATGACATTGGCGATGGTGGAGATACACATGAAAGAGGGAGATCCCGAGCCGGAGCAGCATCTGGATGAGGGGGAGAATATACAAAGGGTTACCGTGCCATTGGATGAATTGTATGATAGATTGGTGGAGTTTGGAGAACGGGACGGCTTTGTCGTTGCGGCAAAGTTATATCATTGGGCCGCTGGGGCGAGGTTTGCGAAAGACCATCCAGACCTATTCAAGACAAAACTATAGGTCGTTGTCATACAAACGTTGCCTCGTCGAGTAGGCAGGAACAGCATGGTCAATCTGGACAGCTCTATCCGATAGCGATGCACCACGAATGCCTACCACTCGTATATGTTACGGGCATGAACGGAAGAACGTTCGGAAGCCTCTGCGTCCTCGGTGAAAGCGTTGACTCGGATGGGTAGGTCGTCGATGTTCAATCAAAGCATTTTCTCATCTTCCACTTACACACCCGACGAATAGACCCAAGGCTTAGGCACTGTTCCTTCACAACGAGGTCACCTGGCTTATTAGTTCTGCTCCAAGTGCAATTCACAATTGATCCTGCTCCTCAAGATCTTGGAAGCTTGCCACTTCTAGTCGTTCAAAACTTCACGTATACACACTGCGCCCACTGGCCAACAGTCGGTGGCCACCTCATATTATTCGCGCTGCGACCACGCCAATACTATGTCTCTTCGCAAAGTTGTCAACAGTGACCATGGCAGTTCACAAAAGGAAGAACACTCGCAGTGAGTCTTACCTTCTCAAAGCCAAGGCCACCACTGACCAGTAGCTAGCTACACCTCATCCAAAGTCGTCACGATCTTCGTGGGTCCCAAGCAAAAGGCATACTATGTACATCATGACCTTCTTCGTCAAAAATCTTCATATTTCCGACATATCCTTCCTAAGATCTATTGGCCTGAAGAGGATCCCAAGGCAGTCGAGATCATGAGCGAATGGATGTACCGAGGCTCTCTGGACAGACAGGTGCTCGAATGGAAGGACTCAAGACGTATGCTCCCCCGGGTATTTCAACTCGCTCACTGGAAAAGGCTTCCCGGTCTGCACAACATTATGATTGACATCTGGCGAGAGGATCTCGATCAAGCTGGCGAGTATCCACACCCAGACACTTTGGGTGATATTTACAGAAGGGGCCTCAGTGGAACACCAGTACACGCTTTCATTCTCAAAAAGATAGTCTATTGTATGATGACGGACAAGAAACATTGGCAAGCAGGCTCACAAGAGTTTGAGGACCTATATACAACATGTAGTGAAGAAGACTCCTTTACCAAGGATCTGCTTAGGGAGATCATGGCATACCAGAACGAACCTTATCCAGATCCAGCCAGTGGTCGGGGCTGCCACTTTCACGTTCATACCGACGGAAGTCCATGCAAAACATGAAACATCAAACGACTAGCTCTTCTGATCGCTACGCTCTTCTAGAGAGTAAGAAAGCTCACTGAGCTCTTGCGGTGTGCTGTGAAGTTTGGGGAGTCAAAATTGGAAAGAAGCTACGAAAAAGTGACGACCGAAGTGAGAGAATCGCGTTACTATGTAAATGCTGATACTACTTCAATGGCAGCTAAGATCAGCTGCTCGATGAGCGCAGACCAAATGAATATGCATTGAAATTATCACAAGTCTACTGAAGAGGCTGGTTCAATACTATCAAGTTTGTTACCACCAAATCACTTTTAGCTCGTTCGTACACTGCTCTAGATCAATCGAACGTTTTCGACACGAAGAAAACATGTCCATATTCCCTGATCAACCTGATGACTCTTCTCAACTTTGATATCAACTGCGCTTCCATCAACTGGACCCTGTCAACCACGCCCAAAGTCCTTGAAACATCAAGTCAAACTCAACCCAACCATTCAACCACATCGACAATTCTCCCAATCCCTCCTGCCTCAGATGTACCTCATCCATAGCACATTGCCTACGTTGACACTATCAAAACCAATCCCTATTCTCGGTATTCTTGACTAACCGATCTTGATTCATCTCGATGTCTCAATTGACATCACAGATAGCTGTACCTTACAATAACATCTAGAGCTCATTATTCGTCAGTCCTAAACCAGCCAACTCGCAACACGACACCAGATACATCTAGCACAACGGCTAACAAGTAGTGTTCAAGGAAGGAAGGAACGATTGATGAATTGTAGTCGGTTATCCCCCTCCATATATTCATACGCCTGTTCTACATACACTTCCATTTCCCGATCCGACTCTCTCTTGCTAGTCCGTTGATCATGCACCAAACTATGGTATAGTATCGAAGAGATTGGCTTAGTCTACCTCTTTTGGTGATGCGTTGCACCATAGTGATGTTAGTTAGGTATGGGATATGTTTGTCCGTCGTCAAATGTTCTGTTCGGAAATGCATGATTCTTGCTGAACTGAGGAAGAATTGTTGTGTGAGTGTGGATAACGGGGGATTCTGTTGTTAGGATGGCGTATGTATAACGGAGTTTCGGGTGACTGACCAAGATTTGGCTGGGGATGCAACTGGGAGCTGAGACGCTGGGTGATGTTTGAGATGGTATGGGGTTATTGCGCTTGGTTGAGGTGTATAAGGTTATTAAGAGTCATTTTGGGTCGACGATGTTTCTGAGCAGGGCATGTCAGGTTTGAGAAAGCATAAAAGCGATGGCACGTAAGCAATGAGCGCAGAGGAAGAAATGTTGCGGATGGAGGAAAGCACATGCCATTCTGTGCAAAACACTTTTCGAGTGCACGCCCGCACCGAACGCCATCGCTATGCTCAATCGAAACGGGGTGATACAAGCGGCCCTACTGGACCGGCTCGATTGGTGTCTGAAATGTTCTCATATCAAAATCGTGCGAAGGGGTATCACGTGAACGATCATGAATGTGAAACATCCACTTTCTTCGCTTCACTCTCGTAGCTTATTTCGCAACCGCAGCGCTCAGCACTTGCGTCCTGAAGAAGGCACCTTTGGTCTTCTCGATAACAGTCTGGTATACACTTTGCGAGGGATGATTCATGACCACTGTTCCCGCTTTGTAGTCGATCTTTGCATCGACCTTTGTATCTCGAATGAGGTTGACGATCCATTTCTCACCCTCTGAGTCAGAGAGACCAAGTCGAGTTGAGAGATCCCTATCCAAATTGTTAGTACCATAACATGAAAAGTGAGTATGAAACTTACTTGATGTCGATCCGCTGATGGATCTTGCAATATGATTCTGAAATAAGGTGTCGAGCGGATTCAACAAAAGCCTCTGTCGAGCTGCCAAGGAAGAAGTCGTTCTGCAAAACAGCCTCAGCTTCCAATAGCTTCCTCTGCGCACCCTCGAAATCAAAGTCTACGTAGAGCGCCTTGACGAATTCCGTAACAGGGTCCTGGTACTCATAGACTTCCTGCTTGACCACCCTAATCAAGTCTTTTAGTTGTTTCTGATAGTTGTGCGAGTTGTTCAGTCTTGCTCGGTTTGTGATGACTGCAGCAGCCAAATACCGCAAAATCCACGGGCACGCAGTCTGGATTGAGGAGATAAAAGCTGGCGAGAAGTACAGCTCTGTCAACTTGTCTTTGGCGGGTTCGTAGTTGAAGAATGGGAATAAGGCATAGTGAAGCGAAGAAAGTGGATGTTT
>Ga0181464_1002091_pt1 | contig 10022 bp, 9 predicted proteins | sample InSIn2gowninarea_FD_119074 | JGI IMG/M metagenome (GOLD analysis project Ga0181464, IMG submission 119074) | Clean room microbial communities from NASA Spacecraft Assembly Facility at Jet Propulsion Laboratory, Pasadena, California, USA -... ...
CTATAAACCTTCTAGCCATCCTCCATCACCTTTCATTCACCTGTCACATCCACAAGAACAATTAATTTGCGTACCTGATTTTGCCTAAAAAGCAAAAAAGTGAAAATAGATTTAGTTTAGTTTTTTGCTTACACACTAGTATGGTTTGATGCTCTTTACTTCTGTAGCTTATATAGTAGCATTTGTTTAGTGTTGATTTAGAAATTCTTCTTAGCATAGCTATTTAAATGGTTATTTAAGATATGGTGTGATTTAGCATTACATGTTATTTTCTTCATTACTGCAGTAGAGTAGCTCTCTTAGAGTATATTTTCTCTTCTTCCATCAAAGAATCAAGCTTATTCTGACTCTATAGAAGTCTGGCTTGGAACCCCTAGTGTATCTCGATGGACGAACAATGACAATAAGCAGGACCTTCACTTTTATTTGTGCATATAGCACTGCCACCTCCAAGTTTGTACGAACCCCGGGTTGATAAGTAAAGCTGGTAGCCCAGGAGTTGCAGCATCCTTGCTGCAATACTAGCACTCATCAAATTTTGGCGCTGAAACACCATAAAGGGAAATAAAACATCATTCTCATGCATTCATGCATTTCACTTCCTTGAAACTCCCTCACTCAAGTTTCTCTCATAACCCAAGCCACCCACCAGAAGCAAAGATCCATCATTCTGCATAGGAATTCCTACAAGAGCATGCACTGGAATTCCTGTAGGATACAGTCTACAAGATACACAGAGACAGTCTGCAGGATAGGCAGAGAATAATTCAAGAGGGGATATCATGGGAATTTATCACTATAACCATTCTAAAGAGGTAGGCTCTAAAATTTCATCCCCTTTTGCAAGAAAATACACCAGGGATACTCTAAAATCTAGTGAATTTACCAACTAAGAGAAGTAAATTACATACACAGTCAACTCTATTTTTCTCCTGCATTTGAAAAATTGTGTCAACCCTCTCATTTTCTCCTCAAGCTTCACTTGGAAGATGATAGGAGGGTTCAATAGGAGAGAACCCAAAAACATTGTGAGAATACAACAACACCCCCAGGTGCTTGAAATCTTTACAAGACATAACTGGATGGGGTTTTTCAGAAAATTCACAGGGTGTGATGATGAGGTGACTCAAGAATTTTCCCACTCCCTCACTCCACACAGCAGAATCCATGCCATTGTTGTAGTGAGGGGCCTTACTATAGATCTCACCCTAGATCTCATCAACAGGGTCACCACACTTCCCCTAGGAATTCCATGGAGAAAAGAAGACAAAGGAGACATCCAGCGGCAAAAAGGAAATTCTTTTTAGAAGCTGAAGAACCCACTGAGGAAAAAAATGGAGGAGGGATGGTCTGCCATACCCATGGAGTAAGGTAGGTTACCAACTAATCAAATACATCTCATGTGAGGGTAGATATAGTGTTTTTTATGGCTATCATTTTAGGATCCTTGAGGAATTAAGATTTGGGATAGAAACACCACCACACAAAAGACTCAGCATACCCTATTTCTTGTTGCAATCAATCATAGACTCCAGCAACAAAGTGAAGGAAGGGAATTCCCAACAATTGGCTCACCATGGGTTGATTAGGATCCTCATTGAAGATGCCCTCCAAAACCTTAAAATCCATATAACATGGTCAGTCTTCAAAGACTTGCCAACAGAGGATGACATTAAAACCCTAACTTATGATGTCAGTCCTACTGTCAGTGAAGAGGAAGAAAAATAGGAAGAGGAGGATACAGAGCAAGAAGAGGAGGAGGATGATGAAGAAATAGAGGAGGAAATTAAGGAGGAAACTGATAGAGGTGATGAAGATCCACAAGAGGAAGAAGACATGAAAAACATAGAAGAAGAAGGCAACAAAATAGAAGGGAAAGAACACAAGGAGGAGTCACCTAGGGTGTCTCCAGAGGCCACTGAGAGAGAGGCAACAACTGCCCTCACTGCTCTCAGCACCCCAGTCAAGTAAAAAGGGAAAAGAAGGAGGCAAACCCCACTATATTTCAGAACAAGAAAGAGTACAAGAATAAAACAGGGGAAGCCACAAACATCAACAAAAATTGCTATTGAGATTGAAGATTCCCCTACACAAAATGCCAAAATGCCTTCCCCTAAGTCACCTATCACCTATGTAAGGAGGCCTACTACTAGATCAACTTCCTCAAAGGGTAAGGCAATCCTACAGGATCCGCAACAAAACCTATAGGAAGTAAAAACAATCATATAGGATACTCTGCTGAAACTACAGGAGGCACAAAGATTGGAAAGTAAAGTAGAGGAGTAGCAAGAAGCTAAAGAGGAAGATCTAGAGACAAAGGAACCCATCCCCCAACCTAACCTGGACTCCTATTACCGGTTTATTGAAGGAGGTAGGGTAATACCTCAAAAATTTTCCAGCCCACTGTTCTTCGAGCTTGAGAAGGAGAGGGTTAGAACTCACCAGTGGATGCAGATTTCCAAATCAAAGGGGGCAGAAGAAATTAGGCACATGGAAGAGAAACTCAAAGAAATGGGCAAAGAGCTAAGTGGCTTAAGGGACAGAGAAGCTATAATGAGAACTCAACTTTAGAGAGAAAATGCATGGTTGAGGGGACAACTACAGGAAAGAGAGAACCAACTAGCATGTATGGCTAGCCTCTCCTTAGAGGCAATCCAGTGTAGGGTGCCATCTAAATCCTATGCTGTTTTCCTCAAACAACAATGGATGCAGTTTCAGATTAAGGCACAAGCACAGAGGGGAACCATGCCATTTCAGGACTACAGGTAGTTTATTGATCTTTGTGATCAAAGTACACTAAAGGATAGGGCTAAAATCACTGAGTTCTATTTGCACAACATGGCCCTCTCATAGAAATGAATGTTTGGGACCCTAATGCCAAGATAGGGGGCCTACAATTAATGGCTTTGGCTTCATGGATGAACCATGAGTAGTTAAGAGTTGCAGCGATGAAAATAATATTGGCCAGAGAGCAAACTGAACCTCTTTTGATCAAAGTTGAACAATCAAATCCCATGGCCCTCATCAGTGCCCATAATTTGATCACAAATGATCCTCAGTTGGAACCTAGACATCTTGCTACCCAATAGCAAACAATTTCACACTTTGAGGACATGTTTAGGCTACTAGGAAATGATAGTATACATGCTTGCCTAAGAAGATGGAACACACTGCCACACATCTTGAAGACAAGAGAATATCACTCCCCTTAAAGGTTAAGAGAGGCACTCAACAAGACACCTATGTATAAGCAATCTATGCAAAGGTTGAAGGTCAATTGGATAGGCCTAAAACTCAGTCCACCACTACTCTTAAGGATGCTAGAAGGGAGAAAAGAAGCATAAGAAAAGAGGTAATGGGAAGAAGTAGAAAAGAAAGCAGGGTTCTATGAACAAGAAGAAGAGACCACAACAGAGGCATGGGATGTCAGAGAGGCTACTAGAGCCATGAAGGATATGGATATTGACTAAGTTGCTTAAAGGATGAGCAACACTTTCAGTAGGTGGTGATGATGAGCCTCATCATTGGGTAATTATATGGGCCTTAATTCACCTCCTAGCTTAGTCAAACCAACTATTCTCATAACTTATTTCATACTTTTGATTATATTTTGTTTATGAGATGAGTTAGAGTTGGATATTTTGCTTTGTGGTCTAATGTGCATTTAATGAAGAATTAAAGGATAAAAGCAAGGAATTTTGGCAAATACCATGGTCAAAACTTGAATGGGACAAGGGAGAGGGATTATAGGAGGTAAATCCTCCTCATTTACTACCCATCCATTCAAATATTCCTCCATCAGCTCAGAGTGCAAACAACCAAATCATGAGGACTATAAGGCAACCGAGCAAGTGAAAGAAAAAGCACCAGTTTATGTCGAGTTTGGGAGTTCAACCTCCCTAATTTTAAGGAAGTTGTTGGAGGCTTCAGATGTATAAGTAGAGAGGCCTAGGAGCTCAGTAGGATTCATATTTTTTATTATAGAACTCTACTATATTTCCGAGCTGCAAGACTTGTGATAGTTTTTTATGTAATCCATTGTTTTGGTAATAAGAATGAGTTTTGTTTTGAGCCAGCATTGAGTTAACTCAGAGGGTTGAAGCTCTTAGGTTAAGGCCCAACCCTAGCAGCCAAGGCTCCTCTTTATTGTACATGTATGCTAGTATAGATTCATAGTTTAATTATTCATTTGCTTAGTAGATGCATTTCCATTACAATAGTGTATATTAGATTGGTTGTGTGATAGTTTGCTTCCATTTATGCCCTCTTTCAAGTAGCAGGTAAGCAAGGAGAAAAAGGATCACCATAATGTTTTCAACAGGTGTCTCGGCCTCGCCTCCTCCCTCTGAGACCATGACTTGAGGAAGGGACCCTTCAACAGCCCCAAACACACAGATTTCTAGTTCTTGCATGAGCTTTGGAGTTTGTTGTCTTTGATTCAGTATTTGGTGCATGTTGTAAGGCAGATTTCATTGCCATCTTTGTCCATCTCCATTTCTACAAAAATATCTCACTCATGCTTTCATTCCCTTCAGCGACTTTCTTCATGCATAATATAGGCAATTGATTCATGCTTTTCTAGTTTATGAAAATGTATCTTGTTTCATAGTTCTTGGAAGACACACATGTTTTAAGCAAAGAAGGTACTTCAAGAGGAGACCCAGACTTCATCACCAACAGCCACCTTCCACTTCATCCACCTTAGCCATCTCTTGTTCAACCATCACCCTCACTAGTTTTTTTTATCATTTTTCATTGAAATTCCCCTAGTTACATTGAGTGAATTTAACCATCTCTTATCTTGGATATTGTCTCCTGAGTGCTCCTAGACCTTCTAACACCCCATTACGCTCATCACACACCTTTCCCAAGCTTCCCAACACCTCCAACACCTCACAATTAGCTCTCGATTGTATCCTATAGGTTTCATGTAATTCCTATAGGATCATCTTGTAGGTTTCTATTACATCCTATAGGTTTTCCTAAAACGACCTGTTTTGAGGCCGAATTGATGGGAAACCTCGAGGAAGTCACACAAAGCCTCTTAGGACCCTTCCACACCATCCAACTACTCCATAAACCTTCTATCCATCCTCCATCACCTTTCATTCACTTGTCACATCCATAAGAACAATTAATTTACATACTTGATTTTGCCTAAAAAACAAAAAAGTGAAAACAGATTTAGTTTAGTTTTTTGCTTACACACTAGCATGGTTTGATGCTCTTTACTTTTGTAGCTTAGATAGTAGAATTTGTTTAGTGTTGATTTAGCAATTCTGCTTAGCATAGCTATTTAAATGGTTAATTAAGATATGGTGTGATTTAGCATTACATGTTGTTTTCTTCATTACTTTAGTAGAGTAGTTCTCTTAGAGTAGATTTTCTCTTCTTCCATCAAAGAATCAAGCTTCTTCTGACTTTATAGATGTCTAGCTTGGAACCCCTGGGGTCTCTTGCTGGATGAACAATGACAACATGCAAGACCTTCACTTTTACTTGTGCATATAGCACTGTCACCTCCAAGTTTGTGTGAACCCCGAATTGATAAGTAAAGCTGGTAGCCTAGGAGTTGTAGCATCCTTGCTGCAATATTGGCACTCATCAATCAAATTTAGGAATAGGATATATGTTCCAGATAGATCAAGAAGACTATCTTGAGAGATTTTCATACGAAATCATATTCAAGTCACCTAGGGTATCAAAAGACATTAACAATGGTGAGGAAGTTTTATTATTGGCAGAATGTGAAGAAGGATGTGGCAGAGTTTGTGGCTAGATGCTTGGACTGTCAACAAGTAAAGGCAAAGTGTAAGAACCCAGGTGGATTACTACTTCCGATTGCAATTCCATAATGGAAACAGGAGGTCCTTTCCATGGATTTCATCACAAGTTTTCCAAGGACTTCTAGACAACATGATTCCATCATGGTTGTATTAGAAAAGTTGAGAAAGGTAGCACACTTCATTTCATTGAAGTCTACTTATTCAACCAGTTATGTAGCACATGCCTTCATTAAAGATGTAGTGAGACTACATGGTGTTCCAAAGCAGATTGTGTCAGACATGGATGCTAAGTTCATTTCCATGTTTTGGAAATAGCTGTTTGTAGGTTTAGGGATAGAGTTGGCCTTCAATACAACTTATCATTCAAAGATAGATGAATAGTCAGAGAGGGTCAACAAAATATTGGAGGACATGTTGAGGATGTATGTGATGCATCAGTAGTAGAAATGGGAAGAATATATTCCACTAGTTATGTTTGCTTACAACAATGGGTATCAAAAATATCTAAGGATGAGTCCATTTGAGGCATTGTATGGGTAGAGTTGTAATACTCCCATCAGTTGTAGTGATCCAGTTAACAGGGTGTTTATTGGACCAAATATGTTGGAAGAGATGGAACAAGAAATATAGGTAATCAAGAAGAATCTAAAGACAACACAAGATATACAAAAAATCTATGCTGATTGGAATAGGTTATTCAAGAAGTTTCAGGTTGGGGAATAGGTGTACTTGTGCATTAAGCCAAAGAAGAGATCCTTGCAGATTGGATCATATGCCAAGATGGAACCTCATTTTTGTAGACCTTTTAGGATTCTTGAAAGGATTAGATCAGTAACCTATCGACTTGCACTGCCTCCAACAGTGAAAGTCCATGATGTTTTCCATGTGCCAATTCTTAAGAAGTATGTTAAATATTTTGATCATGTGATTGACTGGTCTGTATTGCAGGTGGAGAAAGATGGAGAATTCCATTTGGAACCACAATGTATATTGTAGAGAAAGACGCTCATGCTCGAGAACTAAGCAATCGAGTAGGCTAAAGTGAAGTGGAAACACTTTGGGCCCAACGAAGCTACATGGGAGATGTCAGATTATATGTTGGCTATGTATCCTTCGTTATTCACTAGTTGAGTGAATGTTTTTGGCATATGTTTTGGTGTGATGTTTTGGTTTATGTACATATGTATATGGATGTAATACCACCATGAGATATGTTATAAAGCTCTAATAAGTGGTATGGGTGTCATGTCATTATGGTTGTCATGTTGGTTTTCTTTTCAGAAAGTTGATAATTCTAAATACTACATTGAGCTAAGTTATAAAGCTCCATGAGCAGTATGTTTTTCTCATAGTAGTCTTGTTGGTTGTAGGTTTCATTGAACACTGAGGACAGTGTTCCCCCAAAGGGGAGGGTTCTATAACAACCCTAGTGAAAATTCCATATAATAATAGTTAATAAAGGAAAATAATAACCATGGATATGGGACACTTATTCCAAGCTGAATGTTGGGCAAAAACATCCTAGTGTGGGTGTTCATTTAGTTTATTATGGCTAAAGAAATTGGAAAATGCAATGGAAAAGGATTTGGAGAGGCACGAGGCATTAGTTGGAATTTTATTTATCAAAATAATGGAAATTAGGAGAAAAGGAAGGTGAAAGGTCATAGGTTGCATGTGAGGAGGAAAATGAAGGAAAATAATGGAAAATGAAGAAAATAGAGGCCTCATTAATAAAAAGGCTTCTAGGGATCAATGGGTACCTTTTGTTAGTTTAATTTTGGATCTCTCTCTTTATTCTCTCTCTCTCTCAAACTCTTGGAAACTTGGAGTTTTCTTGGAGCATTTTATCATTGGATCAAGAAAAACAAAGAAGAGAAAGGAAAGAAAGGATCAAGAAGGAAGAGCAGGATCTAGTAGCTACAATGAGATCATTTGTAGGTATCGATTTTCATGTGTGGTTTCCTTTCTATTTATGGAATGCATGGTTATGCATGTGTGTTCTTGGTTCTCTTGTTGTCATTGGCATGGGTTTTTCCATGCATGGAAATGTTTTTTAGCCTAGCCTTTCCATTTCCGAATAGCCATGGTGTGATGGGGTTCTCATATTTTGGTTGAGATGGATTTCTGGATGGATTCGAAACAAGTGAGGTGGATCTCTGAAAGGAAGAACACATGGCCTAGTGATCCCTGAACCAAACTGTGGATTGCAGTAAAGCCTTCGCTTAGTAACCCCTGAACCAAACTGTGGATTGCGGTAAAACCAAATTTTGTGTTGCCTCAGTGGGCCTAGGGATCTTTGACCGATGAATGCCAAGATACACGGTAAATCCTAGAGGTGGGTGCCCTTAATCAGGCCTAGGAATCCTTGGACAGTGAATGGAAAGATATATGGTAAAACCTAAAGGGTGGTGTCTCGGTTATGGCCTAGTGATCCCTGAATCAAACTGTGGATTGCGTAATGCATAAAGGCTAAGGGACAATACAATTCCTCATAATGTAGGTCAAGAAATCTAGTTGCATCCATGCTTATTTGGTTTTTTTTGTTATGAGTCCCACATTCATCCTTGGAATATCGCATGGGGTTGATTGGTTGAAAGAAAGATTTGGTTCAACCAATATATGGTCGGCTGGTTCATGGAAGTCCCAAACCCTATTGGTTTTTGCATTCATTAATAATAGTTCATTCTCCTTATTATTTCATGTGTAAATGTATTGGTTTATATGTGGATTATCTAGCTATTGTATCCTTATTATTTATGTTGTTTATATGCTAGTTATGAGTATGTTTTATGACAATGATGATGTATGGCTGTCATCATGATTTAATTATAAATGAATGAACAATGAATATATGACCTAACAAATGATAATGAAGCTAATGTGATAAGGCATCAATGCTTCTTAGAGATTCTTAGATAAGTATGAGACCCCTATGCTCAGATCTATTGTTATGACCTGTAGAATGCATACTTGTGATGTGTTTGACGAAATGTTTGTCATGGCTAATATGGGCCTAGTCACGTATTTTTTCAATTATTGTCATTTGTATCATTGTTTTGATGTTACTTTACATTTCTAGAAGTTTCATGAATTTCTAGGCAGTGGCCTAAGAGTTTGCCTTGAAAAAGTGGCAAAGAGTCCAGGGTTGTTGGCTATGAACTAGCTGAAAAGTACCCCAGTTGCTTGCATGCCCTTACTATGAGAGTGACTGGAGGGCCCCATTCACATGCATTCTCATGTCATTGGAGCAACTGAGGCTCTAGGGTAGTGAAGTGTCAATTTGTCTCAGGGGTTGATCACCTGGAAAAGTTGGTTGGCTCCTAGAGGTTCTATGACATGTGTAGAAAGTCATATTGGTTTTGTTTCGTCGGTTCCACTTCCTTAACTGTACATGGGGAGTTGAATTAGATCATAGTAGCCTCTTGTAACATGTTTACCCCAACAGACCAGTTAACTTGGGTAAATGTGGGAGGAGGGTGTTACAGAGGGAATTCTACAACCTTCTTTTATAGGAAAATCACCACTACAAGCTACCCTATAATCTTCTTGATCTCAGATAACAAGTTATGATTTTCTGTTCCCTCGAGTTTCTTTTTGGTGTTCTGCTCAGACAACTTGGTCCATTTCAACTGTAACTAAATCCATCCTAAACATTCTAGCTTAGTTGAAGTTGGCTCAAATCATATTACATGCTCCCCTTGGTAAAATACCACCATCCTCAGTGTTCATCTCTTCTTCCTTTCGTCATCATTATATTTTTTTTCCAATCTTTATCTCCCACTAGAACTTTGTGTTTTCATTTAAATTGCTTTTATCTCCTACAACTTGATTCTTAGATCATATTTACTCATGATGTCTATCTCAAATCATGATAGTTTTGTAACCAAAACAACCAAAAGGGCCCCCTTCCCCTTCAACATGGAGGATATGTTTTTATAGAAAATACCAAGAAGTAAAAGTGTTATTAGGAAATCTAGTGTCTATGCAGAGCTACTAGTCTCACTAAGATGGGTAGCTATCTTAGAAACAAACAGATTAAAGTTACTTTCGTTTTCCTTTATGAGAAGTAGATAAGAGAGGATCAAAGACTACCAACCTCGATCTTGCGCTTGGTTCTTTGCTTGTTCCTTCTCCTCACCAACAGGTCTTTGTCGCTTCTCCCTTGACCACTCCACTTCAAAGAGTACCTGTAAAGTCAAAGCAGCATAATACCTTCAAAGTGCAGAGATCTATAAT
>Ga0181464_1002092_pt1 | contig 10022 bp, 10 predicted proteins | sample InSIn2gowninarea_FD_119074 | JGI IMG/M metagenome (GOLD analysis project Ga0181464, IMG submission 119074) | Clean room microbial communities from NASA Spacecraft Assembly Facility at Jet Propulsion Laboratory, Pasadena, California, USA -... ...
GACAGGTCATACTCTGTTAAAAGAACTGCAGAAACTGTACAAGGACGCTAGCATACGATGGTCATGCCCTGAACAAGAATAAGCCATGCGTACGGTGGTATCGAAACCTCCCGAAGTACTTGTGGTGCTTGGTACCGGTATGGGTAAGAGTATCTTGTTCTAACTACTATGCTGTCTTCCTGAAGATATACCATACGTACAGTATGAAGGAGGTGCATAAGCTATAGCTATATAAAACTGACTGAATAGAAGACGAATGCTACCAGAACGGAATTCCTAGTAATACTTAGAATCCCCGTGTTACAACTTCTTGTTCGCTGTTTAGCTCAGTTTCTGTGGAAGTATTGGCAGCCACAATGATGCTGATGCCCGCAAGGCTTGTGTGGGGCCTGGTAGACCGGAGGCTGCGTTGGATATTGAACGGTATCCGAGTATACGTGAGTCGAGGTCGATACGTTGGTGTGGGTATCAACCAATGGCTGAGGGTAGTACGCGGGCTCTGGAGGACTACAGCCAGGTCTCTGCACTGGTGCACAGTTCTGCGGCGCTGGCTTTCCATAAAGTGGCTTGTTCTTCTTCGCCCAATCCTCAGTAAGTGAGCCCACAATGGCACCGCCAATGGTGCCAAGGAAGGCATGACAGGTCTTGTGGCCAATGTAGCCTCCACCAGCTGCACCACCCAGGGCACCTAGCAAACCTCGCTCACCTTCAGAGCCTGGTGTTGGGCCACTTTCAGAGTAAGGTGAGGCTTGACTGGAACAGGTCAGCTTCCTATTCACAATGCTACATACAACTTACCCAGTTGGGACAGCATTGTCATACTGTTGGGAGTGTGAATCATAGTAGGAACTGGCGGCTCCCGGTTGCTGGTATGGCGATGGAGCCCTGTTGACGGGACCATATGGAGAGGAAGCTCGATTGATGGGATCGGCTACGTAGACGTTGTAGCCATTGTTATGGGAATTGGAGGCTTGTGGTTGCTGGTATGGAGATGGAGCTTGCTGATGGTATGGCGATGGAGCTTGCTGATGGTATGGCGATGGAGCCCTATTGATGGGATCGGCTACGTAACCGTTGTAGCGATTGTTGTCACCGTACGGAACAGACATAACAGTAATTGGAATAAGAGTTTCTTGGATGAGAGTGTTCGAACGGGCTTGCTTTCGATTGAGAAAAGAGAGAAATTCAGTGTCTTACGATGGTGGCTGCACAACGAGAAGAAAAGCAGATGATATTATAACAATGCCCTTCCGTCCAAGCCTCGATGCTTCGCCTTCCTCTTCCCGTGTTGCCAAGTGGTATTTAGTTCCTCTGCTATTGGTCGCACCCTCAAAGCTACCCACAACTCTCCACAGAACTCTCATGGCCTGGATATTTGAGAACACGCGCACTCCTGATCCCGCTTCTGTGCTTTTCAGCTTCATTCTGAGAGTCAACCAAACGCCATATATTGTAAGTGGCTCGTCCGTTCGTATCACTCTCAAAGACTTAGTCTAGACCAGTCCAGTGGTGCGGAACTCGCCTCTTGGCGTTCTTGGCGGAAGTTCCGCAGCCGTACGATGCTGCGGGGTTAACCTGAAGACCTCGTGTTTTCTGAAAGTCAATTATAAACTTCTCGACTTATCATTATAGGTTCCTTGAGTAACATAGCTCTGGCTGTTCAGGCGTTTAAGATTCTGTAGAATGCTCAAGGACTGGTACTAATGCATCGAGAAGGCATCATAACATCCGCCTTATATTATTCTCTAGATCATTGACTCGGTGGTCAATCCCGGCAATCTCGTAGGCAGGCGCTATGTGTGATTCCAGAGCACACTCCATGGAGCCGACGTTTGGACATCTCGTAGCTGGAGCTCAACCAATTTTAAGCACTCCGGCAGCTGACGGTCTTGGCAGCTGACGGTCTTGGCAGCTTACTTTGGAGCTTGAGTAATGAACATTGGACAATCTCGCCGGAGCTGCAGAACGTACTAGTGCGTGTCTCAGCAGCCTCCAAAGAGGCCGCCCAATACTTTAAAACTGCTGTGATCCACCGAGATGATATCGTGGCATAGGAACCCTGGTTCGGAGGCTTCCGGTTCCTCCCCAGAGGTCCTTGCCGAAGCATGAACGCCTCGCAGGACAAGTTGTACAACACTCTCAGATTCATGGCATTCGAGAACCACATCACGCGATGACTTGGTCATAAAGAGTTTGAAATAACAGGATTGATAGCTAAAGGCTGAAGCGCCAAACGAGGGCTGATTCTTCAAATCATCAACGAACCCGGCAAGAACCCTTCCTGCATTAAGCGGGATGGAACACATCACTTCTTTCGCATGGTACTGAATTATACGAAATATTTCCATCATCATTGGCCACCACCGACTCATGGACCTTAGGCCGATGCACAAACTGGTCACCAGAAACCGATATTCTGAATTGTAGGTGCGTCGAGCAATGTGTACAATGCGAGAGCGCGAACTTGAGCGAACATATTGTCCATCGGTTCACAACCATACGATCTCATATGCAGCCAAAAAAGCAGTCCTGGTTCGTGAAACCCTTCTAGGCTCTGGAAATAGTGGATGTGACTATGGTCTCCAGGAAAGCACCTTCGGCCGTCAACAGACGAATTGTTCGCCAAGTAACTCTGGCCGAAGATACGCGGATCAGCTTGGGTCAGCTACTGAGACCACTGAACTTCGGTGTACAGTTCGTCCGACCTTCTTCTCTAACTACAGCAAATACCATGAGCAGACGCTGAAGAGAGGTAGCCGGCATTACAGAGAGTACACTTGTAGATGTCCTCGAACACCTGCTCAGGCATGGGCTCATCCCTGATAGTGTCCACTATTAATAGAAATCCACATAACATCTTAGGCTATTCTCGCCGACCACTTACTATCATGCCCAATCTTTACAAGCTTGTCCAGAAAAGCATTGCCAGGAAACTTGGCAAAGGTCAGAACGGATCAGCTGAGCCTTCACGAAGCGGAAATTTACCCATTTACCCATCTGGGCATTCAACGTCTGATTCCTCCACATCTTCCTATTGGCTCATAAGCGAGACTTTATGGCATTGCCTACATACTACTAATCTGCGAATAATACTGAAGGCTAAAGCTGTTGCTTAGAAATGACTCCTACTGGGCCGCCTTTTTCGGGCTATGTGCTTTCCGCAACACCTGGTTCGTATCTGGGGGGATTTTGGAACTTGCACATTCCATTTCCCTGGAGGCTCAGACCCTAAGGTAGTTGACAATGTTAACGCCTACTATTGTCTCAAGGCGGAGTGTACCCAAATTAAGAATCTGATTCATTGGCAAAGAAAAGAATATATGATCGAGTCCCTGAGTAGGTGAAGAAGCTATCATCATCAATCAAACAACTATAAAAAGCAATACACAGTGAACAACCCGTTCGACACAAACAATCAGGATTATCAGTCTCAAGGCGTCTCAACACCCAAGCAAACAATCAAAATGAAGGTCACCACCACTGCCATCTTCTTCTTCCTGGCCGCCACCGCTCTGGCCGCTCCGGCTCCAGCTCTGGCTGATGACCTTACTAACCGCCAAATCCCTACTGCAAGAGTCCAGCTCACCAATGAGATAACCGGTCGCAATGCCAACGCCGAAATCCGTCTCGACGGAGTTGCCTACGCAGTCTCGAATCTCTATGCAAGCAGCCCAATTGTCGACAATAGTGTCTTCCTCACTATCTCCATCGCCCTCACCGCTGGCTTGGCCAATCCAGTCGAGTGCACTCTGAGATCATCTACAGGCGATCCACTCAGTCGATTGACCAGCAGGAGAACCTATTCCAAGCTTGGCAGCAATCCATACGCTCTCACTCCAGTTGATCTTACTACTGCCACCATCACCTGCAACAGCTGCCAGAGCTGCCAAGCCTACTAGACGATTTTCAAAATGAGAGCATTAGCGTCCACATTCATTACTGGAGTTGGAACATCTTAGTATTTGCGGGAATAGAAACCCGACTTCGAGCACGTAGTGGGAGCCTAGAGGCACAACGCCTGGTCTTTAATAAACCATGATCTATAATCTATGCATTACGATTTCCATATCTTTCCTTCTCTTCTACTAACACATTAAACATCGTTTCCTAGGTGTATAACACATATCTCTAGTGTGCGTCAAACCTCGCTGATGCTTCCTCTCTTCGGCATGGTGTTATTCCTCCACTAATTAGGTAGCAGCTCGTAGCACTCGTAGTAATACTTCTCAATGCGGGCACGTGCAAGAAGCTTGTAAATCTTGCCTGGAACGACCGTGGAGGTGAACAGCAAGCTGAAGGTATCAAGATTCTGTTCGATCAGATGATGAGTCAGAAAGGCGAGGCTGCAACTGGTCTCAAAGCTTTCCTGTCAGGTAAACGGGAACTAGATTGGGATTGTATGAATCTAGCAAAAGCTAAGCTATAGATAGATAGTGCTAGGAGTAATGCTTACCTGGCTTTAGCCTACATCTATATTTCATTCTTACTCTACCATTCTAGCAGTGATACAAAGCTATGATAAGTACTGTACTAGCTACCTTAGACAACACTTAACCTGTCGGTGGAACTTACAGCTGCATCGCGTAGTCTCAGGATCCAGAGGCAGATAGCGAGATGTGGTACTTATAGGTCGGCTCCGTATATCCATCACACCAAGTTTTCGACTTTACCAAAAAACTTTGTTTTCCTCAAATCTTTGCACCTCTTCTTGCCTTAATATACTTCGGCACTCTCTCCGGTAATACCTCAATCATCTGCTCCAACCATTGCCTCGTTGTAGCTGGATCAATAACACTGTCGATCTCAGCGGCCGTAGCCATATTGAGGGCCTTCCCTTCGCTGTACATGAAATCGATCATCTCCTGCTCCTTTTTCTTCCTCTCTTCAAGATCTTTAATAGCTTCTAACTCCTTCTTGTACGCAAGCCTTACAGCGCCTTCAATCCCCATACCCCCAAAGACGGCACTCGGCCACGCCACGCACATGCTGTTCGCCAAACTTCCACCACCGAGCATCGCTTGTGCGCCCAACCCGAAACCGTTTCGCAGTACGACTCCTAACACGCGACCACCGAGAAGGGCAAATTCTTGGGAGTTGCCGAACCAGTCACCGAAGCAGCGGTATGTGCTGCCAGCACCTTGAGCTTCGATCGAGCGCTCGAAGTCGGGGCCGACCATGAATCCCGGGGTATCGCAGAGGCTGAGGAGATGCATGCCGCCCAGGCGGATGAGGAGACGGAAAAAGCGGTTGACTTTTGCTCCGCATGCCACGTCTATAGCGCCGCCTAGTGGAGATGAGGAATTGGAAGCTATGATTGCCACTGCGTGACCGTTGACGCGGCCAAAACCTGTGAGCACAGAGAGACCCCACTCGGGACAAAGCTCGATGAAGCTATCGTCGTCCAGAAGAAGGGTGATAACACGACGAACATCGTAGGCTCGGCGACGGGATGACACTGGCGGCACTGCGGTGCGCAGATGAAGAGGATCTGCTGTGTAAGGACTCTTCGCTTGTGGTAGCTTAGGATGTGTGAACAGAGCAACAATCTTGCGGACAAGCGGCGCAGCTTCGACCTCAGTGTCGACAAGTACATCAATACCACCTGAGCGCATATGGACATCGACGGGACCAATATAGTCGTGCTCAAATCGGCCTAGGCCACCGCCCTCGATCATTGCTTGACCACCCATGCCGATCGTGGTGGATTTACGCAGCGGCGCATCTTTTGATCCGCCTTTTGTAGCTATGACGATGTCGCATGTTCCCAACAATGCAGCGTTGCCCGCAAAGCAGTATCCATTCACTACTGCAACAGAAGGTATTCCTCTTGCCTTAATCTCGCCCAGCAGAGCGAATGATGGCGTTTTCAAACCTGCTATGCTCAACTTATCGGTGTCACCTGGTCGTCCACCGCCTCCTTCGGCATACAATACCAGTGGCGCAGGGTGGTCAATGATTGATTGAAAGATGCGGTCCAACTTGTAATGATGGAAGTTTCCTTGCGTACCGGCAAGTACTAGGTAGTCGCCAATGACAAGTGCGACTGGACGAGAGTCTATCTTCGCCCAGCCCACGATGATACCGTCTCCGCTTGTTCGAGTAATGAGATGGGACATAGGGTACCTTTTCCTCTGTGCCGCAACCACAAGATCTCCATATTCAATGAATGAATTTTCGTCTATGAGTAAGTCAATATTCTCCCGGCCAGTGAGGTATCCGTTTGCATGGCGCTTGGCCACATCTTCTTTGCGGCTAGCGTACCGTAGGAAGGCCTGACGTTCAGTCAGCTCTGTCAGCTCCGGCCGCGGCGTCTCTGGGTCCTCAGTCTCTACTAGATCGTGTGCATTAGTAGATGAATCGTTGCCATCTGAGTTGGTGAAGAGAAGAGCATCGCCAGTATTTACTTGCTGTCCTTGCGTGACGGCCACTTTCGAAACAACACCATTGTAGGTGCTCCGGACGGAATGTTCCATCTTCATCGCCTCAAGAACGACCAATTCCTGGCCAGCAGTGATCTTGTCGCCTTCATTCACTTTGATGGAAAGGACATACCCCGTCAGTTGTGCGAGCAGCTCATCCGAGCCTGGAGGCCGCTCAACTTTGGCCGCATTCTCCACTAGCGAGGTAGCTTCGTCGGAGGGGCGGTCACATTTAGCCCGCAGCGCATCTTCGAACTGCTGCGTGGCGCAGTATAGCGTCTCGAAATTCTCCTGGATGGTCAAAATGTTGCTCTTGCCCTCCCGCACGGTTTGAATATCCAGCAAAGCCATTAGGAACGCTTGGTTCGTCCTACATCCTACGATCCTTGTCTCTTCGACGGCCCAACGAGCCAACCGCAGTGCGGACTGATACGAAGATGAGGTGACAATAAGTTTCGCCAAAAGGCTGTCGAACAAAGGACTCACAGCATAATTCTGGCCTCCTTCAAGTGCTGTCTCGACTCGCACGCCCGCTCCTGTAGGAAAATGTCCTTGTCGAATAGTCCCTGTCTCGGGTTGCGTAGTGCCATCTTGCCTGAAGCTTTCGGCGTTGATGCGTAGCTGTATAGAAGTAAGTCGAGGTGGTGGGGGTTCCCTTGTTATGCACAGGTCTGGCAGTGTTCGTCCCAAGGCAACCTGAAGCTGTAAATCTACTAAATCAATGCCATTGATCTGTTCGGTGATAGTATGCTCGACTTGTATCCTGGGATTCGCCTCCATGAAATAATAGCCTTCCGTTTCTGCATCGACAAGGAACTCGATGGTGGCAAGACTTTGCAGGTTCACTGCTTTTCCCAGTTTCACCGCAGCTTCGATTATGGCTCGCCTGAGCCGTGGCGTGATGGAATGCGAAGGCGCAATCTCCACGACTTTCTGATTTCTGCGCTGAAGTGAGCATTCTCTTTCCCAGAAATGACAAACTTCACCAGTGCCATCTCCAAGGAGCTGGACTTCAATATGTTTAGCACCGTGTAGGTATCGCTCTGCAAACAAGCTTCCATTGCCGAAGGATGCATGTGCCTCTCGCTGACAAGCCTCGTAAGCCGAGCGAATGGCTTGCTCGTCCGTATTGTCATTAATGATGCGGATGCCGCGCCCTCCACCACCAGCTGCGGCCTTCAGAATGACTTTACTGGCTGGGCCAAGGCTCTTTGCAAATATCAACACATCCGTGACGGAAGAACCTCGGTCGAGTACAGTCTTCGTGCCATCTAGAACAGGTATACCTGCTTCTGCCGCCAATAGCTTCGCGCTAATCTTGTTTCCAAGCTGTGCCAATTGCTCACTCGATGGGCCGATGAACACGATACCTTCATCCTCGCATAGTCTCACGAACCCAGCGTCTTCGGATAAGAAACCATACCCCGGTGCGATGCCCCAGCATCCTTCCTTCTTTGCAATGTTGACAATGTTGGCCGCGTCCAAATATGCACGTGGACCTTCCCCTGGGAGCGCCACTGATGCAGTTGCTAGACGCACGTGTGTCGCATCCTTCTCAGACGGAGTGAACAGGGCTACTGTGCGAATATTGGGGTAGAGTGAGTATGTCCTAATAAGGCGGCATGCTATTTCTGATCGATTGGCTACGAGAATTCCGATGGTTTGAGAGGAGGTCATATTGCAGGCGACCAGCCAAGGTGGTCATCTACTAGAGAGTGGTGGCTATCGTGCATCGCGCACATGAATGATCTTTGTCTCGTTGTCGGGGTGTCTGCAGTACTCGTGGAAAAGTAGACCTCAAAAACTGCTTCCCCGCTCCCGGCTGCTCGGTCCAATTCGGCAGCGTGAGAATCAGCACGCCTATTCAGAGTTACTGATGAGCTATGAGAGCAAGAGGACATCACAACGTATTGTCTGCCGACATTGGGCTTTTGGATTTTGTACATATCGCTCTCTGTCCATGGATCCTAGTCATTCCAATTCTCTCTTCCAGGAAGAGAATCAAACGTGCTTATCCTGTATTTCTCGTGTACAAATATGTGTACAGAATTCATTCGATCATCTTCATACCAGTTCATATTCAAGCAATATGCTTTCAGTCGACGGCGATACACGACCGAGTCAGCAGAATCATGTGCGTCTTTCAACAGCACGTCTGAGTTCCGTCCACTCATAAAGCAGTAATCTCTCCTACCCTCATCGGCACAGATGACCACAACAAATCTTTACAACTTCATGACCCGGGTTTCCAAAGTCACTCTCAGGCCAAATTATAAGCCACCGAGTGTGGAAGATATGGTGGCAACATCGAGAACTGATGCGGAACTTGCTGTCCTTAGAACGCTTCAGAGTGCAGCAGATCACCTAGCCTCATTTATCGAAAACTTTAGTGACACGCAGGGGACGTGCCGGAAGGTCCACCGGCAGCTCACCTTTGCTGTAGCTTCATAAAGGCACGGTTGTGGAATGGTCGTGCTAAGTGGAAGCCACCTGATGAGAGATATAGACTTCATAAAACAGGGCCGAGAGGTTTGGCCCACCACTGTTTCCAGCGTCTGACATGATATTTGTTGCTTTGATCTTCATCTACTCTACAGCGGTCGTGCGCATAGATGCAATACCGGAACTATCCTCGAATCCTGCGAAACCGCCTGTGGCCCAAAATAGGAACAAGAGTTCCGGGATTAACTTAAGCTTTACATATGCCAGTCGGAGTGGAGTGAATCCACATGTATCTCATGTAACTATGCAACACTCCGCATTACTATACACCTCGATCCTATTTACCTGAAACCACTACTCTGAGATAGAGCGGCATAGTCTTTCATCTATTACTGTACTTGGAAGTAGTAGCCTAGCACTATGGTTAATGGAAGCTTTGAGGACTTTACTGTCTGTGAAGGCCCCACGCTGCTGAATTAGAGATCTTACAGAAGTCGGGCGTTGGAAGTCTATTCAAGAGTCAGTCTAAAATTTTGCCCCGACGTTGTTCTCTGTTCTTGGTTCTCACTTCGATTATATGTAACTCCAATGAGCTGAGACTCACCCCCATAACACAACATGTGAGGCTAGACTTGACACTTTAACAACCTACCTTAGATATGTAAGCTCACAATGCTCCAAGCACCGTTCTGATGATCCTAGTGTATGATCACTACTGAAGCTTTTTGGGAACGTTATATGCCATCCTGCTTTGATTCTCGTGGAGCAAGTCCGCTCTAACACAGACTCCTTGTTAACAAGATGCTTTATATAGATGAACCAGTCGATTGAGACATGTTATTTTTCTTTACTCTTCAGCCATTATATCGTGTGAAACCATCTATACTGGACACCTTCAGGAGAATCTCTTCGCTGTTCACACTCGCCTTTCTTCCACCTCAACCCCTGCCTAGATATCCTTTCTAGGACGACCTCTACGACCCTCATTCTCGAACCTGCAGAATGCGTTATTTAACGTTAGCAGCTGTCCTTGTTCAAGCCGCGAGGTTAGTGTCAGATCCAAATATAGAGAGAAAGAGACGCCTATGGTTTTGTTCAAGATTGGCTTGCTTCCAGTCTCTACTCCTGTTCTCAGTCGAGCATTCAAAAACAAAGGCAACC
>Ga0181464_1002094_pt1 | contig 10018 bp, 7 predicted proteins | sample InSIn2gowninarea_FD_119074 | JGI IMG/M metagenome (GOLD analysis project Ga0181464, IMG submission 119074) | Clean room microbial communities from NASA Spacecraft Assembly Facility at Jet Propulsion Laboratory, Pasadena, California, USA -... ...
GAGCCTGCTTGCGCATTCAATTTACTTATTGGGTGGGGGGGTCTCGATGGCGGCCTTAACAGTCGAGCACCTAAAGGTCCTTATGGTCGAGCACCTAAAGGTCCTTATCAGTCGAGCACCTAAAGGTCCTTATGGTCGAGCCCCCTAAAGGGTCCTTATCAGTCGAGCCCCCTAAAGGGTCCTTATCAGTCGAGTCACTAACGTACCTCTCCCGCTGGTCGAGCGACTACGTGCCTCTCCCCCTTGGTCGAGCGACTACGTGCCTCTCCCCCTTGGTCGAGCGACTACGTGCCTCTCCCCCTTGGTCGAGAGTTCGCTTGCTCACCCTTTTTATCTATATTTGAAATCTTTCTCTTAAAAAGAGGCAGTATTGATACGGTTTCGAAAACATTCAACCCTTTCGTCTTTTATTAAGTACGGACATTTCAGTTAAGTACGAAAGAAAGTAAGTTCAGAAGGAACGAATAAGGGAATGAGACGACTATTTATTGGACTATTCCATAAACAGATTCTACTAAATTTATCTACACTAATCAGTTTTTATCCATTTCTCTCTTATATTGTAGTAACGCCCTTAATCATGGGTTTTGAAAAAGACTTTTCATGTCATTCCCATTTAGGTCCGATTCGGATTCCTCTGCTGTTTCCTCTTCTTCCCGAACCTTTCTCTCGGAGTGATAAAGAAGATGGTACACCCGAATTGTATTCTTTGAGTGCTTATTGCTTGCCAGAAATCCTACTTCTGCAATTGGTAGGTCACCGGGTTATTAGAATAAGTGGTGTTTTCCGTAGTTTTCCCATGTTACAACTTCCGTACCAATTTGATCGATCCGAAATGAATTGGTTAAACATTCCACTAGGGAGCCCGATCTTGACTCTTATGTGTGGTATTCATTCTCGTTCGGCTCTTGGAATCACATCCAGCAGTGGTTGGAACAGCTCGCAAAATTCAACCACTTTACCTACTTTATCACCCCCAATCGTTTTCCGTACCTCTATCGAAACGGAATGGTTTCATGTTCCTTTATCGATTGGTTATTCCTCTCCGTTCGCATCTCTTTTTCCAATTTCGGTCTCAATTGGTTCACAAGATTCAATGGCCGAGCAAAAAGAACCCAATCGTTTCCAATAATAAGCCTGCCTACGCCTTTTGAACCCACTTTTTTTATAAGAACCCAACGGAATCACCCCATACGAACGAAATCTTGCCAGAAAAGAATGTGCTGTGCTTGAGAACCAGTAGCTAAATAAGAATGTGCGGAGGCGGCGGGCGGATCAGACAATCCAACATCATTACAGTCCAAGCTTGTGAGTTTAGGAAGGTGGAGTGCGGCCAGCCATTTGATTGAGGTAGGTGGGGCATGTACATTTCTCTGTGCTTATCTGTGCATGCATGGTTTGTATGGCTGATTCGTGTAGGTAGGTAGAATGAATATAGAAAGGGGTGTTCGGTGAAGCGGTTGGCTTTGGAAGGCAGGGAGGATGGTCAAGAAAGGTTTGGAAAGGACAAATAAGCCCGGTCAAAGGAATCCACGCCACGCTCGCTCTATTATATATCTATACGTCCACGGATTCTCTATTCTACGTAGATAATGGATGGAAAAGAGAGAGATGCTTTGGAAATGCGGGGCGTGGGGTAACAGCCGCCCCCCCGCGCTGGTGATGCCACGATCATTGATTGAGCACAGAACCAGCCACGATATGCTACAAAAATGTTCCGCAATGCAGCCTATTTGCTTGCTTGGACCTGCCTGGGATATTCCTGCTCCAGATCATTCATCCCAGATAGAGCAGCCAGCCTTGCCTTCCTTCATGGCAAGCAAGCTCTCCCACCCAACTGAAAATGGAAAGGGCCCTCTCCTCGTTCCCCACCCCGGCTAACCAAAATAGACCTATCTCTATGAATGAGTAAGAAGGAATGTCGGTCGCCCCCACCTTCCTCTATTTGTTCCTACTAACTGACTGATAGAAAAGGTCCGGAGGGTCTTGCGCTTCCGAGTGCAAGGAATTGCTCCGATAAGATAAGCAAGGGAGATAGATATGGAAGATCTATATTAAAAAGATTCCAATCTTTGGTCCTTACCTAATAACAATAAGGAGGGCTCGTAACGAGAAGGTAACTCATAACGAGCGTCATCCCGCATCCTTCACACCCTTTACAGACAGACAGACAGTAGGGCAGTAACCGTTCAGCCTTCCTTCATTCCCTGGATCACAGGCAGGATCTTGGCGATCTTCTCTATCTAATGGGAAGTCCATTCCGAAATGGTCCGTCCTCGTATTATTAGGTCTATTTTATTAAGGACACAGCGTGATAAGAATATGATAAGATCTTGCAAGATACATAGATTGACCATATGATATGATCCTATCAAAATATTGATAGATCCGGGAGTTGAGACCGAAATGGGATGTGATTAAGAGGTCAGCCAAGGATGGAAGGGAGCCGATCGAGCAGAGGCTACCTGAATTGGTACATTCTGTAAGATATAAGTGGGAGGTCAATATATGAGTGAATCCCTGCTATCCTTTTGTCAAGCAAGCGATCATATGCAATACGAGCCATATAACTAGATAAGCGAGCCTAGCATAAGCGCACTTATCCCACCCACTTCCGATCGATCTTAGCCTTGATTGCTAGCGCTCTATAGCAATCAATATTGTAGCGCTTCCTCCCGCGAATAGGAGCAATCATAAAGTGATCCGACTCTATAGCGCATTTGTTAGGGTTATCCCTTTACTGACGTACGCCCCGTACCTGCCCGCTTATATTTCAGGCTCTGGCTCACCGCTTCTCATGTATGTAGGGGGGGCGCTACTTTGGAACTAAAGCACCTTCACTTGGGGAGCCGGTCGGGGCACTGACCTGCGACAGTTCCTATCCTGTCCAGCCTCCTAAGCATACAGATTGACCCTTTATCGATTGATTCGGGATATGGGAGAGATCACTTATGTGGTAGGGGTGAACCAGCCCATATAGAACTAAATCCTGCCTGTAAATAAACCCGGAAATTGAGCATGCATGAGGGGGAACCGGATCATAAAAGGGATCCATTTGCTTGCCCATGCCGCACCATAAAATAGTGAAATAAGGTCGACCAGTGAGAAATTGAAATGGATCGTGTACCCTTTTCTCTCGATTTGTGGCGGCAACGAATGATAACTCGGCATATTCGACCCACGTCCTGGCTATTATTTGTTTGTATAGATAGATCCTCTACAAAGGATCTATCAAGCTATTAATCAATCACTTGCACCAACAAATGGACTGTCCCACCCACCGTCACGAGAGCAAACCACATCGATTTGGTTGGATTAAAGCGACACCCACATACATCCTGTCGTAATCGAAGCGGGACTTGAGTCTCTCACCAAACCATACTGATGTTAGCGTTTTCTTATCTTCTTTATTGCGGCTCATGAAGAATAGTGAGTGAAGAGGACAAAAACAAGACCTACTACTACTACTATCTTGGCATTTGAATGCGTTTCATTTCCACTTTCAACCCCCAATAAGGAGCGAAGCCGCTTGTCCGGGGCAAGGTTAATTTACATCAGAGGAGTGAGGGAACGAACCGCTCACCCGACCATAGGGAGGGTGAGGGCATCTTGAATCATTTTTGTTAAGAGAATTAGAGAATTGGGCTTAGTTACTGGAGATCAATGAACGGAGATCCATTACTATAAGTTTCTAGTAGTTGCTTATCCACTCGTCTAGTGGGCCTTTCGGGCTACCTTCCATCTTTAGCGTGAGACAATTATCTCTGTGTTCATTCCATCGTTTTGGAGAAGAAAAAAACTGGTTTGATGCTATTACTTACGTGCTTCTTGCTTGCTCGATGGCTAGACAACCCGGATGCTGCGGGCTGGGCTGGGCTGGTATGGCTTGCTTGCTTAGACTTACTTGGGCTTGCTAGGATGAGGATGGGATGAATGGAATCGCTGGCTTGGATCGCTGGCTTGGATAGCTGGCTTGGGATGGCTTGCTGGTAGGTTATCCTAACCCTATCATTTGAACCCGGTAAGTAAGTTGAGTAAGTCAAATAAGTAAGTAAGGTAAGGCTACACATATTGAAAGCCTTTGAGGAACTATGTTCATATACATTTATGCCGCCGTTGATTTCACCCGAATCATCACTCAATATATGAGTGGATAATCTCATTAGTAACGAAAATGCTCCGCACCTCAATAGAGTGATGAGGCTCTGAAAGATAAGGTTATCACAACCCTTCGCTATGCTCTTTTAGGGGAAGAAATAGATCAACTAGAAAGAGAATAAAACCCAATGGTATCGTAGCTCGAATCATCGATCGTACCATAATATCGTAGGATATGTAATTACGCTTTTCTGCCCTCAAAAACAATAAGTAAGTGGCGGTAAGGCCCCCTCAATATCAAATCAGGCCCCCTCAAAGGGCCCTATATTATTTAGGGGTCACTCACTATTCATATGGTGAGGGATTATTTAGAAATCAATCAACTCCAGCCTATGAATGCTCCATCCTCTGAATCTTCGTATCAATTAACGAAGGCCTGCCTATGAATGCTTCTATGAATGCTCCTTCCAGCCTCTGCTTATTGGTTTACTCGATCAATCAACTCAGGCCTCCGAATGCTCCTATGAATGCCGCCAATGAATGCCGCCAATGCTGCTCTGAATCCTGTTGATCCACCGAACGAAAGAGAAGTCCCCCGTTCAACAGAACCGAGTGAGAAGGCCCACATCACCCACACTGGCCGAGAGGATAAATGTCCCCCCAAGTTTCCAACAGACAAGAGAGATGTCCAAGTTGGCACCAGATGAAGAACAGTTCCCCGTCATTGGCCAAGCAGAAAAGTACCCCAAGTTACCAACAGATGAGAGATGGCAAAATCGATGCATGATGAAGCAAACATGCATGATGCGATCTACTATGACTTATGTCACGAAGTGTACACCAGGAAAGTAAAACCAATTCCAGACCCTTCTCATTTCGGGCCCTTCTCATACCCGCCATAGTATCCCAACCAGGCATATTCCCCCCACCCAATAAGTCACTTAGTATCTCTGGATATTATCTACGTAATTACGCTTTAGGCTCTCATAATTGATCGTACCATAATATCGTCTATAAAGATATCTCATTTGAACATTCAATTTATATCTAGCCATAGTGTACAGTAGCAGAACCATACCTAGTCGGGGTAGGTGGTGCATTATGGGTAAGCGCAGATACGGATCACTACCTAGCAGCACACCTTCTAGTTCATTCCGTTGATTCAGTAGATTATTCCGTTGGTTCCAATGAACGGCAACATCACTTCCGCTCACTGCATGAAGCAATGATAGCATTAGATACGTGAATATACAAACACAATAAGCTAAGCACCACCTCACACTAGTTCTTCCTCTCCTTATCAGTCGAGCCCCCTGTCGGGTCCTCTCCCGGTGGTCGAGCAACTAAAGTTTCAATTTACTTATTGGGCTCAAATAAGTAACCAAAGAGCCCCTGCCGGTCCTTGCTTTCCTAACGTCAAGCAAGCACTACGTTCCTTGCACTAGGAAGCGCAAGCCCCTCCGGGACCTTAACTTCCGTCCCCTCCCCGTCTAGCCAATCTTCTTAATCATAATCTGTGTAAGACTCCAATTGGTATCTGTGCACCTGACTCACACACTGGGTCTTCTGTATTGATCCGTCCGTAGTCCCACCCCAAGCCACCCCACCTGTAGATGGCAGTTGTATGTTGGCCTCCATCCTTTTGTGCGCTCCTCTCGGAAGACCTTCAGTATAGATCACTCAATAACTATCAAGCATTATCTACCTCCCTTCCCATACTGAGGGAGACTCCCCCTTGTCTGTCGCATGATCCTATCTATCTTCGACAGGTGCATCGTAAGTAATATCGTGTATTCATCCCTACAATCCAATCGATGTATGAACCTCGTGTTCCGTAGGCGTAAGTGAGGTGGTTGAGGGTAGAGAACATGGGTACGTTATATCTCAAGTAGAAAGAAAGCTAAGCATCGAGAGCATCAACACTTGGATTGACACCGGGCTATTGAGTACCAGCTATCAGAGACCTTCTGTCAATGACCACCTCCTTCCTTATCGGCGACCTCCTCTTTATGGCGACCTATTTCCTGCCAATGAGACCACCTGAATAACTAGACCCGTTCTACCTAGACCACTTACCGAATGAATGCGTTGGTACAGCTATAGACCCCGGATGGCATGGCATTGATAGCTTTATCAAACCCCTTCCTTCTTACCGCTACGCCCCTTACCTTTCTTTTTTCCTAAATACCTGTCCACCTTATCCGAATCTCCAAACATATTCCCGGTCATCTTGCTAACGCAAGGGGTGGGGATTGGCACGACTTAACCTGGGCTTGATTCCGACTACGAATGGGATGGTTGCTTTTTCCAATTCCAACAAGAAAAGTACACCAGTATCCGTGTTCACCTAGTAGAGATATATCCATTTGGGTTTAACCTCTTTAACCATTCCAAATCACCCAGTCCCCCGTCCAGTCAAGTGTACCTTCCGAGTACTTACTGTACGCTAGCTAAATCCTTTAGGCTCAAATAACCCATTCCAAAGCCCCCCGTCTCTGGAGCTATCTGTCTCACTATATTATGGTGACCACGCTAACGTTGGCTACCGTATTGACATATCTCATTTCGGCCACTAGCCCGGCCAAGCCAAGGAGATAAGTAAGTGGGTGGTTGGGCCAGGAGGGCTTAATACCGGAGGGGCTATGTCCTATTATTACGTAGATTATATGAGCGTTGGTGAAACTTTTTCATAGACACTTTTAGAAGGTCGCCCTACCTAATATCAGGGGCTCTAGATATCGATTACGAGGTGGTAGTTTTCGAACAGGAAGGAATGATGCTTAGCGAGCTGCTGGCTGAGATGCTCCTACCTTTGTCTTTGTCCCTGTTCTCACCTCTTCTACTTATGCCTTTGCAGTGGATGGTGCCTCTGACTTAGATGCTTTCTCGGATGCCTTTGCCGGGAGCCTGTCCTAGTCCTTGGCTTTGCTTCTGATGCCCGCACCTTGGACTCTGCCCTCTACCGATGCTTCTTACTCATCTGCTTCACCGACAGAACCAACTGTAGAACCAACTGCTACATATGCCCTTGCCTACGTTACTGATGCTTCTGGATCAATGGCGAGGATGGACCTGGAACTGGAACAGCCTACCAATATGCATAAACCCGGAACACGCTATTCCCTATATATCCCACCCAAACCCGTGCAAGCAAAAAGTCGGAACAAAGCGTTTATGTACCAAAAGTCGGAACAAGTGGGTATGCTAGAAGGGATGCTGGGCAAGCTGGTGCTGGGCCTACTGCTGCTGGTGATGGATCGAAATAAACAACTGCTGATGAACCAACAGAATCGATAGAATCAATGGGAAAAACTAGTACGTATGCTGGCAGATAAACATAAACTGGTTCTTTGACTCGATCAATTGGCTCTGCATCTTTATCTCTAACCACTTGGTCAACCTATTTATTCCCACCCCAACCCTTCAACTCGATCTGGGTCAATAAATGGAACTGTGAGCGGGACTGTGTTTATGACTTTGATAGAGACATAGAGTGAGGTCATTACGCACCCAAGACATTTGCACGTCGGATCATGAGGGAAGACGTAGTAATACAATACGGTTAGGCCGTCGCTATCATAATATACATCCAGTGTTGTCTTGTGAGTCGGTAGGCATTAGCCGGACAATCGATCGAAAATTGGGATGTCTATTATCCCAACCTTTTAGACTTATTATAGGGGGGTTGGCGGAGTGACCCAGCTGAGCTGAGCGCAGCGAAGTACTATTTATTCCCACCCATCTTACCGCCCCGAAAATTGACCCTGCTCCACTTTCCCGCCCGCTATATAAGTTTTCATCTTCGACCAATAATAGATTGGTTCCGGTATACGACGGCTAAGGCAAGGGCAGGGAAGGAATCCGAGTCAGCATCTGGACAAGCATCTATTCCATTTTGAAAACCACCATCAGGAAGAGGGGCTCAATTGAGGTTACGAAATTGAGGAAGAACTATTTATTATCTTTAAATAACTATTTATTCCCGATTTTATTAATATAAAGGTGCGAAGCCGCTTGTCCCTCCGGGGGCAAGGGGTTTTGCAGCACTATTTACTCCCACCCACAACCGGGAAAAATAGAGGAGTCAATAGGTCTTACCAGGGAATAATTAGCTATTCATCATTACTAGCCTACCTCACCTACCTTTATGCCTAACCTACCTGCATCACTAAAACTACCCATCTGCCTATACAAGATCCCTATAACCCCATGCATCTTCTTCATACCCATCTTACTCTCACTATAGAACCATCATAACTTCTATCTAGCTATACACAGCTATAACACTCCTAGCTCTCCTATCTCCTCTACATCCACTACATCCACTAACTTCATACAGCCCAGCATACAGCCCAGCATCAGCTCATCACAGCAGACCAGCAGACCAGCATCAGACCATCAGCATCCATCCCCACATCCCAGCATACTAGCATACCAGCATCCCATCATAACGTCTATCTCTAGACCCAGCTACATCTTTATCTCTATCTACCTACCTCATCCTCATTAACACCTACCATGTAGTCATTACCACCATGTAGTACTTCCTACCATCTCACCATCTCATCATCAGACCCAACTCAGCATCATTACTTCCAACCTTCTAATCAGACCTACCTCAGCATATACCTACCATATATTCATTCAGACCATATCCTCCTAACTACCTATTCTTCATACCAACCTCATCTCCATTACAACCTCATCTTAATAAAGATACAGATCAAGATACAGATACTGATAAGGATAAGGATAAGGATAAGGATCAAGATACTCCTAATACCGAGACTCTATTACTCCTACTGCTCATACTCATACTCCTAAGACTCCTACTGCTACTGCTAACACACTGATGATGATTGATACTATATACACGTGCACGCCCACACATGCGTTAGAAAGGATATCTCGAAATCGCATAATTACAAATAGAATTCATAACTGGCTGGAAGAAGTTCACAATTCGATCTCTCAAAATAGCATAATTACATATATAATATTGGCATTGAAGAAGGATTGAGAGCTAGCGATTTGAGGGGAATAAATTCACAAAATAGATCTGTAAAAATTGCATAATATCATATATATATATGCATGTCAGAAGGTGCGAAGCCGCTTGTCCCTCCGGGGGCAAGGAAGGATTTACCTTAACAACTTGTATCGGATAACAACTTGTATCGGAATAGCTCAGCGATCTCGTAGTACGTAATTACGTATATAATAGCAAGCAGCCTTGCCGAAGGATTTACCTTACCTGAACTAGAGAAGGGAGAACCTTACCTTCTAGCTAGCGATCAGAAAGATCAAGTTTTAGGGGAAGATATTTGCGAAATCGATCTTTCACAATTGCATAATAAAAATGGCATAATTACATATATAATTTATGACCAGCGATCTAACTAAGAAAGTGGGGCGAGGGTGGAAACGCAAAGTGCCTTGGTGAGTTTTTCACGCCGCCCAATGGATTCCTACGGCGAATCGGTCACCGGCGTGTGAGACTACTTGTTGGCTACGGAGCTTGAAACCTGAGACACTTATTGGCTTGGCCGAATCTGGTATGAATCATATATAATGAGTGACTGGCTGGCTTGGAGAAATGAATTGAACTTCTACTTTGGGGAAATAAAATGAAGTCAGTAAATCGTGATTGATCGATTGATGGTATTTTGGTGCGGTGTGAGGGAGGCTTCGCCTTCCTACTGTATCAGAAAGAATGCATCGGATGGATGCGAGAAGGGAAGAACCAGGCATGCCGATCTTTGCCCTTTGATTTAGGCCGGCAGAATTGTGAATGAAAAGGTTGGAAGAACACAGGTCACCAATTAGGAAGGAGTCTTTGGCTTATGAGCTCTGGTTTTTACCTACCAAAGGGACATTCTTGCTTCCTACCAAAGTGGGCAGATGTAGCAGTGTGAGGTGC
>Ga0181464_1001454_pt2 | contig 10017 bp, 6 predicted proteins | sample InSIn2gowninarea_FD_119074 | JGI IMG/M metagenome (GOLD analysis project Ga0181464, IMG submission 119074) | Clean room microbial communities from NASA Spacecraft Assembly Facility at Jet Propulsion Laboratory, Pasadena, California, USA -... ...
GAAGCAGGAAAGATTGATCATTGGTGAATCAACGACTTGAGCGCGGTTATCGTGCCACCAATCACTACTCCCGCCCAGTTGAGCCGCAGATATGTGTGTTTTGGAAACAGGCGCAAGCAGGGAGACGAACACGACATGGCAAAACATTGGTCAATTTCTTGTTACAGTATCTATCCAAATTCATCTAGCGGCCACACGAACCGTGCAAAGACTGGAAGGTACGGTATTGCATACCTATACACATACTATTCAGTGACACCAGAAAAGTGGCGTCCTTGTCTAGTCTGGTCTGGCAGGGTCATGGTATATCAATCTTGAAGAATAAATCACATACCAAACACCATCTAATTTCCGTGCCTCTTCCCGCGTAAAGACAGGTATTTTTAAAGCGCGACCTGCACACACGATATATCCTTTTCTTTACTTTCACAAAAATCCATGTAAGTGACCAATGGTATACCAGCTCATAGACAAAGTATAGCTTGGGAAGTGAACAGAAGAACGGATGGAATCCAGATCCTTGTCATTCTTGTGGGGGCTCTTGGGTTGTGTAAGCAGGAGATTGAGATTGAATTAGATTCGATTGCTGGCGGGGTTGAGGATAGAAAAGTTTATGGGTGTTTTGAACAGAGGGCTCGGAATTGTTGAGTTAGGGGTTTGTGTGGATTGAAAAAGGGCGCTTAAATAATGGTGAGAACCTTGTTGCGGGAGTGAGTTGGATGGGAGGAAGGTAATGGTGATGGGATGAAGGATTGGAAAAGGGATGTACGTTTTAAGTGTGGTGGGTGTGCTGGTATTGCGGATCCGATTTGTTCGGGTGCTTTGTAGCCTTTTGGTTGTTTCTGGAGAATGGATATGGAACTGTTGTTCAAGCTTCTTTGGTTTCATGTATGTACATGTCTTTCAAGAACTTTTTTGTTGATATATGCTCATGTTTGAAGTATAATGATTTGTGTATCTATTCCAAAGAAGCCATGTCTCTCAAGTCAGGGTCTATTGATTCTTCTCGCCGTCTTCGCTCCATGGGGTCGTCTCTTACTTCTACTCCTGGTCCGATGGTTCTTGCTCCTCGAGTTCGTGGGAATACCTAGGAAGAATTAGTATATGGTCGTATTCAAAAGAGGTAGAGTGCTGCTGACATTTGTTTGACTCCAACCTAACCTGAAAGCCCATTCGTGAGCTAGAAGCTCGCCAAATCCAAGCATCATGCCATTGACAAATGGTAATAACAAATTTATAGCAGCGCCCCTTAGTAGAGACCAGAATGTTGGTGGTTGGTATATTATCACTGGTTGTTCGCCATTGTTGTTTGAAGACTGCGGAGGGGAAGAGGATGGTGGTGATAATGAGGAATACGCCTCCGAATCAGATGGTATTGTTAGCTGAGATGTTGAGAGGTCTTGTGGTGGTGAGGGAGGTTGATCGAGGTGGTTATGGTTGGACGACGCCATGAGGCAGTGGATTGGTGGTTGGTGGTTAGAGGTGCTGAGGCTTGAGCTTTGATCTAGTTGTTTCAATGCATCACTTTGCTCTGCTAGAGTGTTTGCCACGAAAGAGGTCCTGCTCGTTAGGGACTTGCTTGATATCGTTTCGTGCGTATGTGGGAAGCTGTCAATGCGTTTGCTGAATATCGGATAGTACACTATTACCGGTGGTTCGGCGCATTGACCTCCAAAAAAGGTTGCAGCCTTGTGGCCTTGCTTGTCGGAGCTTTGCTTTCTGTGGAATAGTGCCTATCAGATCGCGCTTGTTTGACGCGTCTTGTCTTGACGCGTCGCTAAGCACCATTTTCATGCCGACTCTAATCCTACACTTTCAATGTGTCGATTCGAATTGCTGGGTCGTCTAATCCTCTTCGTCAACAATGATCTATATAGGACATACGACAATGCCTATCTAAACCAATCTGATACAGAAATTGCCTGCTGCCTTTGCTCGTGGACATGCTACATGAAATCCTGCTTTCGTTGTCTGGCTTCCGCTCCCCAATCTGGGATCAAATAAACCAAGAGGACAAAGCCGAAAGCCAGAATGGCCTGTCTTCACAGGCTTATACGTCTCCGCCAGAGAGAGCAATGCTGAATGTGCTTGCAGAACTTGCGGACTTGCACATCAAGGTAAGAGAATCAACTGCTATTGCATCTAGGTCCCATCCATCTCCTGTGTGTCGAGCTGTAAGCAACCGAATCTCTACGAAGCACCTTCGAGCATTCACTCAAAAGGTTATACATGTTGAGGGATCAATACTGCAAGACGACGCTCAATTTGTTGGTGCCTACAAGACTGTCCCGCTGAGCACCCTTCTCACAGAGTTTCAGCCCTGGACGAGACTTCTAAAATGGCTTTGGAGGGTTGCACAGATGCTGGACAAACAGGACATCAAGGAGCCATCCTCATATATGACAGGAGCGGGTATTTCGCAGCTCCTGCAAGGAGAAGGCCACACGGGATATACAGATCTGAAGGCGATGTCAAATGATCTTTTAGTTACTGCTCAGCAGTCGTGGATACAAAATCTCATGCCTTGGGTTCTCTATGGACAACTCCCTTCATATGGAGCTGCCGATTTTATGATTCAACCCACTTGGACTTTACAATATGATCTCGTACCATACTTTGTCTCCAATGATGCAGCCGAAGCTGTCCTCGCCATTGGAAAAGCTCTTAATCAAGTCAAGGCTCAGAGAGGACTGACGCGAGGACTCGGTTCACACAACGTCTGCAACATGTTGATGCCGAGTTCCCTTGACTCCATCCGATCGCTTGAATACCCCCTCCAAAGCAGTGCCTTCTTGGATGTGGTCAACTCCATCAACGACACAATTTCAGAAATTGCACTGTCCAAACTTCTGCCTGCAAATTTGATCCTTGAATTCCTATTGGTTGTTCAAGAGTATACTTTGCTCAGAAATGGCGAGTTTTCTACCTCACTCCTCAAGCAAGCAGCCGAACACTTGAATACTCATTCAACGACGTCACATACCAACAAACCAGTGCGAAAGTTGGGACGAATAGACAACTTGCACATCAACGATGTTGAAGCGGCAGCAATACTTAGCAAGACTTGGTCTGAATTGGCAGCGTTGGCACCCGAGCATGAGTTCGAGAATCCTACCTTCGAGAAGGCTAACGTCTGGCTCCGCTTGAAAACACGCACAAACCCCATGCCTATCAGTACTTTGCTTCCTGTTGCCTCAAGTCTGTGCATCGAGCTTCCACCAGAGTCTCCATTGCACGTTTTCGTAACTCCATCAGATATCGCGAGCTATCAAGACCTCAATGCTTACTTCATTTCCATCAATCGAGCTGAAGCACAACTAACAGGGCTATGGAGGTCGGCTTCACATCGTCGTTGCCATCCAACTCCGCTTGGCCCTCCCAGGAGTGCAACACGGCAAGGACAAGCAGCTCTTAACACGCAAAGAGAAAGAGGAGAGAAGAGGGACCGGAGGATGCGAAGCCACTGGGCCTGCGTTAGTCAAGCCTTGTTTGTCCTCGCGGAGATCGGCAACTATTTTCACGGCGAAGTTATCCAGAATAGCTGGGAGCATCTACGAGCATGGCTTGACATCGACATTTCCAGCCATCCACCTTCATCTAAAATTACCTCACGATCAACGACCGCTTGCTCAAAGAGACCAACAAGTCATGCCTCAGAAAACGTTGCGGAGCCATTGCGACGCAGTCTCGAAATGCCGTCTCGCAAGACCGACCCACGTACCATAGCTCGAGCTCATCAGAAATACCTCCAGACATTGTACCGCTCTGTCCTCCTTGACAACAGTGGATACATCTCCGTCTTTCGTGACCTACTAAACACGATTGATCATTATGTGGCACTCTTCCACCGTCTGCAGGGTGTCTGGCGAGGTCTTGACTTACAAGAGGACGAGAATATTGTATCTGCATTCGCAAATCTACCACAAGAAGAAGAAGAACTCATGGCTGAGATGAAGCGAACCAACACAGCGATGAAAGATCAGTTGCATGAGCTTGTGGATAGCATCAAAGAGGTAGAGAAGGAGAGGAGCTTGGCAGATATAGGCGTTGGCACCGCAAGGATTCAGCTAGGTGCAGGGACTGGTAGAAATGATGGAGAATTCGTACCATGGAGAGCGAAAACTTTAGATCGGTTGCTTATGAAATTGGATTTCCTGGCTGAAAACAAAGAGGAGAAGTTTGAAGATGCACTTGTCAATGTGTATGAGGATGAGTGATACTCAAGAGCTATCCATTTCTAATGACAGAATCAATCCTTGGAGATATACCTCCCGTCAGAAGTGTTTCTCAACAAACCAAAGGTTCCGTTCGATCATGGATCGAGCAACCAGCAACGAATGCCTCCAGTGTCACCATACGTTGAATGCTGTGACGTGCTCTTAATGCGCCTCTGTGGGATGCCAGTCCCACAAGGTTCACCTCGACTGATCCAGCGAGACAGAATGTCAGTGCTCAAACACTAGTATTTGCATTTGTACGATAACGAGGCAGGCACTCCGTTGGAATAGGACCCCCAACGCACTCGAGTCAGGACATGCACCAAGGAGGATACATATTCTCTATCGCACGCTGTCTCGCCAAGAGATACTGTACTACCGGCTTGAGATGTTGGATCTCAGCGCTTAAAAGATTCGGTCGATATCCGCCTAGGAAGGGTGTGAAAGTACGCACAGATATGGAACACATGTCTGCATTAGGGAAACTATCCAAGCTATTCAAGCGTTGTCGTCGCAGTAGGTGCGCAGGGAAAGACGGTCAGTCTTTGGGACCTGATGGAAAAAAGCAGAGGCAAGACCTATGCTTTAACGTTGATAGAGAATCGCGTGAAGATTCTCAAGTCGTTGCATGGCGAGAAGTGTTACAACAATCAGTATGTTGACGCACCTTGTGGATGTTCATATGTAAGAACATTTATGGCAAAATGGAGTTCTGGGCCATGAAGCGAACGCCAATACCTGTCGTAATGTCAGCTTTGCTCGTGCCAGCTATGTGAAGCAGAACTTTGCATCGACGCAAAATCAGATAAGCCAGTTACATCAGACTTCCCCTAGCATCATCGCCCAGAAGGACGATAGCATCATAACGAAAACTATCACCTCTGAGCGAAGTTGTTAGACCACAGGCATGCGAAACATCTTCACAACCTATCCTCCTTGCAAACTAGACAGTCCACAAGTCCGGTATCAGGAAGAGCTCGGGCCATGTGTAGGAAGGCGCCACACGAAGGTAGCTTCAGAGAATGGATAGACTGGGTGTCATCAGGCAATGAAACAAGAGTTGTTCCAAGGGCGGAGCTGACTTACTCAAGTAGCATGTAAGCTAGTAATGACACGGCTTGTTTATCTAGTTCTATGATGATGTTAGCCAATGCCATTGCTTAAATGTTAAATGCATGACAGCAGTGGTAGTGGGGATAGTCAGACAATTGGTAAGCTGGTAGATTCTCTTCAAGAGTTTCAGAAGCAGAACTGTATAATTAAAAACCTTTGATCATCATAATAGACGAGTTTTGCTGGTAGAGGAGATACTTACTGGGAAAAAAGAACAGGTCCGTAGGTCGGAAAAAGCTACTATCGAGGTATTAGCAAAGAGCTCAAGATGCTTCATGTAAGATCGAGAACTGTGATAGCTCGTAAGCTCAGATGGTAGTGCATGTTAGGTTGGGGCTCATGGATTTCGCCAAACCAGAGTATGATAGACTTCCTCATTGCGGTGCGCCAGGTGGTTAAAGGTCAGCACTTACGATTCTTACACACCATCATTCTCCTTCTCTAATCCTAGGGTGACTTGAATTTGAGACAACGGTGCTGAATACACGATGCACCGTGGTAGTAGTGCTCAGTGCTGTGACCAACATTGATGAGAATTGGGCGAAGGATGAGAAGTTCGCGAACAATTTTCATATTAACATGGCCTCTAAGGCAGTAAGGCATGAAGTCTTGGCAGATCGCGCAGCCTTGTCAATCACATACATCGTCATTGCGGGAACCATAAACATTTCGAAGATTCTCTTTAGATCAATAACTCGTTCCTGTGGTCTGCTACAGACCGTCCACTCCTTTCACCAATTATGCCATGGGCGACCGAAGAAGAGTTAACGGTCCAGCGAGCGGCACTCAGCCCGCTGTCTTCGAGAATAAATCCATTGTCCTCTCGAACCCATATCGAGCCCGGAAACCAAACGAGTTGAGAAAGATTTGTATGTCAATACCTCGTGGTGGCCGCTGGCAATACTAACACCTAACAGTCCTTCAGACAGGTCTGGTGCCTGCTGCGTCAGGCTCAGCGTACTTTGAGCTCGAAGCTCCTTCCTCAAACAGAAACCTCATCCATACCACATCTACGATCAAGCTGTCTTGCGCTGTACAAGGGCCAAAACCATTGCCTCGTAATTCACACTTTTCTCCAAATCTTCAGTTGACTGCCTCGGTCAAGTTCGCACCATTCGCAACACGCCATCGACGGGGCTACCTGAGAGATAACATTGAACGCGATCTTGGAAGTCATCTCGAAAACGCATTGAACGGGGTCATCATACCAGAACGTTGGCCAAAGAGCGCGATTGATGTTGCCGTCACAGTTCTGGAGGGAGAGGAGGATTGTCTATGGAATGAGGAGCAAGGACAAGAAATGGGTATCACCAGCGTAGGCTTGATGAATGTCCTTGCGGGAAGCATAACTGTGTCAGTGGCTGCTTTGACTGATGCCAAGATAGACTGCTTGGATCTGCTTACTGGTGGAGTCGCCGCTCGAGCTACTAACAACACCGCTGAATTTCTGGATCCATGTCCGTCTGAGCATGAAGAGTTATCCTCGGCGTGTGTGGTAGGATATCTGCCTGCTCGTGATGAAGTGGTTGAGATCTGGTCCAAAGCCTCAGATGAACAGGGTTCAAGCCAGTCTTTCGATAATCTACTTGATGCTGCCATCAAAGCATCGCGAGGTGCTCATAGGATTTTGACTGAGGTCATCAAGGAATCTCTGGAACGACAGGCGGAGTCAGTACAATCCAACACTACCAAAACTATGAACGATGTTGAAATGAAGACATGAATAACGACAGCATGATAATGATACCCCATACACCATGATTCTTTAAGAAGTAAACAAACCGAAAGTCGGCTATTAAAGCTGCTAACTCTACCACATTATGGTTAGTATCAATGGCCTGCTAACTTGGCAGAACTTGCTGTTCAACACATTGCACATTTTAATATTGTGCCAGGTATGGACATATGTCAGCAGTGAAACAGGGGATGGAGTGAAGAAAACACTCCAAACACAAGAGCTCGACAAGAAGTACACCACAGTCACACAGAGTGAAACACCTCTACACCTTACTATGAACAAGAGTATGCACTACATGTGAATGAAACTTGGATCCTGGGATGTTATGGTTCGGCACAATCACCTCACCAACACTTCACTTTGTCCAAACCAAACGGGCGCTAAGAATTAACTGCCTATATCTTCTCTCTTTCTCTCTTTCAATAGCTACTGCTCAACTACATCCCCCAATATCACCACCATTGTTTAACAGTTGATGAACCATCACAATGCCTCCCAAACTACAGGTCGAAGAAAGCTTGGCTTTCTTGTTCACATGTATTGAAGTTACTGGTCTTAAAGTAAGTATTTCCATGCACGCGCGGTGTTTCTTTTCTCTTAGTGTCAACCTTGCGACACTATGGTTCAGACTGATGAGCTATCCCTTCATGTTGTCTTGGTGATATTATGGTATAGTGCAGATTGCCGGGCGGGCACGCATGGTTTCCTGTCTCTTCGTGTCGTCTTTGCGACATCACGGTATAGACTGACGAGCTATCTCTTTATATCAGCTTTGTGATATCATGGTCTGGTACAGACTGCCGGCCTGGCATACATTGTTACTTGTCTCTTGCACCATCTCTACGGTATTATGGTGCAGACTGACGACCTGGCACGCATTTTTGTTTGGTCTTTGCGTGTCATTCGTGTGATATTATGATTCAGATTGACGAGCTGTCTCTTCATATCATTTTCGGTGATATTATGGTATAGACTAATTATCTGTCGCAGCTTGACTTTAAACAGATCGGTGAAGTGGCTGGACTCAACCAAGCTGCTGCGCGAATGCGATACACGCGGCTAAAGAAAGCAGTCGAATCGGGTGTCTTTCGAGGAGCAACTCTCAGTCAGCCGCAAGCTGTATCTGCACAGATGGTAGAACTCGCCAATCCTGATAGCCGTCGAACTTCAACTCTTGGTAGCCTTTCATCACCTGCGGGCGGATCTGCTGTCTACAACTCTACCCGCAAGACTCCCAGACGCCGTAACAAGAAGGGTAGTCAACCTGATCTACAAACTCCAACTTTGAAGTCGAAAACTCGAAAGCGCAGAGCTGAGGACAATGCTGAAGATGATGGAGATGGTAACCTGTTTTTCCCTGATACTTCGTCTACTAGTCAACGATATAAGCAGATTAAGCGCAGTGAAAGTGACGTTGAAGCTGAAGAAGTTGAAGAAGAAGAGGAGGAGGAGGAGGAGAATGGTGACCTAACCGATCGAACACCCACCAGGTCAACCCTCCCTCCTCTTCGCTTGGCTCTACCTCCAGGCCGTGTAAGAGGCTTATCAGGAATTCCCGCACGACCGTTCTATACTCCAGGTGACGAAGTTAATACCAGTTCGAGTCTGTCCCCAACCTCCAGCAATATCGATGAGCTTGGCGAGGCAGACGACAATGGCAATGGAGCTCGACAAAATGACCGAAGTGGTGACGAGACCGAGGAATTGGAGGAAGTCGAGCCCGATGAAGCGTCTTCCTCTCCAAGTTATACGCAACGCCGCCGACAGCGTCGTCGAACCTCCTACCCGATCAGAAACAAGGTTCCTGCCAAACCCGAATCTACTCGCAAGAAGAAATCAGCTAGAGAAGCGGCTGCGTCAGCCTTGGCTCGTCGCATCGCCAACGGTGAAGTTGTGCCAGATGCAAACAATATTCTTCATCTCGCCGAAGCTGCTAGACTTGGCTATGATGGTCAGCCACCTGCTTCCGACCGTCCAGTTCGTGACAACACACAATACACAGCGAATCACTCAACACAACGCAACGATGCTCAAGATCAGAACTATGATCAAACTGATCAGGTGTCAGAAGATGACGACCATGTTCGCTCCTCTTTCTCCCAGCTCTCTCCAGGCACGAGAATCTCTACTCCTTCCCGAAGATCTGGCTACAGCGCCTATCAGAGACGCAATTCGTCTCAGACTACCAACACACGCAGTCGTAATCAGCCTGGTGAAATTGCTTCAAGAGGCAGCCGTTACGGTCCACCTCGTCTCAGCACGACCAAGGAATTTAGCAACTACAGCACAGCTACCTCACTCCTCGAAGGCTTTGAGCCACCCGTCAAGAGGAATATACCATACACCGCAGCGCAAGTACCATACCTCAGCCTGTTATAGGCAGTCATATATCTGACCTACCCAGCACGAACTACTCCTTCCTAAACCATCGTCCGCTACCCAGTAACCTAACCCTCTTCAATCCGCTTCACCACCGTCCCGCTGAACACCACCCTGTCGTAATGCCTCCATCGTCTCCGCCGCGTCCATAGCCGCTTGGTTCATGTTAGAAGTGTCAATAGTAGTGTCCGATAGCATATACTGCTGTGTGAAGCCCTGGCCGAAGACCTGTCCGAATGGTTGGCCGAAACTAGGTGCTGGTGGAGGAGGCATGAAGCTGAAGCCGAATCCGAATATGGGAGGATCAGCACTGGTGGTAGCATCAGCGGTGGCTGCGGCTGCTTGAGTGTTGTTGACTTCGACTTCGTCTTTGACTTCTGCGTTGGTATCGTGAGCGACAGCGGGTGATTGTGGAGACAAAGGACGTGGTGGTGGTGGGTGAGAGGACACGGAGTCTGGAGCTGTCGTGCTACTGCCAGAACGCTGCTGGTTGACAGGAGGATAGTTCACAAAGCTGGGTATGGGCAGTACTTGCTTGGAGGCAGGAGCGACGGTGTATGGTATATTCCT
>Ga0181464_1002099_pt1 | contig 10008 bp, 10 predicted proteins | sample InSIn2gowninarea_FD_119074 | JGI IMG/M metagenome (GOLD analysis project Ga0181464, IMG submission 119074) | Clean room microbial communities from NASA Spacecraft Assembly Facility at Jet Propulsion Laboratory, Pasadena, California, USA -... ...
CTCAGTTATTAATGTCATATGTATCATTTGATGTAAATGTCATATGGAGACCTATGATGTAATAATTGTCATATTCAACCATGTATGGAGTTTTGAGGTCATGTCAAATATGCAATCCCACTTGGTTGGGTGGTAGTGTAAAAATTGTAATCCCAATTGGCTGGGTGGTTGAGTCAAATATGTATCCCCACTTGGTTGGGTGATTGATGTAAGTATGAGTCCTTGGTGATAGGAGTGTCATACTCCGTTGAGTTATAGATTCATGTTCTTCATTTGAAACTCTTTCTAAAGATTCAGCATGTGCTCATGGGGAGCATGGACAATATAGTGCAAATCAAATCCAAAGGGGGGGCTTTGGTCCGCCCTTTGCCCTTGATGAAAAAGGGGGAGAGTATCTTGGTGTTTGAATAATGACTATTTGATGTATCTAATAGGTTTCTATAGGTTGAGGTGATTAATAGCAACATGGTTGACATCAAGTCCAAAGGGGGAGATTGTTGGCATTATGATGCATGTGTTGTCCATGATGGCAATTCACTTGTAACGAAACAACTATATGGTAACTAGATGAATCCATAGGTCATTTCAGAGGTGACAGATTGATGGAATAAAGTAATAGAATGATGGGACAAAGGTTTATCGATCAAAATCAGAAGTTTGATAAAGGTGAATATTTGAATATCTATATGCAGGTTCGTCAAAGCCAAGCCGCATATACACGTAGGTACAAATAAGTAAGTCACATACATACTGATGCACTTATTTAAGAACAACAATGGTTCTTACCATGGTATTAGCCCACGAGATTGAGCACATTAACAACTACTTGATCTCGTCCAAGATTACCACCGACACTAGTGTAGTTTTGACTCATGGTATTGGCTAAGGCTCTAACTATATAAGGAGGTGAAGATCAAAGTTCTAAGTGTGCATGTGAAAGTATTTTTCAATCTGAAGTATATTTGTATTGTAAGGGCTATAGTCGACACATAGATTTGAAATAATAATGCACCAATAAATACAATGATGGATCGGGATCATAAGACTTTAAATGAATTTCCATTGTATGATCTTCTCATGGATTGACTAGATCTAAGTATTGATGCATGTTTTTATCTCTAAATATTATGATCTCTGTCTTTATGAAGTTCTCAAGAGTTGTGCACTTTTAGGTCAAAATTTTCAGATACATACGCAAGTTGGTCTTAGTTGAGGTGTATATACACGCAAGTTCATTTCGCAGGTTCATTTCTTCAAAGTCACGTACATAAAAGAAGGGTTTCTATTCATAAATGACTAATCAACCTAATCAATGATATTGTATCTCTATTGTTTATCAATGATGTCCTTGTGTTCATCTTAGTTTAGTGATAATGTATGAAATAGAACTGATTGAATGATGAAGTTATATTTGGTTGAAAACATTATGGATGTTTCTAACTGTATGAGGGTTCTGTAGGATAACAGAATATTTTAGAATAGCTCTGGTCAACTCTGTGTCTAATTCAGAATTACAAGTATTTAGTCTATTGAGATATGTATGTAAGTTTCTCTGCAGAAAGGAACGTATACATGTGGGTTGCCTTAAGTTATGTCGCATATACATGTTGGCATATAAATGATCAGGGTTTCGGTTGATTATATGTGTTGATGTAGTATTTTGATTTCTATTATGATTTCTTGTTACAATGATCTTAATGTTCTTCTTGAATTAAGTTGGCTTTTGCTCCAGTTGATCTACAAATTGTGATGTATTAAAGCATGTGGATCCAATGTGAAAATTTATGAAACATGGTGCATAGATGTTGTTGAGGGTTGGAGCCTTCTATGAGGAATTCAAAGCTTCCTACCAGTAGTAGCTGGTAATCAGATCGGGGGGTTGAATCTCCCTTCTAGTAGGAGGTGGAGAATGAGTGAAGGTTATAACCTTCAGTAGGTGGGTGCCTGCGTACTAGCATGATTTTTCAGTAGTACAAGAATGTAAGAAGTGTTTTATGTTAATAAGTTTGAAGACTGAGATGACATCAATGATGATTTTCTCCCACATTGGGTTTCCACCTTAAATCTTGGTGCTCATGTATGTTACTTATGTGTAATACTTTATTCTATTCGTACTCCTCCTGCTTACTACTTATCGAATACCTGATAAATCTCTTACATTCTCATTTAAGTTTAACAAATAAATAATTAGTTGTTTTACAAGTTTACTTAGCATACGCCAATTTCTTTTGCAATAGTCACGTACATAAGAAAGTTAGGTTGAGTAAAGTTTTGTACATATTTCAAAAAAGAAAATTATTATTGTGAGTTTTTAAAATATTGATTCACCAAACCTCTTAGTATTTTTCCCAATAATAAGAGACAAATATTAGAACGGTGGAGAACCAAAAGAGAAGCAAATGATTCTCTCCAAGTCAAATTATTTAGACTAGTTGCTTGTTAGAGGTTATAGCTACTGTTATTTTTCATAATTTATCGGTAGGTTTGATTTCAATGAAGTAGAATTACATCGTAAGTTGTTTCCTTTAACCTGTACAATATTAAGAAATGAATATATTAAAAGAAAATTATCAGTCTTCAGTAGTAACACATGTTTCAGTGAGTCTGAATACAACTTGTGAAATGCTTTCCTATGAGGCAAAACCCTACTTAGATGTACGTAAATTAGTTACTTATATTGATTTTATGTAGCTTATATCGTTGCACAAAAGATAATGCTAAATATGGTTTTGGGACATATTTACTTACATGTATCATGTTTCATGCTCTAAAAAGAAAGTGGAATATGATTCCTGCAAACTGTATTATTGATATACTTAATTGTTCTGCAAGTGTAATTTTGGAGAGAGTAGAAATGTTTTCTACTTAGTTAAGCATAATATTAAATTGGGATCCTTCAACAACATAAGACTATTGTGTAAATTAACATGATTGAACCAAGCCTTGGGGGTGAACCGGTAAAATCACAAGGGTTTACGTATGGTGTTCAAAGATTACCAACATTAAACTCATGAAAGGAAAGGGCAACAAAACAAATTTGAGTAGCATTTCGTGGGTGAACGCAAGTGAAATCCCGCATGTCACTACTAAGAAACAACTCTCTATGTTAAAACAATATATTCTTTTATATAAGTAAATTTTGAAACTGTATTGAACAATTGAGATCTCTTATCAAACTATAAAAGATATGAAAATGAAATAACAATAGATAAAACTCAAATTGTAGACTCAATTGAAGTGACATAATATAGTTTCCAATATGTTCAAATGTAAACGTCAATTCTATGAGATTTGGTCAATAGCATTATTATTACATTAAATATTCTTTACACAGCTATACAATGCAAAGAAATTAGAATGTCAAATTATACATTAAATATTTTCAAAAGAGGAGCAATAGAGACTAGCTCTTAAACCTAGAGTTGGCAATCAAATTCATTTTTCTGTTTTCAATTAGGAGTTCAATATACATCTGAAAAATCAATGATAATTTCATAGTCAGGTGTCGACTAAGTCATTTAATCACCAAGAACAAAGTATGGTAGAGAAATTGAACCTACATACTCATAAATTTATTTAACATATCAAATTTAAAATCTTCAAAAACCATAACAGTAAACTAAGGGAAATATAAAGTATAGGCACAAAGCCCAATAGGAAAGCGAGACCTCAAGTATCTCAATGATGATAGAAACAAGAAATAAAATAGAGTAGGGAGTAAGAATATCCCTTATAAAGTAAATAATCAGGTATTGGAATCTAGTCGTTGCATTAACCAGAGAAAAACAAGGGCAGAGTCTGCCTTAACATTTCCAACATATCAGCAAAATAAACCATTATAAAATTAATCAGTGCTCAGATATACATGGTCTTCTAGCAATAAAAGAAGATACAACATAGGTGATGGATAATGCTAAGTGTTCAACATCATGAAACAATGAACCACTTAAAGTTGTGAAATCATGACCAAAGCGCGAGTTAACTGGTCCCAGGCATAGTAGTATCCAGAAAAATTACAAACACCTTCTGTAGCTTAAACATAAATCACATATTGATACATGTCACAGTGAGATACATAAGCAAGTGCCGAGAAAAACAAACATTTAGCACTAGTAACATTTCCCCCAAAAATTGTAGTGTTGAAAACTCTATTCTGTGACATCAAAAATTTAAGAGGGAAAATGAGAGCGAGAATAACCTCTGTGTCAGAAATCCGGGAAATGTAAGAGGAATTAATCCTTAGAAGTCAGACATACAAATCAGAAACCATTAGGTAGCCAGGCAAAATGATACTGGGAAACTCAAATGCATCCACCCATACACATTAACGTCCTTTTCGAACTCATTGCTGGTGTAAGGCATCAAAAGGAAAAAATATTCGAACCTCGCAACGAACTTGAAGGAAGCCAAGAGTTTTGTTAGCCCAATTGAAGAAAAGGGAATCTGTGCACAGTAGGAATATCAAGGTGAACATTCGTGTACCGGTCCAAAAATCGGAGATATGTTGGAAATTTCTGTTCATTTCAAACACACAAAAGAAATTTACACAGAGAACAACGCTCTGGTTTTCTACAGGATCTTTAATCATATAAAATAATAATAAAACTGTTACATAATTGTCTTCCTCAACTCAGAGGGATTTACAACAGGAACTTCAGTTCCAGAAATCTATTTCACTATCTCAGAAAATAACATCTTCAGCACTGCTGTGCGTTGCAGAGAAGAAAGAACTCTTCTTTCGCTAATACTCTCTACTCTCTATCTTCTTCTTGCATTTTTGTTTATATATAATGAGCAACACAAAATATCTTTACAATACGTGTTGCTTGGCCCATGCTTCCGTAAAATAGAAAACAATAAAATTAAAGATTTCACCTACATTTACCAACCGCAGTAAATACCATTAATTACACAGTTGAAAATATCTTCTGGAAATTTAATGCATGGCTTATCTTCACTATCGCATCGCAAGAAGAGAGGATGTTCCACCGCCTCCATAATCTTTTAAATCATGCGATCTGTGATATGCGATCAGACCACATCGCGAATATCGCATCGCAAACAATTCATGCATGCAACAAAGGGTGACTAGGGAAATCTGCGATATGCGATAGATCGCATCGCAGAAAATATCTGTAGTTTGAAATTATCATTTCAACACTCCCCTTTAATTTTAACTACTGGGTTTTTCTGCATACCCAGGCATGTCCTGAAATGATCGAAACTTTTCTTTGCCAATGGTTTTGTCAAGATATCAGCTAACTGATCCTCTGTTCTGCAGTGCTGCAAAACAATCTCACCATTGTTAACCAATTCACGTATGAAGTGAAATTTGGTGTCTATGTGCTTTGTCCTTTTATGAAAAACAGAATTTTTAGACAATGCTATTGTTGAGCTATTGTCACAGAAAATGGTTGTGCCCTTTTCTTGTTCATGACACAAATCTCTGAGAACTCTTCTCAGCCATACTGCTTGGCATGCTACTACTGTTGCTGCCACATATTCTGCCTCTGCTGTTGATAAAGCCACAATTGGTTACTTCTTGGAAGCCCATGAGATGGCTTCCGATCCCATATGAAACACATATCCAGATGTGCTTTTCCTATCATCAACACTTCCAGCCCAATCACTGTCAGTGTAACCTGTCAACATGAAACTTTCAGAAGAGGAGTATAAAATACCAAACCCCTTCGTTCCATTCACATACCTTAGAATCCTCTTGGCTGGCTACCAATGAGTCTCTTTCGGTCTTTCCATAAATCTGGAGATTAAACTCACAGCGTGCATAATGTCCGGCCTAGTTGCAGTTAAGTACATAAGGCTGCCAACTATGCTCTTGTACAATTTTGGATCAAAATCCTTGCTGTTGTCTTATTTGGTCAATTTCAACCCCACTACAGTTGGAGTCACAGCTGCCTTACTGTTCTGCATATTAAATCTCTTCAACACTGCTTCTACATATTTATCTTGAGAAATGAAAACACCATTTTCACTTTGGTCTACTTCAATTCCAAGAAAATATCTTAAGAAGCCCAAGTCAGTCATTTCAAATTCACTTTTCATGACTGCTTTAAAATCAGCAATGAGAGAAGCATCATTGCTAGTAAAAATCAAATCATCTACATATAAAACAACAATAATAATCTTACCATCATTCTATTTTATGTAGAGTGTGGGTTCACCATCACACTTTTCAAACCCGTTCTCAATCAGATAAGCATCTATTATGCTGTACCATGCTCTTGGAGCTTGCTTCAGCCCATAAAGAGCCTTCTTAAATTTACAAACTTTATGCTCTTGGCCTTCAATTTCATAGCCCGGAGGTTGATCAACATAAACCTCTTCTTTTAACACTTCATTCAGGAATGCAGATTTAACATCCATCTGATAAATCTTCCATTTGTGTTGTGCTGCAATAGACAACACTGTTCTGACTGTTTCCATTCTTGCTACTGGTGCAAAGGTTTCATCATAGTCTTTGCCTTGTTGCTGCTTATAGACTTTCACAACAAGTCTTGCTTTGTGCCTGTCAATCTTACCTTCAACATTGCTTTTGGTCTTATAGACCCACTTAACTCCAATGGCATCTTTGCCTTCAGGGAGATCCACTAACTCCCATGTTTTACTCTTCTTAATTGCACCAATTTCTTCATTCATTGCTTCAATCCATTTATCTTCATTTACAGCATCTTCAAAATGAATTGGGTCATCAACATGACAATACAAAGCGAATAATGAATTCAGACCGGTATTGTTACTTACCTCTCCTTGTTCATAAATCTCATTCAGATTTCTGAATCTTGGTCTTCTTGGTGTACTTGGAGTTCCATCCGAACTTGAGGGTATATCTGATCCCTGTGGTGTGCTTGGAGAAGCACTTCCTTGACTTCTTCAGGTTGTTCGAATTCCAGCTTGTGGTGTGGTTTGTTGTACTTGCTATGGTGGAGGAGGAACCACTAAGGAAGGATTATTCGCTGTTGTCCCTTCCTCTTCTTCTTCGTGAGACACAATTGTATTCACATTCACTGTTTTGTCTAAGCTTCCATCCCAAGCTTCATCTTCAATAAACTGCACATCTTTGCTTACTATTAATTTCTTGGTGGATGGATTATAGAGTTTCTATTCTTTTGACTCATCACAGTAGCCAATAAAGACACACTTCTCCCCCTTATTATCAAGCTTCTTCCTTAGCTGATCCGGTACATGTGCATATGCTACACAACCGAATACTCTCATGTGAGTGACAGTTTGTTTTTGACCACTCCATGCCTCTTCTGGTATTATGTTCATGACAACTTTAGTTGGGCATCTACTCAATATGTAAACTGCGCAAGTAACAACTTCTGCCCAATACTCATGCGGCAAGTGTTTTTCCTTCAACATGCTTCTGACCATGTCAAGAATGGTCCTATTCTTTCTTTCAGCAACTCCGTTTTGCTGAGGTGTATACCTCGCGGTAAACTGCTTTTGTATGCCATTCTCTCTGCAAAAATGCAGAAAGTCTTGGGAGATGTACTCTCCTCCTCTATCTGTTCTGAGCACTTTGATATAATGCCCACACTACTTTTCAACAAGATTTTTGAAGTGGTGGAATTTCTCGAACACTTCACTCTTCTGTTTCAGCATATACACCCATGTCTTTCTGGTGTAATCATCAATGAAGGTTAAAACATATTTATTTCCGGAAAATGATGGTGTTTGCATCGGTCCGCACACATCAGAGTGAAAAATTTCCAATGGTGCTTTTGCCCTTATACTCTTTCCTGCTGGAAAGATTTCTCTGTGTTGCTTGTCCAAGATGCAGCCTTCACAAAGGCTATCCGGTTTCTCAATCAATGGCAATCCCTTTACCATTCTCTTTCTGTGCAACAGATTCAAGCCTCTGAAATTGAGATGTCCAAAAGTCAAATGCCACAACCAATTCACATCTTTCACCTGTTCTTGAAAGGCTTCTTGTGTTATAGCCGCAATAGTTCTTCCTTCCTTCAAATCTGACCTGAGTTTGAGAGGAAACATTATATTGTTGGTCATTTTCACCTCTGCAATGATCTTCTTGCTTGGAGGTATGTCTCTGATTGTACACATATCATCTTTGAAGAACACGTTGTAACCTTTGTCAATGAGCTGTCCAATGCTCAAAAGATTACATTTCAGACCAGGTACATAGTATACATCTGGCACAATCATCTGTTCTCCATTTCTTGCTCAGATACTGACACTGCCCTTACCTTTGACAGATATCTTATTATCACTCCCTGTTGTTACCTCAGATTTCACATTTTCATCCAGATTGGCAAACATTTCAATATTTCCAGTCATGTGATTATTACAACCTGAGTCTAAGAACCAAAAATCTTCTTGCTTGTCTTGTGCTATGTTACATGTTAACAACACGTTATTTGGGTTCTTATCTTCTTCATTTGCAAAATTAGCATTTTGCCTATTATTCATGTCACTTTGCTTTTTCCTACATTCATTGGCATAGTGCCCATATTTCTTACAATAATGACATTGGACTTGGGATTTGTCATACCTTTGTCCATGAGCTTGCTATTTGCTTGAACCTTCATCTTGGTTCTGATTGCAGCTCCTTCCGCTTGTGCTTGCAGTATAATTTATGCCTCTGTTTTGGCTTCTTCCACGACCTCTGTTATTTGCTCTGCCTTGACCTCTTCTTTGGCCAAAAGACATCTGAGTCTTGAATGCTTGCTCAAAAGAGGAATCTGTTCCTCTATTTAGTCTATGTTCATGAGACAAAAGAGAAGCACTTAGCTCATCTACCGTTAACTGTGAGAGATCTTTTGTTTCTTCTATTGCTACCACAATAGATTCAAACCTTGAGGGTAAAATTCTCAAGATCTTTTCTACAATCCTTCTTTCTTCAAGAATCTCACCATGAGATCTTATCTGGGTTATCAAACCAATAACATGAGTGAAGAATGAATCTATTGTATCAGATTCCTTCATGCTAAGATTTTCAAAGTCTTTCCTCAACATCTGCAACTTTGCAGTCTTCACCGTCTCCATGCCTTGATAGGCAGTTTTGAGAATATCCCATGCCTCCTTGGATTTAGTTGCTGCTGCAATCCGCGGAAAAACACTTTCATGTACTGATTGGAAGAGGAAAAAGAGGGCTTTGGCATCCTTCTTCCTGTCACTCTTCAACTAGTCTCTTTCTGCTACTGTCAAAGCAGCCAGTGCTGTTGCATCTGCAGGTTCAGCATAGCCAGTTTCAACCAGCTCCCATATTCCTTGAGAAGAAAACAATGCTTTCATTGTTATGGACCAATAACTGTGATTTTTCCCATTTAACTGTGGTAGTTGGGAATTTGTCAGACCAGTTCCAGCATCTGCCATCTTAACCTGTATAGATAAAGAAGAGATATTGATTGTATAATAAAAAACAAGAAAAAAACTTTCTCTACTGCTCAATCAAGCTTCTTACAGCTCCTACAGTGAAAAACAATCTCTGTTTTTGACTCACTGAGTGCCTAGACTAGCTCTGATACCATGTTGGAAATTTCTGTTCATTTCAAACACACAAAAGAAATTTACACAGAGAACAACACTCTGGTTTTCTACAGGATCTTTAATCATATAAAATAATAATAAAACTGTTACATAATTGTCTTCCTCAACTCAGAGGGATTTACAACAGGAACTTCAGTTCCAGAAATCTATTTCACTATCTCAGAAAATAACATCTTCAACACTGCTATGTGTTGCAGAGAAGAAAGAACTCTTCTTTCGCTAATACTCTCTACTCTCTATCTTCTTCTTGCATTTTTGTCTATATATAATGAACAACACAAAATATCTTTACAATACGTGTTGCTTGGCCCATGCTTCCGTAAAATAGAAAACAATAAAATTAAATATTTGACCTACATTTACCAACCGCAGTAAATACCATTAATTACACAGTTGAAAATATCTTCTGGAAATTTAATGCATGGCTTATCTTCACTATCGCATCGCAAGAAGAGAGGATGTTCCACCGCCTCCATA
>Ga0181464_1002101_pt1 | contig 10004 bp, 5 predicted proteins | sample InSIn2gowninarea_FD_119074 | JGI IMG/M metagenome (GOLD analysis project Ga0181464, IMG submission 119074) | Clean room microbial communities from NASA Spacecraft Assembly Facility at Jet Propulsion Laboratory, Pasadena, California, USA -... ...
CCCCTTACCCCAAACCTCGCCCGCTCATGTCGATTGTTAGATGTGTTCCTAGACCACCGTGGCCGGGGACGGGCGCGGGGTAGAGGAGCGTGCGAGGTTTGGGGTAAGGGGAGGAATAGGAGAAGTAGGTCCCTTTTGCGTAGTGCGGGGTTATGCGGCGGTGAGGGGGGAGGAGCGCGTTTGAGAGCGGGATTGCGGCGAGGCCGGCTGAGTTTATTACTGTTTCGACTTCGATTGGGTCTTGGTCTTCTTCTGGTTCTGAGGAGGCGGTTGATGACGATGATGTTTGTGACGGGTCGTTGGGCTTGGTGTAGATCTTGTAGCTTCCGCTTGCTGTCTTCTCGATTTTAGTGACGTTCGTGTGGAGGACTTCTGTGCCGCCGTGGTCGAGGAAGTCGCCTTCGAGGAATTGCATGAATGCGTGACTGTCTACAATGCCTGTGCTTTCTGACTCTAAGACGCCTGCTTCTGCTCTGACATCTGGTTCCCGCTCCTCTGTCTCTCTACGGGACAAGAACCGTGTCGGGATTCTGTCGTGGCCAACCTCCCCCGCGAACTTGTGCACTTTCTCGAGCTCGCCCATCTGCTGTGCGTCCTGTGCGATGATCCACTTCTTCGTGTTGCGGTGTGGAATCCCATGTTTTTGGCACAAGGCGTAGAGAGCTTCCTTTCCTGCGAGGCAGAGATCCGTTTTCAGTGTGCCGTGGCCATAGTAGAGACCTGCGTGGATGACTTCGGAGTTCCGAGAGGAGGTTTCTGATCCTATCATGCCATGACGCTCGATGAGTAGTGTTGATGTGTTGGGATGTGAGAGCGTGAGGTGACGGGCTATGGCGAGGCCGACAGCACCGCCGCCTATGACAGCATGTGTGAAGTCTGTTTGACGTGAAGGAGTTGTTGAAAGGGTTCGAGTCGTGAATACCGGGGTGTGGTGTAAGCGGCTTGGCCGGAGAGAGCTTGATAGCAGTGTACCTACCACTCTTGACATTTTCCCTGCTCTAGCAAGGCGAGGAGTCGAATCGATCATCTAATCTCATAGAGACAGCGGATAAAGGAAAAGCATTCCTCCCTTGACAGCTGCTTCAAGTGGCGGTTCTTAGCAGCTTTTACACGGTATCTGCTTGTTTCTGTGATAAGCTCACTTTTAATTCTGATTTAGTCCAACTAGTACCTGTAGACTCTAGTTGTAAGGTTGAGAAGTATATGTCTTTGAGACAATGACTCTGTCGGGTTGAGAACATTGACGAGCCTCCGTCAGTCAACCAACGCGGGTTGAAGTGGTGTTGTCATCAAAAATGATGTTCGGAATAAATTAACCAGGAAACGACTAATAATCTAATAGTCGAATATTATACATCATGCGCAGCGATATATGTTTCCACAGAATGCTGTCGATTGTAGAGCTCATTTTTGAGATACGTAACTTGAAAACTGGCTAGTAGTTCCAATTCATGCTTTCGAATGGACAAGTCTACGAATGTTCTTTGACCAATACGGTTCTTGCGTGACCAAGTCAGGACAACGTAATTCAATAGAGATCATATTTAACTACCCGATAAATTTCAAATGCACCGCTAGTTTTGACCCATACACAAGAACTCCTCGCCAGATCCATATCACGGGTTTGTCCTTGAGATAGACACGTACAGATTTGCTATACCTATCTGTGTGTTAGATCTACAGCTATTCCTTGATGCTATGATCGATGAAAATGCAAAAAGACCTATGGTGAATAGCTGTATGTCTCTGTTCGTTTCTGTTCGAAAGATGAAGCTGACCCTGTCATTTTCAGTTGTCCATTGAGTTCTCGGAATTGTTTCGACAGAAGACCATCTCCTGCTTCTACCGGAATGGGAGAGAAACTGCGAGCTGTGTTGCTGGACCCTTGAGGCGATCGCCATGGTATTGGAGAATATCGAAGTGGTGTTGACGCTTCAAAGCCAGTGATTGGCAAAACTGTATTCGCAGATGGAGGAGAAACTGTCGTACCACCGATTACACGCTTGGCGTCAGGGAAATGGAAGGCTTCAGATGACTCATTTTGTGTCCAGTCTGTACTTTTTGGTTTAGAGGACATAGTTGGAAATTGTATCGGTGATGATATGTATCGGTGTTGGCTCGACGGAGATGGTGAAGCTGGCACGTCTGTTGCTTGAATGCCATCCATTTCGCCGAAGATTGGAGGTGTATCGAACTCGATGCTCTCTCTTCTTGTTGTACCTAACACACTCTTGTCTATCTTAGGCATGCTATCACGTCGCGATGGTTTGTAGGTGCTGAATCTCGGCTCAGGTAGATGGACTTCATTTCGAAGCTTCTCCTTCCCATCTGGAACGCGATTGGCAAACACGACGCGAATGTTGTCATGCAGATAGAAGCGGTTCTTTGCAGGACAGCAGAACTTCAAATGTATTAAATAGCGAAGAATGTGTTTGTTCTCAAGGGGATCGACGATGGCGGATTTGGTACTGCTTTCTCCTAGAACATTTTCAATGATAGGACCAGAGGAAAAACTTCGTTGCCTAATGAAGGTCTTTGTTTCTGCTTCCATTCCTTCTAGGTCATAAGGTACAAGAAACAATTTGACAGCGGTTTTATTTGGATTTTTGATGATAATTTGCAGCTGCCCCTGTTTCGGGACTCGATAAGCACCGCCAATGGCTATCTTGACAGAGTCAGAGGGCTCTTGAGCTTCCGTTTCGAGGAATGCACTTGCATCTTCATCATGTCCGCTGCTTTCGCAGATAGATTTGCGACCCTTCTTGGCACCTAGGACTATTGACTTCAGATTGCGTTCCAAATCAATTGTTCCAACGTATGGACTTGGTGTATCATCCGATACTGATCGCTTTCCGGTTGATGCAGGATAGTTGTAGAACACTGCTGGAAATGGTACGCTGACATGTGCCGGACATTTCAGGTTGTTTGGACATTCGCCCTTACCCATCACACCAATCTGGGCAACGAAGTCCAGCGGCTTGGATGGTGGCGTTGACATTCTTCCTCTCAAGATGGACTCCTCGAAAGAACCCACCATGGATGCCCTTCTCCAAGATCCACTTTCGGAAGCCAAAGATGATCTTCGACTGCGGATCAGTGGTGTCTGAGGATTGGATCTTGGATGATAGGTGAAATATGTCAACGATCGTCTCGGCTGATGTGTTTGACAGGGCATGCTTACCTCTCGACGAAGACTTGACGGAAATGGCCGGCTGAAGTTGGGAGGTGTACCATCCATTGGAGTCATAGCAAACGAATGAAAGGAGTTCGGGGGTAGAGTACGTCTTCTCGTATTGTCCCGCTGATGCCCTGTCAGGTCAGGCTCACTTTCGTCCGTTGTTAAATCAAGGTAAGGATTGCTAGAGGCATGCACAAGCGGACTGGTAGGTGCCCGCATTACAAAGCTCGAGGACAAGCTGCTACCAAGGGATGGGGCTCTTCGACGATTACCGAAGGAGACATTGGTCTGGTTCCAAGTTCGGGTGCAGGACGAGGCATCAAAAGATGTAGGTCTTGGACTTCCGAAGTACGAATGGGTTGGCGAAGCACTGTCATCGAAGTTGGTGGATACTGCCAGGCCTGGCTGATACTCAGGATTCGTCCAAAAATCAGAGCCAGATAACTGCTCCTCACAGAAATCACCACGGTGCAAAGCGGATTTGGGGCGCTCAACAACCTCCTGTTGCTGTCTGGGTACCTCTGCCTGCCACTGAGCTGTGTTATCCGGCATTTGTATCTGGGGCTTTTTGGTATCGATCGGGCTCGGTGTTCTGGACAACTTTACCATCCGCTGCTCCCGAAGAACCTGTTCTTGCTCGCACAATGCCTGAAAACCGGGAGTGGGTATCCATTCTGGCCTCTGGCCTCGTTTGATGCACTTCATGAATTCTTCTCTACTGCTGGTCCGAATTACCTCCTCTTTCTCCTCAGGTCTTGTTCGAGCATGATGCTTGTTCGACCGCAGGCCGGTCTCATTAACGGAGGGCCAATTCTCATTCGGCATGCCGTCGGATCGGGATCTCGCCATTAAATCGTGATAGTGTAGTTTCCGTCGCTTGTTTGGTGGCTTCTTGCTCTCACGGTCACCGAGAGCAAAACTCATTCTCCCTCACCACTTCGTCATCAATCTGCAGGGTATTTTCTTCGTTCACCGACTGTTATCGAACGCTAGTCGTTAGAGTCATTGCGGTGAGCACGTTAACGAGGTTGAGCTTCAAATTGCATTTTCAGGACGTAGACGAACGAGATCAAATCAAGCTGAAACGAAGCAACAGTGGAAAAGATTGAGTTACGACGAGTTGTCACGGGCGAGAAGTCAGCATGGCGAAGGGGTAGTATCACTTGACGTTGATGTAGACAAAGCAAGCAGGAACAACCTCACGGGAGCAGGTGCAAGTGGGTGCTGTCATCCGACCACTGGTGTAGCTCGCCGCTCGGCCTTTCCCGCTGGTGGGTCCAATATCTTATCAGAAATCCTTCACTATCCACCTACCAACATGGCTGAGCATCAAACCTGAAACACGCTTTACTTATCTGTGCCAGCACACGATTCGACGAACAATGAGCAAACGAAAGAGAGAAGAGTTGGACGACACACAAGCAGAGAAGAAGCAGCGCAAAGGCTTCAGCGTTGGACCTGCAAACCTTCCAGACGGCACATATCGTCGAAAAACACAAAAGATCAAGAACGACTTGATACAGAAGGCGAAAGTGAAAAAGGAATATGCAAAGATCAAGTCGCATGAAGAGGGAGAAGGCGTCGCAGAACTGCAATACGATCCATATGCTGAGGCGGTTGACCCTACACGGCCAAAAGTTGTGCGAGATCTAGAAGAGGATACTGCGGTCGCGACTGCCGACGATATCCATCCAGAAAGACAAGCGATGCTTGACCGACCAGAGGACGAGGTCCAGGAGGATAGACCACGCGAACGGCAAAGAAATCGGAAATTCAAGCCTCGAGATGACTGCGATGGCAGGCACGAGAGCAATGTGAGAGCGAAGGGAGAGAACAATATTGCAAGGCCACTAAGATACCACAAAGAATTCTCCCAGGCTGAGGAAAGGAAGACACAGTTGCAAGCCAGAGAAGCTGCTCGCGAGCAAAGAGAAAGTGAGCGCCGCGCCATGGTAAAAGCACGTAAACCTGGCAAAGACGGCAAGCAGAAGCTAGGAAGGCAGAGCAACGTACTGTTGAACCGAGTCAAGAGGTTGGTCGAAGAGAGTTAGTTGTGGTTATGAAAGTACAAGGAACTGCAGGTCACATCATGATTTACACGAAAAACGTCCTCGGGTCTGTCAAGCCTACCTACATAGATAATCGAGTTTCTAGAACACAGGCGACGATAGATCTAAGTAGTAACTAATAATTATGGGTCAACGCATACATTATGGACACTTGTCGCTCTGTTCTGAATAAGCTGTTGTTGGAACAATCTATGCAACCATATTGAGGATTATCAGCTTGCTTAAAAATAGAGGCTTCGCGTTTCGGACGATTACAAAAAACAATTCGACACACGGAACGATGCTTGAGGCCTAGCGTTGGTAGCAGAGCTTAGTCAAGTTTCTTTTTTGGTGGTCTATCATAACACTCGATCTTAACGCGGAAAGAAGACTGATCGGGATTGAGTCGTCACCTACTCGGGTCGTTCCTTGAAGACAAGTCGGCAGTGGTCCTAAAGAATAGTCAGTAGAGTGCTTCAGTCAGAATCATTGGACCAATCTCACCATTGGGAAAATGGTAGCGAAGACTTCAATGTCTTCACTCTTTTCTGTAGCGAAGTGCTCCCAGTCCAAGAACATGCTGGCCTTTCCAATCATGGCAATCAAATTGAGCTGCGCGTAAGTCTGTCCTAAACAGTAATGCGGACCAGTACCAAACACAAGCCAGTTTTTGACTTGCTCCTCTGCGTTACCAGAAATCCATCGTTCTGGATCATACGAGTCTGGGTCTGGGTATGCTTCCGGGTCATGTGTTGCTGGCCAAACTGAAGGAATGATCATCTGACCCTTCTTGGCGGTAAATGTGGGCGTGACCGGATAATCCTTCTTGACAAGGTATGGGACCATGATAACTGGTGGTCGATATCGGAGTGTCTCCTTCACTACCGCTCTTGTTGCGACCATGGACTCAAGGAGATCCATAGAGAAGGGAGCATTTCGGTCACCTCCTCGAAGTCTCAGATTCTCTTCTCGGACTTTCTCGAGCCATTCTGGTCGGTCGGCCATGAGCTGAAACAACCAAGTGCAGGCGCTGCTGGTGGCGTCCTGGGAAGCGAAAAGGAAGGTAAAGATCGTTTGAGATATCTCCCAGTCAGTGAAATCTCGCAGCAGTTGTGGTGGCTTCTCGGACGAGTCGACTTGTTCGCCCTTCGCGATTCGTTCTTGGTACTTGACGGAGTCCTGCATCTGCTTGATCCACGCATCCATGATACACGTAACGTCTCCGCCAGCTGCCATTCGAACCTTGGCCTTCGCGGCGCATTTTGCGAACTCGTCCAGCACCATGTCTGCGGCCTTCTTTCCATACCAGGATTTTGTGAAGGGAAGGATGATGGGGAAGTTCACAAGCTCAAGAGCAGCGGTGATCAAGTAGTAGTCGTGCGCAATCTTTTTCACTACCTTCTCAGACATGTAGTGGCCAACGAATGTCCGGCATGAAACAGCACACATGAGTTCTCGAAACACCGGCATGAACGGCTTTGGGTTGCCTTGCATCTCTTTCTGGCTAATATCAACAAACGTGTTAAAGTATTTTTCATAGACCTCCTCTTGACCTGGCAGATAGACCTCAAGAGCTTGACGAGTAAACAGCCCATTCAGACCCTTTCGGTAATCGACATGATCCTTTCCGTCCAAGAACACCCAATTCGTGGGTCGGAGAAGTTTGTACGCAGCATCAACCACACATGGCTTGACGAAGGCAGGAGAGTTGAAAATCTTTCGTGCCATATCTCGAGATGATGCAATAATCACGAATCTGAGCCACTTGTCAGCCACCTTTCCATGATGATAATAACGGCCACTCACTTGTGGAAGACCGAGACGCAGCTGAGCTCACCACTAGCCCATTTCGCTTGATACTTCTTGAAGTCGGGTCGCATTGAGTCAAGGAACGGCCCAATAAAGGGCGTCTTCCATGCCGGGCCCACGATTCCATGTTTCTGCAGTTTATACGAGCCTGTCTGCCTGTGAGCGCGAGTTACTCCTAGTGACCGAAACACGTACACTGATCATATGTAATAGCGATAAGTAGTAAAGTCAGTGCCACCGACCAGAAGTTTAGCTGTCCGAGTATTCGCTCAACAAAACCTGACGTGTGCGCGACGCCATACTGCGCATTTGCTGCTGGCGACACGAATGCCGTGTTGTTGACCTCCATGATTTCGGCCGAGCCAAGATCAGAGGAGTGCTCCGATAGGACAGCGAATGTTGAAGTTGTACCAAATGCCAGAAAATTATATTGATGACCACGATTTGAACAGCAACAACACAGAAGCAAGAGAGGGACGGGAACTTCGGTCGAGTTTCTCTAGTGAGATTTCGTCTTTTTGGATCCTCAATTTCTACAAGAGCGGCAAGTGCTGGTGGAAGCGGTGTCGACCATGAGCTCAACTTTTCCCCCACGAGAATTGATTGGCTCGTGGCCACCAGACGATCGGAAGAGATTTGTGCCGACGTGGGCCCATCACTCGCATAGTCAAAATACTGTACAGTAGTACGCTGAAGACCCCTGATGAAGTTAAACGATCGGCATTAGCACACTACTGTACTTTAAAGAACCGCTTAAACGTTCGACTAGATAATGGTGTTCATAACCAAAGATTACAGTATACTACTTGTCCCAAACGTGACTATCGTCCACGTCTTGATATCCTGATCTCGGCATACCACATTTTGGGTCCGTGCTAGATTCAGCTTCCTCTCCCGCCTCCTCAGCCTCCTCAACCTCTCCATCACTCACTGCATGTTCTGGAGGGGGCATTGCTGGTGGGATTTTACTGGGGTCATAGCCTTCCCGAATGTCTTCTCCTTCTTCATTTGAGCCAATTGAGTACGTCCTCACAAAATGTTTCTGTTCTTGAAAGTTCCAAAGATTGCCACCCTCCTTTCGTGCCCTGACTCGTTCCATTTGTTCCGCTTCAGTATCTTCTACCACCAAGTCGACTAGCTGCGAGCGGTCGATTTTACTGCCTAACGACGATGACGGACTGACGTTCCGGTGGAGCTTGGCTTCAATGCCATCACTGTCCTCGTCAGACGAATCAGAATTGCCTCTGCTCTTGCCTTTGTGGATCTTCTTCTTCAATTCGCTTCTTCTGCGTTCCTTGTGGTCTTTTGTAGGCTGGAACAAGTGTCTATTTGCTGACGTTGTCAAAAGGTTCGGATTGGCGTTCATCCAGTCTTCTCGTGTCGCCATGTGAGCCATAATGACTGGATAGTTCCAGTCTCCGAATTCAAGTGCACGAGCATTCTCGTACAGTCTCTCATCGTCTGGGTCTATTGCAATTTCCCAATCTGGTTCCGCAGCTCTGTATTCGTGAGCCTTGCCTCGGGACTCAGGCGCTACCCCAGACTCGGCCACATGTTCTGCCCCTAGTAGCGGCGTTTGTGCATTGGCATCACCTGCTTGTGGCAGCCAGTACTTTCCCTTGCCTCCCCGCTCGTACCTCATACCATCCATCATTCGCGCGACCCTTGCGTTGGATTCCTCATGGGCAATGATTCGATCGCCAGAATCAAATGCTCTGTAATCGTATTGTGCACCTCGCCATGTCTCCTTCGTATCTTCGATAAGGTCGCGCAGACCAAATGAATCCCTAAGCGCAAACTTGACAGGCATACGTGCTGAAGAAATGGTCACATCGGCATAATCATGCCATGAAAATGCATACCAATGACCTATTGCGAATAGGGGCATTTCGAAGCAAATAAGGGCATCCTGAATTGCAGCTGCTAAGTTGTCCGCAGTATAACCTGGCACATCGTTCGGAATAGCACCAAGGAATTGTAGGATGGAGAGGAAGAGTCCTTGCCAGTAAGACGCAAAGATAACAAGCTTGATGCACAAGAACTTGGGCATGGGACGAAATGGTGCCAGATCTTCGGACATGCATGCCCAGAACATAGCAAGGGCATACAAGCACATGGTAATGCTGATGTTGTATATAATGCCTGACCAAAGATAACCAGACTTGAGACTGATGTAGCCTTCCTGATAGGTATTGGTAGACTTCATAACAATGGTAGCCACCGCGAGGATGGGTTTGAGATAGGCATATTGCAGGATACCTCTTTTGAGCGCCAGAAATGTATGAGGATCTGATATGTCTAGCTTCGAAAAGCACAAGTTGATCGGCCACGGGTGTGATACAGGCGGCCTTCCATGCATCATTATGATGAGCGACCGTTCGCCACCTATGAAGTTGATGAGAAGTTGGAGGAAGGTGTAGATTGTGAAGGCTTCATAGATATCACGTAGAGGATCGAGGTAGAAGGCTGCCGTCAAGGACTCCACAGCAGCCCATGAGGATGCAGCGTAGATAGGCACCATGAGTAGTATTCGAATCACATATCGCTGTAGGAGAGGTTTGCGGTAGTTTTTGGACTGTAGCCAGATGGATCTGCTCACGCATTAGCCTTTGGTCAAACGCACATTGAAGGTCTGCCCGTATACATGAATGAGATAATCGTCGCGATCAACGCTGCGACACCTGCTAGAATGATTGTGATTGTAGTAAGTTTTGTCCCTGATCCGCCGGCCACCCTGAACTCGCCGTCGACCTCCATTTTGACGATTGAGTCGAGCAGCAGCTGCCGGAAATATGTGTCCCGCAAGAGGTGTGTGCTATGGCATAGTGGTTAAGAGTCGGATTGTCTCGAGCGTACGTATCAAGATGCGTGTGTCTGCAATAATCTGTGCTGGCGGAATGCTGCGAAGGTATGGAACAAGTGGGGGGGTTTGGCAGAGGCGTAATGAAGTCGCTACAGTAAATGCCTCC
>Ga0181464_1002103_pt1 | contig 9997 bp, 9 predicted proteins | sample InSIn2gowninarea_FD_119074 | JGI IMG/M metagenome (GOLD analysis project Ga0181464, IMG submission 119074) | Clean room microbial communities from NASA Spacecraft Assembly Facility at Jet Propulsion Laboratory, Pasadena, California, USA -... ...
TAACGGATGCCGACTCCCCAGGAAACGTCGTGTTTAAATCTCATCATAAATTGATTAAGTTCTCCATTTACTTCTACCTATTATTCTTACTCACTCAAATTGAGGAATGAAAATCGCTCGACCAACGCTCTGCTGCTAGCTCTGGCTATGGTATAAGAGTCTAGCTGGCTTTTACTGGCTATGGGTATGCTACTGAAGCCCCTGCTGCTGGCTGCTAGATCAAAAGTAGAATAAAGGGCTAAGGCAGGTGGCTTAGATGGCTCTCTGGCTGGTGGTGGCTGGTGCTGCTTATGATGCTGGGTATCGAACTGCTTGCTTTGCTGCTGCATCTTTAACTACTCGTGCTGCTTCGACAGAATCTACTACTTTTGCTTCATCAACAGACTCTACATCTGCTAGATCTACTACTTTTGCTTGGACTTGGATCTGCTGCTGATGGGTCTATATCTACTTCTGCTTCTTAAGGATCTACTGCTTCTTCGACTGGTCAATCTACTTATGAATCTTCACCTGCGCTTGGAACTGGATCTGCCCCTGCTTCTCTCGTCTTTGGTGCCTCTGCCTTAGCCACTGGTACTTGAATGGGGTCATCTGGATATGGATCCGAACGAAGGGATGGCTCTCCAAATGGAAGGAATGCCGGCTCGGAGACTTTCGCTTCTCCTTGCACTATAATAATTCCCCTAGATGAGATGGCGAGGATGCATCATTCGCTACTGGTGCTAGCGGATCTGTATCTTCACCTGGAGGATATGAAAATGGCATTGATGCTGGTGAGGGGTAAACGGATTATGATTAAACCCCGTAAACTGGGTAAACTCCAACTGGCTCTCGATCTTAAACTAGCAATGGATCCGTATCTCGATCTGTTACTTGGGACTTTGTGAGTGGATAATCTCAAATGGGATCTTAAACATGAAGGTAAGCAACTCAATCTGCAATGGGATCTGCTTCCTGTGCTCCCGGTTATTACTTTGCATATGAAAGTGCTTAGACTGGGGCTAGCATTTTGACTTGTTATTAACCCTTCGCTCCTTCATGCTGGATCAACTTAATAAACAACGACCAGCTTTGGAATGGAACAGAGGGAGATGAAATTGGATATGGGAGCGGGCATAAAAGCCAGATACGTAGGCACCGGAGACAGCGGGGGAAGCACCACTAGCAGTTTCTTTAGATCCTCCAGTCCCAGTCGTTGCGTCGTCCTGTACAAAGGCAGGTGAACCTGCAGCATATCGAGATCGAGAGCTAGATGCCTGGGTGGGTTGACTAATCACCAGGTGTTTACCCATAATCTATTAATCCACCAGTCAAATAAGCACCACCGATAGGAAAGGCTAAGCACGTCAGACATGCACACACGAAAAGATATGCGCATAATACATATACACATGTGGATGCATAGGTATACTAGCTGGTAAATAAGCTGGCACCGGCTAAGCAACTCAATCAATGGATGGGTTCACATACAAATGTAGGAACAAAAGCTGGCTCTGCATCTTCATATGGAACCGGGTCATCTAAATGGTGGGTTCTTACGGTCAAAGCCAAACCATTGTAGAGTCCAAATGCGATGCGATGTGTTGGGATGCTTGTTAGGATCTTATATATATATACACTTGCTTGTTGCTTTGGATATCTCCGAGGCTAGGTTCAGGTGTTGATGCCAATGAGTCAGTTGATCCACCCCTTGAAGTGCGAGGACTTTTTCCAACGTCCTTGCTAGTTGCAAAGACAGATCCAATTCCAGGCTCATATCCTGTTCGATATCAAGTTCGTTCCCCAGATCCACCAGTAGACGCCTTAGCCCCTTACACTTGTTCCGTAACCCGCGCTTCTGCGAGAGAAACTTCACCTGGGTCTGAGGCCGGGTAACCTGCCTCTGTCTTAGCTGGTGAATCTCCAACTGGAGATTTGTCTCGATATCAATATTGATTTGCCGCTGGTCAAACTGTTGGTTATAGAATGGGCTAAAGTGTCATGCCATCTGTCCATGAATCAATCTATTAATCCTAACAGCCTGGTTCCCAAAACCTCTAATGTTTGGATTGGAAACACGCTCATTTCTAGATGTACCAAACAGGGATGGGATTTCATACACTATGATCCATGGCATATTTCCATATATAGAGCCCAGCGCACCTTATTATTGTTCCTGCTATTCCTGCCGCGCAAGGAAGATAAGTCTACCACGCGCTTATTCTTATAGCAGATCTGGGTCTCAGTGGTGAATATCCGAGCTGAGGGGCTTGATTCGCCTTATGCATCTTTATTCCTCTTACGTACATGAAAGGGGTCAGCCTTATAGAATGGATGCTGCGATATACGATTCGCGGTGGATTCTATTTAGCCGTCTGCTATAGTACGACGTGCTAGGGATGGACCGGATAGGCCCCCATATAAGTGCACCCATAGGGATGATACGCGGCCTACCACCCCAGTGGACGATAGGTATGACAGTTGACAATAATAGGCCTCCTGTTGCACGTGCTCCTGACGATCCTTGACCGGGGTTACACTACTATATAGTCCCTGGGCCTTGGTGATGAAAGGGTAATTGCCTATTCTCCTACGCCTATAAGTGGTGAGAGTGAGCTTGCTTCTCCGGCGCCTGGCTATTGCCCTTCCAGTCTTCCTAGTTGGGCTGAGCTAATGATATCCGGGTCCAGCCCAGTAGTAGCAGCTTAACCACCATTAGATTAAGCTGTTGATTCTGTCGACCAATGAAAATGGCCAAATTAGTAGGATGCGTAATTACATATATAATTCATTCATGCATAATGACATATGCCCATATATCTCATTCATTTCTTCCAGCTCTAGTTACCGACGGATACGGGTCGAGGGGAAAGTCAAATGAGTCAGGCAAGTAGTTCCTTCCTTCCCTCCTATCTTTGAAAATAGGTGTCTCAGCCCTCTCAATCTCTCCAGGTTGGTCTTGATTTCAAGGCCTGATACCGCTAGTGGGAAAAGGGAGGGAAGGAGGGAGATGAAAAGCAGATATTATATATGTCATTATGTGATCGGTTAATTCATTCCGATATAATATATGCATTATCTGGTGGTAATGACTGCTTCCTTGAGTCTTATGGGGTGGTGGGCTTACGGTCGAGCCCTGCCTTTGCTCTTTACGCCTTATATGAACGATAGGTACTCCCACCTTTGTCTAGTAGTATAGCTCTAAAAGTACGGGCTAACCAGGCTATCAAGTTCATCAGCTCGAAACCAAGGTCGAGATCCGGAGCCATTTCTTGGCGGAGGTTTTGGACATTCTCCCTCCTATTATTGCATTTTCAGGATGCGCAAGCAGGCTCGACTGGACCCTTTCACCTCTCGCCTTTTGCCTAGAACCTTCAGCCAGGGGAGCCATTAGCCTCTCATATTTAGCCCACCAAGGCACCAAGTCCCCACCTTAAGCCGCCTTTCACCAGGCAGGAAAAGGAAGGAGCCTCTACTTATGAATTGAGTGCTTCACGAAATGGATGTTTTCGCCTTATCTCTCTGCAAAAAAAGAGGGCTCAAGTATGGGCGGTATGCCAATGATTACACCATCGGGACTGGGGTGAATTCCGATAGCTTGGCGCTAGATATAGTCAACGAATTAAGCCAGTTTCTAAACACGACGTTGGGAGGACTGAGTTTTCGGATCAAGTTGATCAAGAAAACAGGGGTTATATTAGGAGTCAATTTTGTCCTACCTCTTGTTAAGAATAAGGAAGGTCCCAAGAGTTCATATGCATAGGTTGTTACCATAGTCCCCTACCAAAGTCTGATTGTCTCTGATTATCCAAGGTGCGAAGCCGCTTGTCCCTCCGGGGGGCAAGGTGTTTCCCAGCGTAATATGCATAGGTTTTGAGTAGAGTTCGGCTGTAAGGTGCCAAGTATAGTTATAGGCTGTTCTAGTTCTGAGGTTCCCAAGGCAAATCCAACTCCAGTCTGTAGGTCAGATGCATAGGTTCCAAAGGCTTATTTTCAGGATGTTTCCAATGAGGTAATAGGCGATGTCACAATAGTCCCACCACCCACCCAGTCTTCTGTAGTTCTGAGGTTCCCGATATCCCCACCAAAGGATAGGTCATATTCTGAGGTTCCAAAGGCGTAGTGAAAGTATGGTCCAACAAAGTATGGAAGTTTCAAGGGTAGAGTATGGGGTTCTAGGTCTTATTTTGAAGTATATGAAAATGATTCCCTTATATACGTGAATATCCAAACAAAACCAAAATAAGCAAGGCACCATCTATCTCCTACCGCGCACTGGTTCACTTGGACCACAAAACCTTTGGTAAACCAAGTGCATGTCTGTATCCTGCTGTTAAGCCTCCTTCCTGGTACTAGTCCACAAAGAGGGGAAGGTCCCTAGGACTGTTGCGTCTGGCTGCGAACTGACTATGTCGAACTGAAAGTGGCTGTCAGGGGTTTACTAATAAAAGGAAAATGAAGAGGGTGAAGGCAAATATAAGTCATGAGGGTAGTTCGTCTGACCCCATGAAAGGGAATTTGATGAAACAAAAAGGGGGAATTAGGTTTTGTCATATCTGGTTGACCCTAGCCTGCTCCGAACAACCTTGGAGCAGAAAACATGACTTATAGTGCCGGAGGAATCCCGTATAGCACCATCACCAGAGGGTATAGTTTCTAATAAAGAAAATCCAGTTTACTTTCCTGATGTGGTATTTCAAATCGTCAATGCTAAAGAGAAAATGATTTCTCCAAAACTGGCGAATTAGGAGTTTTTGTGAGATCTGGTCCACCGAACATTCAATTGTGCCTGCCAAGTGGTGCTGAAGATGCCATAAGGTGTATCTACTCAAATAAGGCGCCCCTTTAGTTGCGGTAACTGAGTTGCATTATCCTATTTTCAGCCATTGATGTGGTCTTTATCTCTTGCTGACTTATCTCTTGCTGATATGAAGGGAGAAAGGGCATCCCTTTTCTTTTGGGTAAACTATCTGAAAAGGCCTAGTTCATAAAGAAGAAATCCACTTTCATGTGCTGCTGATGATAGGCAACTACGCCCAGTAAAGCGTGAAATCTAGAAAGTATCTTAAAGGGCAAAATTTGTAAAGAAAAACTGCATTTGAGTCGCCATGATGAGTCGTCTCATATGGGGCATTGGCCCCCTGACAAATAGATTGATAATAATGGAAAATGTGATGTGATGTTTTTGCTAGATCTAATCAAAGCGAAGTTGCCTGCCCGATAATCAATAGCTAAATCTAGGGCAAAGAGCTGGCCTGCAGCCCTGAATCAAATGTTCATTTAGCATCTGAAGTTTACAGTCCGTCCCCGTCGGGGAGATATGACTGACCCTTAGGGGATAAAAGAGTATTATATACGATCGATCGAGATTTGGTTACTTCCTTGCACTAGGAAGCGCAAGCCCCTCCGGGACCTTTATAAGAACCTTACTTACACTTGGAATATCCGTTGGAATCAGAGAGAAGTCCCACCCTCATTAGTGCCTCTTTCTTCGGGTTGATCTATAGCTTGCCGAGCCCCACACCCCGCCTCATTACGTGCTACATTAGGAGCCATCTTCTACTACTAGTATACATCATTCATAGACTGATGAAACAAAACAAGAAAATAGGACCTTGATGGAGAAACTAGACCCCTTAAAAAATCTATCACCTCATAAACTCTTCCTAATTTCTTAACGGATGTGTGTGTCCTCTCCTGTTAGTCGAGCGGCCTTACGGCACCTCTTTTTTCCCGGCTCTTTTCTTGAAAGGTCAAGGAAGATCCATTATCCATTCTCTTTAGGTCTTAGTTCCCACCTTATTTGTCATAGTTAGCCCTTACTCCTTCTTCTATTGTTCCCAAGGGTTCACCTACCTCTTCAGAAGCGTCATACCTTACCCCAGAGCTAGAAAGTGCTATTCCCCCAGGGCAGAGCCCTTCCTTACTAGTTCTTTTCTACCCGCAGTAAAGGTCTCCATCTTGGGGCTTCCTCACTTAGATGGGCTCCGCCCTTTAGCTTTCTTTCCACCCACTCGAGGAAATCTCTCTTATACCAGGAGGTGCCCTGCTGAGCCATTATGTTTCCTCTGGAGGCGCAGCCCAGCCTTATCGAGGAGAATACCCTAATACTACCCGTCAAATTATTAGATCTCCTTTCCTAATAGTATACATCTTTCATAGACTGCTTGAACAAAGAAACTTACCCTCCATTCTAGTTGTAGCCAACAGCCTGGGAGAACAGAAGTATCCTTACCCGTGCGTTCATACCTTCGTTCATACCTTCCCCTTCGTTCATACCTTCCCCACGGCCAAATCCCGGGCCGCTCGCTACGCTCAACAGAGTCCGGCCCTCAACGTCTGGTTCCCGGGTTGAAAGAAAAAGCATAGTAGTACAGAAAGACAGTTCAGGAAAGTAGGTGCAGGTGTCCCGCAGAGCTAACAACCCCTGCCTAGTCCCATTCGTACCAATCCCTACCCAATAGGTAAGGTAAGGGTGAAAGGAAGAATCAATTCCTTTGACCCCGATATCTGGTGGGCCTTCCCGACCCGAGATATTCCCTTTCATAGAGAAAGCCTTTAGGAGAGCCTGAACTAAGGTGGCTGCATATGGATAATAACTTAGACTTCAAGGTTTCCTAGAGGTGGTAAAGGTAGTACCGGTTCACATTCTTTGGCTTGAAAAGGGTGAAAGTGGCGTTGCAGCGCGTTTCACCGGATGGATGCATGGATGGATCGATGGCTGGTCCTTGCTGGCTGGCCTAGAGCCGCTGGTCCTGGAGAAACTAGTAGGGCAACAGGATCATACGCTGCGCTGGTGGTACTTCAGCTGCCGGTCCTTCAGCTGCCGGTCCTCTGCTGCAGGTGAGTTATTATTTCTATAATGCACATAAAGAATCTATTTGGGTACTCATATGGAATCGGGGGTTGCAATATCATGTCATACCATCGAGCAAAATATTTGATATTGAAGGCCAAATTCTTAGCATCCTTGTGGACCCACCAAAACTCATGATGTGCGTCTACAATGGTGCACCCCCGAGTAGGTTGTAGCCGTAGACCTTACAAAGTTTGCCACTTGAACATGGCAAAGGCAAGTAGTAAATCACCATATATGCAAGGGTATCTTGTCACGTGGGTATTTGTTCAGGCATCCATTAATGCATTCAGTAGGAAAGTGCACCAGTTCAAGCGCGCCCCCTGAATACAGAATTCCTCCATGGACATGGTGTCCAACGTACAGTCCCCCTTATTCAACTTCCTCATTCTTTCATCTACTTAAGATCGACGGCCTACCCTACCCCCTTTCAATATATAGGGGATCTATCGAGAATAGAGGAGGGGAAGGAGGGGGAGGAGTGAGCGGCCTACCCACAATGCCAGAGTGGAAGTATAGCTATCCTACCTATGATGCATTGGGAGGGCCTTTGGAAGTATAGCTCTCCTTGCACTAGGAAGCGCAAGACCCTCCGGACCTTGTGAACCTCGCCATCTTCAACCAAAGATGCTTCCCATTGGAGATGCCCTTGGAGATGGTTCGGATGGAGGTGTGAGATTTAGGGATTGATCAAGTCGATGTTTCACGATAATGCATAATGACATATATAATGAATGACCAGCAGCTCCCGCTAAAGCAATTCTGCTCCAGCACCTTTCGCACCTTCCAGCATATCGATCAATTGTTTCTGTCTTTTCAGAAAGAAAGGTCCCGGAGGGGCTTGCGCTTCCTAGTGCAAGGACCCGACAGGGGGCTCGACTGATAAGGACCTTTAGGTGCTCGACTGATAAGGACCTTTAGGTGCTCGACCATAAGGGAGAGGAGAGGAGAGGAATACATGCATTATCTCGTTATAAAGGTCACCTGTGTCACCCTCTCACTCTCCCTTACGGTTATCACGCCTTACGGCTACCACACGCTTACCAATGGTGCACTATCTGCACGGTTAGCTACACGGCTTAACTAGCGCGATTCTCATCGCTTCACTCCATGATCAATCTTTCCCTTACGGTATCCATCTGCACCACACACAGCGGGGGCTTACGCGATCAACAATGGCTAGTGATTACTAGTGATTTTGTTTCACTTAGACCCTTCGAGCTCAGTCAAAGATGGAAAGAGGCCTTACAGAGCGCTCAGTCAAAGATGAAAGGTCCTTACAGCGAGACTACTACAACGGCTCACCTACAAATAGTGATTATCATCAAACGTACAGGCGGCACTCACCCCAGCGCGCCAATCATATATGCAAGCAGGCAGCATCACCAGCCCCGAATAAGTGCTGTTATAAGGAAATATAGGAGTAGGAGAGACCCCAAACAAAGAAAGTTAAGGCAGGCAATAATCGTCAAATATGTAATCCGAATAGAAATCCGAATATAATCCGAATACTAATCCGAATATGATCCGAATATCAACAGCAGCAGTAGCAAACTAGCTTTGTTAGATATGGCAACATCGTCAAGTCAATTGTATAGTAACAGGTGGAGATATGCAATATCATACCCAAGTAGAGTAAGCGGAGTCTCTGAGCCCAGCTCTGGCATCCACCTGTCTGTGGCCGTAGTGGATCTCCACCAGCATCAACTAATTAGTAGAACTAAGACTAAGATTGCACTACTCTGGGCAAGTGAAACCAACGTCTCCATGGTGTCATCATATATGAACACGTCTATATGCTGATCTCATATAGAACACTAGTAGAGATCTAGAAAAAGGGCAGTGTTTCCATTTCCTCTTTTCGGCTCCGGGCTGCACTACTTCTGGAGATCCAAGTACAACTAAAAAAAGCTAGCCCCCTTTTCCCCCGGTGGTGCTTGCTAAGCTAAGCACACTTTCTAGGGACATATCTATTTCTCGTCTGTGGGGATGAATCCAATTCTATTTATTTAAGAGCACCAACTTCTCCATGGCAACATTGTATGTGAAAATGTCAATATGTGAATCCAAGTGTCACCGTATTTATGGCGGTATCATAGGCTTTCACTTGGATTGAACTCTGAGGCTATGGCCTTGGTAACATTATTCAACCCATGGAGAGCGGAAGGAGACCAGCCACCTTTGGCATGGGCTTTGTCTAGGATAAATTAGAGTGATAGAAAGAGAATCAGATTATTGAAATCTAGGGACCTTTCAAACGTATCTATGGCGATATAATAAGTGAAAACCAGGTGATTGAAAGGTGCACACGTAGAGATTACGATATTCTATTGGAACATTGATTAGCTTCATGGCTATGAACCACGTGGATATGTGAGATCATATAGTAGTGGAATTAGACCCAGATTTATTATTCTTTGTTTTGTTCGGATGGGCACACACACTAAAACCTATAGCTTATTCGCTGGAGCTCAGGAAGATAGGTTCAGGTAGAGTAGAGATGGCAACATCATATGTGAAAGATATATATTGTTCTCTGTTCATGGCAAGTAACAAGTCAAAGGCTCTATGCCGATATCATAGTCTCTATGCGATCATCATATGTGAAAACTTATCTATGCAAGCTCGTATAGTCAGAGGTTGTAGTAGATCCGACTGCTATGGCAAGGTCTTCTGCAGGCCAGGTTTATCAGCTAGCTAGGTCTTCTCCGAGTCCAAGTTCAACTTACTTCTCTATGGGCCATGTGATACTGTATATGAACCATGTAGATATGCGAGTACAAGTGCAAAACTTAGATATGCGCTTGAAACTGGGTGCAAGGGCATACCAGCAAGAGAGAAACGATCAGAGAAAAAGGGCCAACTAACTCAAGAGGTTTGGATGGATGCGTGGTTCGGATGGATGGATTGAAATGCAAAGAACGGCTTCAACGGCCATTTGCTTGCTTTTGATCGCTACTTTAGCCCTTCTTCGCTCCCCAAATCAGCATTGCCAATAAGATGAACAGAATTGGCTTATCGATCGATCAGGAAGGCGGCAGGTGGCAAGATCGAGTAGGTATAGAGAGACAGGCAGAAATCGAGAGGGTAGGTCTAAATCGATCGATCAGCATGTAGGTTCCACTGTGGCTTAAGTTGAACTGTGGGTTTGAGGTTCCACTG
>Ga0181464_1002106_pt1 | contig 9993 bp, 4 predicted proteins | sample InSIn2gowninarea_FD_119074 | JGI IMG/M metagenome (GOLD analysis project Ga0181464, IMG submission 119074) | Clean room microbial communities from NASA Spacecraft Assembly Facility at Jet Propulsion Laboratory, Pasadena, California, USA -... ...
TCCTCTTTCCTCAAACAATTCCCTAAGAAGTGAGGAATATCTCAGGATGCAAGTTACAAGGAAAATGTGGCTACACATAAGCAATTCAATACAGTTGACAATGTACATGGGTCTCAACCTCTCGAGTAGCAAAATAATGGTCCTGGCAAAGAACCATTGTAGTGTTGAACCTATGGTGGAGATTGTCACAGGATGGATTGCCTATTATATTAGAGTGGCATGCTAAAAGAATGGTAGGCCTCGTATATACAGTGCTCAAGAGGTGAAAATAATTGGGAATGTACGTTAGAGCATTCCCCATATCTATGAAACATTAGATAGTAGGCTCACATATCATCAAGCATCCATCATCAAGATGGAAGGTGGAGCTAGAGGTAAAGTTCCAGTTACAGCCTCAATGCATGCTTAAGTAGAATAAGCTCATGCTTTGGGACGGAGCGATAGAGAAAGTCAAAGCGTATGAAGCACTTTGGGGTTGAGGAAGCTACATGCAAGATGGTTGATCATGTGTAGGCATAATAGTTGGTTTCTAGTTATAGCTGAACCCATCAAGGGAATTGGAATCCCTTGAGAGATGATACATGCATGTGTTCAATGTTAGTGTAGTGTGTTGGGTACATCAGAGTAAGGTAACTGGTATATGGTTATATTTATTTATGAACTAAAAATTATGCGTTTATGGCAATAGGATGCAGGTAATTGCATAGAAAAGAGACTACCATAGATCTTGGAGAAGGCTCGGGCTAAAATTTCACTGATGAACCCTTGTAAGCATTGGGAAACCATGGGGGTTGAGTCATGGTGTTTGTTGAAAGATTTATTCTTTTGGTATTTTGTGATTTTTTTGTGCTTGATTTATGATTTTGACTATGACTAGTGCATGGTCATCCCACTTTCTTTATGGTGTTGTAATTTTGTTTAAGTTTCCTTGTTTTCTTTATCTTTCATTTTTGTTCATTTCTTTTATGTTTTGAGGGTCTTGGGAATTGTTTGAGGAAAGAGGAAATTTAATGGAGGTTGGGGAGACTTGAGTGATTTCCAACATGTAATATAAGACCTAGATGAAGCCTAGCACATGAATACAGAATAGCTGAAGGAAAGAATATGACATCTAGTTGGGCTAGCTGGGTCGATTGGGGTAAATGGACAGTGGCAGGATAGTCATGAGAAAGGTAATAAGAAAGGTAAAGTAAATGGGTTTTATGTAACAAATGCCTTGGCTAAATTTGGAATTGTTGTTCTCAATGTTGTGCATGCCTTGTAGGAATAAAGGAAGTTCTATTAACCTTGACATTATGAACCTTTGGATCTTTTCTTTCTCATCCTTGAGATAGAGCACATATCTCATCAAATATATAAATTTGGTTGTGTACTCTTCATTATCATAAAACCCATCTTGAGCTCAAAAAAATCCTTGGAATTTCCATCATAATATCTCTCAGATAAGTAATTCTTCCTTAAGAGTCTTTCAAATGCATCCCAAGTTATCTCCTCTTCTCTTATTCCTTTGACACACTTAACATATTCCCACCAAATATCTCCTTTCCCTTGAGAATGATGGTAACTACCTTGGATTTCCTGTTCTCAGAGTAATGATGAAGTCTAAAGAATTTCCTCATCCCAAGAAGCCATGCTTCTGCATCTTTTGACTTAGTAAACTCACCATCAATGGTAGGAGGCTTGAATTTCTTGAAATTCTTGAACAAATACCCCTTCTCATTCCTCCTATAGGGATGCTATCAGTGATGAGGATGATGTCTCCTGAAAGAAAAACTAGAATAAAATCCACTAGTGTTATCCCTCCTATTAGGTGTATCCAAGGATATGCCACTCTTAACTATATCGTATTAGTTTATCCTCTATCCTTTATGAGACCTACTTACATCCACATTGTTAGTATTTTATTCTTGTCCATAACTGATCCCTATCTGTCCCTACTTCTGCAAACATGAAAGCCTCTAGAGGATGATTTCATTAACGTCAACTTACTTTTATTGAGTTCTGGAAAGCCTTTCCTATTCCTCAATAAATAGCTCATTGTCTACCTTGAAACTCATAATTTATGCCTTCAAACTTCTCAATGTGTTTTCTAAACCAACAAAATGTACCTCTCCCTATTTCTCAACTGATTTCTTCCATCCTACCCAATGTCTCTTTAGGCTTGTATGGAGAGTCATACAAATTTTATTCAACTATTCAACTCTTCATCTCTCAGCCTTCTATTTCATGCAACATGTTGTTGTTAGTTAAATAAAAGCATTATAAAAAAAGGTACACCCCAAGTTTTGTCCCTCTTTAGTGTTCCAAATGGAACAACACCCCCCGAAAGGGGTCAAGGGACAACCCAACCCAAAAAGTATGGGTTGGGATCAAGGGACAACCCACCCCAAAATGTATGGGATGGGATCAACCCAAACTGTATGGGTTGGGATCAACCCACTCTGAACGGGCAGAGAGGGGGTGGGTTAATGGAGTTTACGATCCCAAACGAGTGCACATTGCGACCCACTAATTGGGGTTTCGAGCAATCGTGCTCTTATCTAGCTACTAGCCCATTCTCACCTCCGTATTTATCACTTTGTAAATACGGGAAGTTGATTTCTGTTACCTGTTGCTTCATGGTTGTCCCTTAATCACAGCCCATACTTTTTAGGGTAGCTTGTCCCTTGATCCCTTTGTGGGGGGGTATTTCGTTTGGAACACTAAAGGGGGACAAAACTGGGGTGTACTTTCTTGATGTATCTCAATGGAGGTTATTACATCTACACAAGTTAGTCCATATTAGCATGATACATAATAATAACAAGAACTTCATTGTCATGCAATAAAATGAAAACACTCATCATGCATGTGACTGCAATGCATATAACAACAATTAACTTTCATAAATGAATAAATTGATGCACATGCATATTACCACACTAATTAAATAAAATCTAGCATGCATGTAACCATGATATAAATAAAATGATTGGAATGCATATGACCATAATTCACATAACAACAATCGACTATCATGTATGCATGCCAAACATATAAAATTGCATGACAATTTTCTTTTACCTTAAGGTTTAGTGCTGCAACCTCGCTCTAATATCACCCTGTAACACCCCACCCAAAACTTACCCATTGTCACAAGCTCACTAGGGTAAACATGAGATTGAAGTTACCATTAACATACTTGATTCCACTGGTGACCTTTTCCCTAAGTCTAGGTCACTCCTTGTCCTAAATCATAGCCCATCCACATGCACAAAAGGAAATCAATGTGGACATAGGCTTCTAGCTACATGGATGACCCATCCTCCCAATGGTTGCAGTCGCATAAATGGCTTAACTTTAGTGCAACTAGGGAAGAGGATTCCTAGTTTCAAAGTTTGGCTCCATAAATTAAGGCAACAATCCCCCAACTACCCAAATCATTCTAAAACTCTTTCATTAACTTGTACAAGTCGTCATGCACTATTCTTGGCTATGTTCATGTGCAAGCTTATCAAATAGATGATAATCATTTATAAAAACACTTTGTAGATGAAGCACATGTAGCTGGTGAATGTATATCCATTCAATAACTCATTAAATCATCTAACAATTATTAAGAAGGCTCAATTCCCTCTCTTACCAACTATGCAAACACATGTTGGATCATTTATTCAACTATATATTCCAGGAACCTATCAAACCATCGAATGGATCCATAACAGTAGCACATCATAAATGAGGAATATACGATGCATGTAACCAACATTTAACTAGAATAGAACCACAACAAACCGATTATTAAATCACACATAAAATCAGAACTTTTGCTCATGAATCTCAATAAGAACCAACACCTAATAACACATGAAAATTCAAACCAAGTTAGCGACTTCCACATACCACACAACCATAGATTAGGCTAAACCATATCTCTCTTTAAAAAAATCAACCCCGTGTCATATTCCAAGGATGAATGTGTGATCACATGGGATAAACCAAAAATGATTTAATGAGGGCTTGTAAGGTTAAACAACCTCAACCCTCCACCACAATGATTTCACCTAAATTAGTCCAGAAATCACCAAAACCAAAACCATCTTGGATGCCTTCGACTTCTTCACCATACTTAGAGGAATTTTCCTATCTCCACCAATCAATCAAGAGTTCTAGGAGAATATCCATCTCCAACCTCGACCCTTGGGGAATTTTTTTGAGACCACCTCACTAGGATTTCAAATCTATCGACCATCCAAAGCTTAACCAAAACATGGAACCCACTACATCATGGTTATCCAAGAAATGGAAAAGGAAAGGTTGTAAACTATTGTTAATCCAAGAAAATCCCATGCCAATGACAATAAACATAAACAATAAACCAATGAATGCACTATGCATCAAAATCCAGCATCCTAAATCACACATGCACGTTGTTATCTGCAAATCCATAACTATTTTATGTCATTATTTGTTGGTTCCCAAACTTCCTCTTGCACTCCATTTCTTTCCTTGCTTACTTGCTTTTTCTCTCCCTTGGAGTTTGATTTATTCCATAAAAAACTAAAGTTGTCAAGCTTGAAAACTAATCAAAAGCCGATCAAAATCCATCCATTGTTTCTCATGTACCCTTTTATCATTGATGTTCTGTGTCTCTTCCTTTCCTTTCCTAATTTCCTTTATTTTTTCTCTAATTTTTCTTGCATGCATATTCTTGTCTCTTCATATTTATTTTGTCCTATTTTCCTTTATTCTTGAATTAATTTCCATTTATTTCCCTTTTCCTTTTCCAATGCCAATGCCAATTTCCATAACTAAGTGCAAGTGAATCCCAATGTAACATTCTTCCCCTCATTCAGCTTCGAATATGTGTCTTGTGACCTTGGTTTTATTTTTTCCTTTCATAATGCCCATTTATTACATGGAACTTTAGCACAGGGTTGTTACAGGATGTTAGGGCTTCCACTAAGGCTATACATGAGAAGAAATTAAGTGGTGGAGTTGCTCAAAGGGTGAAAAACACCTTCAGTAGTGGGGTGATGATCATCCTCACTAATAGGTATATAACAAGGCCCATTTGGCTATCCATTAGCATACATTTACCTCCCTCCTCATATTGGTAACACATTTTTTAGTATAACTTATTTATTATAAAGATTAAAGGATTTTTATCATATTTGTCATCTAACATGATTAATGTGTAGCAAAAGGGTGTATTTATTTTGTAGAAGTATATTGGAGGCAATTAGATGAGATGTAGAAGGCTTGTCCCTTGCATTTACTCACCTACAACTTGAATTTCTCCCTATATTTACTCACCTACAGTTCAAGGATCTACTAAAATATTGTGAGGATCTTAGGGAGCTAGATCCAATTTTTATGGATTTTCAAGGGAAGCAATCCTCCTTTCAAGGAGGCTACCCCTCAGCCATTTTTGTATAAATAAAGAAGCCCAAGGGATCAATGGGATTTAAATTTTTAGAGAAATTTACTTAAGAAATTTTTAAGATCAATGAAAATTATTTTGTTTCCTTGAATCTAAATGTGTTTTAGAGGGATGAGTTCCCTTGTGTTAGGGCCTAACCCAAGCACTCTAGAATCTCTCATTTGTACAATTTATTCTCATCTTCCTTTTATGTACTTAGTATTATCATTATTTGCTTTTTGAATGTTCTATTTATATAAAAAAGTTTGTGGTGCAGAGTTGCTAATCATCCTTCTTGAAAAGTGTGGTTCTGATCATTGTGTTGGAAAGCATAAAAATATATGTTTCATTTTCATGAAGTAGGAATATCTTTACTAAAAGTCAACATATCCTTTTCTTTTAGTTTATTTTTTTCTAATCAATATTGTTTGCATGCTCTAGATGTTTAGAAATATTGACTAATTTTTGTGGTGTTTATGTCCTCTTGTTGGATTGCAGGGTATAGCACTATCACTTTCACTTGTCATCATACCACTAGCTCCTTCCTTCCACCCTCAACAATTTCTTCAAAAACATTATTCATCAAAAGTTCATTCTTGGTTTGTTAAAGGCCACCATGAACATTCATCCTTTTGAATGATGGGCCCTTGAGGGGTACTAATCTTGGAAAGCACCTCATACAATCTTCCAAGAACTTATGCTACCCTTCCTCACCTTCAAAACACCTTTTCATCCCACAAAATTCTCACCAATTCAATTCAATCGTCTAGAAAAGAAAGGCAATCATGTAACATCCTCTAGCAATCTTGTAACATCATGTAGCACTGTTTAGAATATCTGCAAACATGAATATAACTGTCCTTAAAGCTTGAATTTTTCATCATACCATTTCATAATGATCCCAAGGCTTTGAAACCAAGACCAAGGAATATTATGTACTACTGAGGACTTGTCTCTTCACTACTACAATTAATGTCTACAATTAGGGTTAGTAAAAAGTTCATGAATTGGATGGGACAATGATGATTTACATGATTAATTTATGAATAACTCAATGAACCTTGTTTCTAGGATAAAATTCCTTTTGAATGCAGTGATTGAGGGTTGATTTCATGTTATTTTCTTTATGAAAAATAGATTAGATTTTCCTTCCTTTTTTTGTGTTTCCTAATCTAGGGTTTCCATCTGAAGCATTGTTATTTCTTATAAATAGATTAGTCTTTCCTTTGATGTAATATTTACATTCTGCAAGTAGAGTAGCCTTTACATTTCTATAAGTAGAGTATCCTTCTCATTTCTACAAATAGAGTAGCCTTTACATTTCTACTAGTAGGTTAGTATTTGCATTCCTGCAAGTAGACTAGCGTTTCCAACCCTGCAAATTAGAGTAGCATTCCCATTTCTACAACTAGATTAACATTTCCATTCCTTCAAGTAGATTAGAACTCCCTTTTACACAATATCCTTTCATTCTTTCAAAATATAGATTCAATGGCCTTTGTATACCTTGGTTTGCTTCATTGCATAGATATTATCTTATTGTGCATACAACACGACCACCTCTTAAGTCCGTATGAACCCTAGGTCAATAAATTGATGTTGGCAGCTCTTATATTTGCAACATTCTTGTTGCAATACCTGATCTCATCAAAATCCTCCCATACTCTTGTTGCTCAATTGAAACTATGAGTAGCTTCTATCAGAGCTGTAAAATGACTAGGGTCTCTCCTAGCTACTTTAGAAGTCATGAATAATTTTCAAACCAAGGTATGTGCATGACCTATTTTATGTTGTTCAGGAAAACATAGTTTTTTGCAAACCTTACTATCCATCCCCTTTCTCGTCGAAATTAAGTTCTTGTTATTCTCTATATTCCTTCCTCAGGACAAACTCTTTCTACAATTTTTGACGTTCTCGTTCGTCACAAACCACCACCCCCTTAATTTTTATCCCTTTTTCTTGTCCATTCCTCCAAGGAAAGCATGGTATCCATCCTTTTTCTTTGACCTCTTTGATTCCGTCATGCTCATCCATTAATACTTACCAATAAGATTTTAATGGTTGTTATGAAGCTGTCCATATTTTGCTACTACAAGGAAACTCAATATCCCAAGCAAGTAACCATCCTCTATCCCTATAATTTGTATCACTTACACAACCCATTTTATTTTGGAAATCAAAATACATGAAATATGTTTAGACAACATTCATAAGAAAAATATAACCAGGACTTTCACATAAGCACACCTTACTTTTCCAAATACAGGAAAAAAATTGTTTCATTTCTAGGACCTTACCATGAGGGATGAAACTTTGTAAGATGAGATGAGGATTTTTGAAATTGTAGTTAGAGGAGTGTTATTGAACATAATTTGGTAGTTTTTATTGATAATAAGTTCAATTGTGATGGTGGAATATTTAAGTATATAGATAGATAGTTTTGTATGGAAATGATATCTTAAATATGAGAGAAATAAATATAAACATTTTGATGCAATAGAAAAGATTCCATGATTTACTCTAACGCAATGAATTTCAACTAAAAAGAACGTGATCCATTGAATCATATATCATATGTAAATCAACATTAATGAATGTGAGATAAAATATTGAGTACAATATAGTGAAACAACTCCACTAGAATGATATTCAACCAAAATAACGATGAATATATGATCCTCATGTCAATAAAATACAAGTTCTTTAATGGGAACTAGAACTTAAGTGAGAAGTTATTTTTACAAATACAAACTTTTCCTTCCTTGATATTTTTTATGGATTTGGTTGAGTTCCTCCCATGTTAGAGATATCCCATATATGGACCATCACATTTAACATAAATTTTTGAATAATAAAGGAGGAATGACTAATATAAATAATGCATGTATATTTCTTTAGATATTGCCATCTACTACGTTTTGTATACTAGTAAACAATAAGTAAATATACTATCAAACATATTTTTTTGGGGATTCATTATGAGATTCCAATATTGGTGGCTAGATAAATACTATTTTCTTTTCCAAGCCAAAATGAGTAAAATCTATATTAAAATCTGCACCTTGATGCAATGAATATGTGAGAAATCTAGTAAAATATTTCTTCTTGTAGAGGATCCTTCCAGAGGATATTATGAGTGTCAAAAGGACTAAACTAAAATATGAATACAAAAAAATGCTAACATACCTAGACATTAAAAAATTGTCCAAGTAATAGAACACATTTACAATAAGAGATCATCGATGATAAGGAGGGAGATCTTCAGCCGAAGGCTTGTTGAGGTCAATTTTCACTTTGTCAATGGGGAGGATTAATGTTATTCTTGAGGAGCTCTAATTTATTTTTGGCTTGAAGATCAACTTCAAGTATTCAAGTTTCTTATGCAATGGATCAATTTCCTTATCCTCATGGGAAATTTTGTCTTTGAGAGAGAATTATCCTCCATGAAGGAGATGGAGGTGGTCATCTATTGGTGTATTTTCTAGTTTATATATAATTTCTCCAGTTGTAAGGCTTCAATTTGATGGGGGCACCTATTATAGTTTGGGGTACCCCTAAGGGATCTAAGCTTACCTCTCCAAGATGAAATGATTAAGTAGAAATATGGGGGAATCCAGATGTCAGAGAAAATCAGTCATACCTGAATATGAAGACATGCAAGAGAGATTATGCCAATCCTAGGGAAAACATCAACATCACAGAGGGTGAAGCAACATGGCCATTCCCAACTGGGAGGAATAGAGGAGATAGAGTTGAAGTGTGACGTTAAACCATTGTGCATGTATGTGCACTCCCAAACCTAAGTAACACCACGAATTGAAATACATTGAATAGGACAAAGCAGAACTAAAAATTCATGGATAGGCATAGGCATTGACATCACATATGGTGAAGGAACGTGCCCATTCCCAACATGAGGAATAGAGGAGATAGAGTTGAAGTGTGATGTCAAACTGATGTGCACATATGTGCACTCCCAAACCTGGGCAACGCCACCATTTAAACTACCTCCAATATAAAAAAGAGGAACTAAAACTTCATGTATAGAAAAAGAGACATTTTAGGCTCGATATATGGTTGTGCTCTTAATACACATCTTCTATCGTGGTGAAAATTGGCCACTTTGTCAATTAATTTAGAGACATATAAATTATTTTTAAAATTTTTGCCAATAAAAAATAGTAACTTTAGGGAGTCAGAACAAACTCAAATGAATTGGTGTTGTGTTCATTTACCACAGAAAAACCCCGCCTACCTCAACAAAGGACAACAATAACATAGAGTTCCATCTATAGCCATAAGTTTAATTCTAGGCTAGATATCTCACACACTGCACAAATATTATTACCATTAAATTTCATACTCCCCCATAACTTTACATCCATCAATGCTTTGGGTGTGAATTCATATCAAGCCTAGTTTTGGCATCTAGACTTGGGGCTTGCAACATGTAATGGGATTTCACATGCACAATGTTCCTGCTCTCTGAAATCCATGACATCATACATCAGTTTCCACCTTTCATGGCCCTTTTGAGTACTATTGTGATAAATACCCATGGGGCAAGATTAATCCTAAGAGTGCTTTGTAGA
>Ga0181464_1001455_pt1 | contig 9985 bp, 7 predicted proteins | sample InSIn2gowninarea_FD_119074 | JGI IMG/M metagenome (GOLD analysis project Ga0181464, IMG submission 119074) | Clean room microbial communities from NASA Spacecraft Assembly Facility at Jet Propulsion Laboratory, Pasadena, California, USA -... ...
TTGGCTTCTATGTGAAAGAGGTAACCTCTGATCCAAGAAAATTGAGTGATGCATTGCACTATTAATTTTCTTTCTCTGGGCGTTAGGTGTTTGGGTAATTTTCCCATTGCTAAGTATTTCGTGACATCTGCGTACCACAGTTTTTTCATGGTCACAGTAAATAGGTGCTCGTCGGGGAATTAGTCTTCTACCTCCACTGCATCGTCTATTCTTGGCACATGTGAGAGGAAGTTTGCAACCAAATTTTCCTTTCCTGGTCGATCCTTGATCATTATGTCAAGTTCCTACAAAAGGATTAACCTTCGTGTAACTCTTCCATTCATAATAGGTTTATTAGCTAAATATTTGATAGTAGAGTGATCAATACACAAAACCACTGGGTATATTTTTATATAGTGTCTGAATTTGTTAATAGCATAGATTATAGATAGAAACTCTTTCTCGGTCACTGCGTAATTCAACTCACCAGGAGTTAAATTCTTGTTGATGTAGTATATCGCATAGGGTTCTTGTCTTCCTCTTGGCCAAGAACTGATCCAATGGTCATATCTAATGCATCGGATGAAGTCTGGAATGGTAAATCTCAGTTTGGGCCGCATAGTTCTAGGGCTATTGATACTATTCGTTTTAATTCTACAAAGGTAAAAGCCAAATTTGTCAGTCCATATAAAATCAATATTTCTTGTCAAAGCATATAATGGTGCAAAAATTTTGGAGAAGTTTTTTTATAAATATTTGATAATATCGAAAAAATCGCAAAAAACTACATACCTCAGTTTCAGTGCATGGGGTAGGTAGTAAGAGGATTACTTGAATTTTTGTTGGATCTACCTTAATTCTAGCTATTGAGATGTAATGGCCCAGGATCAGGCCTTCGGTCATCATCATGTGGAAGTTTTCATGGCATAAGAAGAGCATATTAGAAATTCATCTTTCCAGGACTTTTTCCAATGTCTGTAATTCCTGTTCAAAGTCATCTCCATAGGGTGTAAAATCGTCCATGTACACTGCTAATCCCTCGTTTACCAAGTCTACGAAAATACTGAGTATGGCTCTTTGGAATGTAGCAAGTGCATTGCACAGTATGAAGGGTAATACCCTGTAAGAAAATGTCCCCCAGGGGTAGGTGAAGGTAGTCTTACCTTGGTCTTCAGGGGCAATTTGGATTTGGTTGTAGCCACTGAAGCCATCCAGGAAAGAGAAGAATTTTTTACTTGCCAGTGTGTCTAGGACTTGGTCGATAAATGGAAGGGGAAAATGTTTTTTTCCATTGCTTTGTTAAGCTCTTAGTAATCAACACATATATGCCACTTCCCATTCTTTTTATGAACCACAACTAATGGAGAAACCCACTCCCTATCATATATAGGATAGATGAAATTTACATTTAACAGTTTCTATAGTTTGTCTTTAAAAACATCCTTTAGGTGAGGGTTTAATCTTTTTTGAGGTTGTCAAATGGGTCTCACATATTTTTCAGTGTCGATGTGGTGCATGGATAATTCGAGGTCAATCCCTTTCATATTTGGGTAATCCCATGTGAAAGCCCCTTTATATTTCATAAGGAGTTGCATAAGCCTCTACTGCTGGTCATTAGTTAGATTTTTGTTGATGTTTAATACTTTCCCTAACTCATTTTCAATGGGTTTGCTAATATAAATAGTTTTTATTGGTATTTTTTGGACATTGATATCTTTCAAAGGATCTTATTCGATTTCATTATCTAGGGTTTCTTCAATCATGTGACATTTTAGATTAGATATGACAGTTGGGTGGTTAATGTAGGTGTTGATAATGTCTCTTCTGTTTGATTCTCAAATTCAAGAGCATCTACTACAGTTAGTGGTGATCAAATATTTTTCGGTTAAATATGTTATAGTTTGGTTCCTAGTTTTTATTATAGTTAGGCTTGGCTGAGCTAGAGGATATAAATATAGGTTCTTCACATTATTTCCTCTTTCTATATTCATACTACCTGTTTGACAGCTTATATAAGCATCTACGGTTGCTAGCCAAGATATTCCTAATATTAGAGGATGTCCACCAAGCCGGTTTCTAGGATTAATAATCAAGAAATGTGTTGGGTACTCCCAAGAGTCTACAGACATCATTACATCCTGTAATGTCCCTTCCAGTTTAATAATTAGTTGGTCAGCAAGTTCCACCAAGGTTGTAGTTGCATCTAAGGCTGTGATGCCAAGTCTTTCACAGGTTGTTGTTGTGAGAACATTAATGGCTGCCCCTAAATCGACTAACACATTGGGAAAAGAACATCCATTTATTTTTATTGTGACTATAGGGTTTCCTGGGTCCTCATATTTTACCAGTGTATCTCTGCATAATAACAAATCAGACAATGTTTTGGCTACGTGGATAGTTGGTGTTACTTTTATCTTCCTTGTAGGATTTTTGGTACAAAATTCCTTAATGGTTTTTGCATAGATTGGAATCTCCTGAATAGCTTGATGGAGGGGTATTTTACACAAAGATTTTTTAATTCTCCCAAGAGATCGAAGTCGGGATATTCGATTGGGCGAGGTATAATAAATCTTTTTGGGAATGGTGGAGAATAGGGAATAGTTTGTTCATGGCTTTTCTATTTAACATTATTCTCCCTTTGAGGTGTTTGTTCTATAGGTGATGGTTCTTCCAATTGTATATTTTTATCATCCTCTGACTCAATTATTTGTCCAGACCTCAATTTGAGTTCATTACACTCTCTCAACTCAGTTTCCCGATCTAGACCTTCAATAATTTGTACCAATTGGACTGGTTTATTGTTGGGGTTTGGATTGGGCTGGGCCAGGAGCTATGGTCGTAGATTAGGTTGAGGATTCTATTGCAACGTGTAAGGTGATGGTAGCATAGGTTGAGGCAGATGGATTTGTTGGAAATAATACTGAGAGGGGGGGTGAATCAATATTATCAAGTCAATAAAAAATTTTCATTTCCAAACTCCACTACTTCCACAACTTCTTACGATTTAATTAATTTATCTTCAATGAGTGTATTATAACATTATCAAACATATTAACGGTAAACAAATGCAGTAAAATAGAATAGATCATCACACATAAGCCACACAAATGAACACCGTGATATAAGGTGGAAACCCAATGCAGGAGAAAACCACCTGCTACAAGTCATCTCAATCTTCTTCTTAATAAGAAAATCCTTTTACAATATTTCTGTACCGGTGTAGTCTTATACCAGTACACAGGCTTCTACCTGTAGAGAGTTACAACTCCCATAGATCTTATACTTGCCGATCCATTTACTAGTACGTAGGCTGCTACATGCTACAGTGCTCCAAAGTTTTCAACTGCTACTGGAAGGGAGCTACCACCCCCTTAGCTCTTGTACAAGCTAAGATACTAGTACGTAGGTGCCAGTCTACAATATTCTCTCCTCCGGGTACCACATTTCATACTTTTTTAGACTGGATACACCTGAAGCACAACACATAATCTGAAAGGACACGTTTCATCCAATTTTCATACTGGACCCATAAATATCATTTAAGCACATAATCAATCAATATTCTGAATCACCCAATCACCAGATCAATACATATACAAGGATAATATGTGGTCATCAATGAGATCTAGTCCATCAAATCATATACAGATAAATCATTATGAACCCGATCCATTCATCTATCAATACTGAAGCTAAACATAATCAATCACTTCTCATAATATTGTCATCAGAACATGATACCAGTATCACTTCAATACCCAGAACACAACAATAATAAACAGAGGTAGCTAAATAGATTCCATGAAAAGTCTGCAGCTTCACCCATAGAACACCTGCATAGATCCGTGCCTTCTCCTGCTGCTTGCCTGTGCACCTCTGCACTTGAGTGAACTGCTTTCCTACATACCTCTAATCAGATACGCACCTGCACTGTCTGCCTGATAGCGTACATTTGCAACTAGCTCTCCTGTTTCCCTGGGAACATCCGCACTGTGCCTTCTTCTGCTCCGCGAACCTCGCATTGCGGCTTCTATTGTGCTGCGTACCTCCAAACTGCACCTTCTCCTGTGCTGCGTACCTCCGCACTCACACCGTGGATCACCTACGAACCTTTGATTAGGGCCAAATTAATAGTCTTCCAATGTGCCACAGATAGTCAGATCCATAGATCTGATCATGCGCCCAAGAGATCACGACATATCAATAGATTTTCCTTAAGTTTTCTCCTTGATTTAGATTCGACTATCACTCACCAACCGATCACAAGAATTTTAGATCTAGCTTCTCTTAAGATCTTCAACTTGTTCACCGGTCACTAGCCAAATGATCTCCTTTCCTTTTTATAGTCAAGGTCTTGCTAAAACCATGAATCAAAACCATAGATAACCAATACAAGGGATCCAAAGACCTGGGGCTCAATAGATTAGGTCTTAAACCATGGACCAAAACCATAGGATCACTTAACAATGACTTAAATAATGTGGACCAACCATCAGATTCCCACACGTGTGATTTTCACTGCATGAAAGTGTGTGAACTAGGGGTCGGCACCTTTTGCACAGTATAACTGCGGGTATTCTCACACTTTACCAATGGCATGCTTGTGGGTCCGCACCTTTTGAATGGTGTACCTGTGAACCTCTTATTTTCTTCATTATTTCTGAGCTGATCATCAATCTCTGCTATTGACCTATTGTACTATGATCTATCACCTGTATGAGTTGCCATCAAGGACAACCTTTTAGCCATAATTCCAACAGGATTGTTCCTACTGGCTGGTTCATAGGTCTTTTCCAGTTTGATTTCCAATTTTTGTTTTGTGAAGTGGACGGGGACCGTTGAGATGGATATTGATTGTTCTGCCAAAATGGTGGAAACTAGGAGGAATTTGGCCAACTATTGTTTGGATTTGACTAATTGGACCAAGGTGGCATAGAAAACGTTTGTGGTAGCCAATTAGGAAAAGGTGGTTGGTTCTTCCATGTAGCCCTTGTGTATTACTGAGAATTATATCATGAGGCCTGAAATAATGAAGATGGGTTAGTAGGCATAAATGTTTGTCATGCTTGCCATTGGCGATGCTGATTTAATAAGTAGATTGGTTCTGCTTCTTCCTCTACCTCTTTGAAGACTTCTTTTAATCCTGGGAGTGATTGACAATTTTCTATGCATGTTGTTTAGTGCATATGGCATAGATCTGTACCATATCTAGTGGACATTCTTTATGATTATGTTTCTTCTTGCATTGAGGGAAAAAAATAATTAGCTTCTTTTCTGCTTTAGCTTGCTTCTACTTGGCTTGCGTAATGTCTAATTATGTTGTCAAGGTTCCCAGGATATCCATTTTTAAATATTCCAGCAAGTTACCGATTTCAGTACGAGAAATTCTTCCACCAGAGATTTTTCTATCCCTGGTGATCATATCAAGTTCGGCTAGTTTCAATCTTATATTGATCCTCGAGCATTTGATACACAAATCTATAATGTCAACATAGTATTCTTCATAGATATCACATTTACCAATGATATTTAAGTCTCTATCCAGTGGTATTTCATCCTCTTAATCAACTTGGTTTTTAGCACATTATCAGACATAGGCAAATTTGCATATCGAGACCTTTGGAGGTCATATTGGAAACACTCCACATACTCTTCCAAAGTTTCTCTAGGACTTGCTACCATTTGGAATATCTCATCTTTTAGTTCTCTAGATCTGCAATAATCTTGTTATTTTTAAAGGAAGGAAGTTTTCATTTAATCCCAATCATTTATGGTTCCCTCACCTAGTACCATGAACCAACGTAGGGCTGCTCCATTTAAAGTGGAGGGAAACAACTTTAGTTTTTGGGGATCGGTGGTGTAATCATAACCTCGACATAGGACATTGAACTCAAACAGGAATGCATCTGGATTTTCTGAAGTGAGTCCATGAAAAGTGGGAATATGTTGTAGAGAGATGGATTTCATGGGGGCACTGATAACTATGTCAACAATAGCATACTGTAATGTAGAGGTCCGAGGTGTTTAGGCAATATTGTCCATTTGATCAAAGATATGCCAGTATCCTTTTTTGATCTCTAGAGCTAGAGAGTTACCCTAGGATGTCTAGAAAAGGTGGGAATAATCCTAACCAAACTCCCTTGATCTGGGACACTATTTTCCCTCTTCTCAATTACTACCTCAGGGGATCTTGGTTCCTGAAATTCCCCTGTTTCTCCTTCTCCTTCATGGATGTTGCAAGAATTCCCTTCTTGTGAGGGAATTGACCAGGAATTTTCAATATCTTGAAAACTCTGCTCAGTCCATTAGGTTTTACTGTGGACCTCAGTGTAGGCTACAGATTGTGAGCCTGTCGCCCTAAGGGAGATAGTAGGTTGTTTAGAAGCAACGGTTTCGGGACCTACTGATGGCTGAGATTCATCTTTTCTTAAGATGTTGTCAATAAAATTTGATCATCCAAAGCTCACCAGTCCCTTAGATTTTTTAGGTTTGGGGTGTGTGATTGTAATGTTTTGTAGTATTTTCTTCTTAGTCATTGATGAAAAAATTAAAATGTTTATTTCTACCTTAATTCCTAGAAATTATACTAGAAAGAGTGTCAGGGAGAAAGCATTTTACTTGCTCCGTATGCAGGTTCTTACCTTCTATTTTTAATACCCAGTTCTCTCTCAATAGACAAACATCAAACACCTACTTCACTTTTCTATAATTGTGCTGGAAAGTGGGCAGAGGGGTAAGCACTTTACTTTCTCATTACATAGGTTCTTACCTTTCATTTTCAATACCCAATTCCTTCCCAACAACAATTATCCAATATGCATCACTTTTTGTAAAATGGCAACACTCTCCCTGACAATGGTGCCAAAATGTTGGTTAATAAAAGGATTCTTTTAAAGCTCCTAATTACCCCACATTAATGATCAACCGAGCAAGTCCTTTTGTTCTAAGAGTGTACACAATATGTGCATGCCATAAATTGAGAGGGTAATGTTTATTAAAACGAAGTATAAACCTTTAATACAACAGTAAATGGATGCATGTATAAAACACAAATTGCACTATTAAAGGAAGTATTACATCTAATCATCAAGACTTAACACTCTACTAAAATAATAATTAAATCTGAGACAAGAAATTCAATTGACAATAGCATCAACTAACAAAATAGCTGCAATAACCAATCTCTTCTTAGCTAATTCAATTTAAATAACATTTAATGTAAACTAAGCAATCCAAATGCAAATGATGTCAATCGAGAGTTCAATAGCGATAACCAAACTCTGACAGTTGATTAAATCAATAAGATTCACTGTCTTAATGGCTAAATAACTTAACCTACAATATGAGTAAATAGAATCAAATGATAGTGTTATAAAACATATAAATAAAATGTACTAACATCAATATAGAAAAGTGGTAAATAAAAAATAAGATAAACTCACAAAAAAATGGGAAAGCTATCAAGCCAATCAAACTTGCGAGAACCAAAAATATAACACAAAGGAGCATTTTAATCCACCGAAGGTCGAGCCCTTAGCCACCAGTGAAAACTACTGAGATACTTCAAAGAATACGAATGAACAACAATGTCAATTATATATTAATCATTGAAATTAAGTAGCATTACAATACAGTCGCATTACAATACAGTCGTGTTCTCTAATAGCACAAGTCTGTAAATTAAAATTAAAATTTGAAATAACAGAGATCCATCCCCTTTCATCCTACAGTTTTTTTCTTTTGTAGTCAAAAAATGGTAAAAGATCAATGTGATCCCTCAGGATCTCCCGATCTTGAGGGATTCACAACTGAATTCTATCTTCTGACACCCTTCATATCTAGCGTTTATACTCTTGATTCATGCTTTGTCTTGACCACAACCGATGTGCCCCATTCTTCCTTCTTTGGTTTATGTTGTTCCGTCGCTAGGGAACAACAACTATTCCTTTTGTCATTTGTCTGCATAAAAAGGAATAAGGTTAGTTATGATGCCTAAATCTTACCTAAGAGTAGTTCATCCATTTCTTATCATAATCCATCAATATGTTAGTGTATCAAGATATGAAATAGATAAAAAAAATAGCAAAAAGGTGATGGAATTAAGAGTAAATACACACCCATTTCATAACTCAATACAAGATACAACTCAATCCACACAAATGTGTGTTTTTTGTTTGTTCTGGTCAATTACATGGATTTTTAGTGTCTAGAGAGGGCACTCAACTCGATCCATTAAAGGTTCAATAAATTCTTGATTTACCTCCACCTTCAAATCTTTTAAAGTTACAGAAACTCCAAAGGAAGGAAAACTTTCTGAGGAGGTTCATTCCTAATTATGCTGAGATGCATAAAGCTTTTTCCCGTCTTTTGAAAAAGGATATACCATTCCACTGGGATCAGGTTGTGCAAGATTACTTTGATTCTCTTAAAAATACCTTGATTAGAGCTTCATTAATGTATTCTCCAAATTATCAAAATGACTATTACCTGTATCTCGTCATTGTAGATACAACCATTGGCATGGTTTTAGTCCAAGAGGAAAATGGGATTGAATATCTGATTTATTATTTGAGCTGCAATCTCAATGATACAAAATGTAAATTCTCTTATGTTGAGAAACTAGCTTTCGTAGCTATGCAAGCTGTTCAAATATTTCTCCATTACATCCTACTCCAGAAAACATCAGTCATTTCAGAACAACCCTATGACATACATTTTTTCACATCAATTGATAGGGGGGAAATACTCAAAATGTATAATCATTTTGCAGGAGTTTGATCTGGAATTCATCAAGCTCAAATAAATGAAATATCTAGTTTTCGTAGAGTTACCTTACGACCTTCCCTCGGCCTCGATTGATTCAACATCTGTACCATCAATTTTGGATGAGTATCAGTTTCTGATATCATCACCTGACACGTGTTATGGAGATCTACTGATCTATCTCCAGGCCGAAAATTTCCAACCTGATACCTCTCACTTACAACAATGACATATTCGATACCAAGCCAAAGATTATCTGATCATTGGTTACACTCTTTACCGTCGTGGTGTCGATATGATTTTATAGAGGTGCCTCACGCATGAGGAAGCTGAGAAGGCACTCAATCATTACCATTTAGGTGCCTATGGTGGTCACCTATCTGGATATGCAACCACAAAAACAATTCTCCTTGTCGATTACTTCTGGGAAACTATATTCAAAGATTGTATTATTTCTATCAGAAGCTATCACGCATCCCAGATATATGACTAGAAAACTAGATTACCACCTACACCGTTGCATTTAGTCATTCTTGTTGGACCACTCACCAAATGGGGCATTGACTTGATGACATGTAACCCCACCTCAGCCTAGTTATATTATAGTCGTCGTTGACTATTTTACAAAATGGGCTGAGGTGATGCCAACATTAAACAACAGTAGGAAAAACCACTGCTCTTTCATTTTTGAACCATGTGGTTTGACAGTTTGGTGTACCACAAGCCATAGTTATAGATCATGGGTCAAATTTTCACAATCACATGATGAGTGAGTTGACTGCTAAGTTAGGACTGAAACATGATAGTTCTACCCCTTATTACCCATGAGCAAATGGATAAGTTGAATCCATAAAAAAAGTCCTGAAGTGTAAAAATTTCTCATTTCCCACCTTGGTTTTTAGTTTCACCTTATTTCTCCAAAATAGTTAAATGCCCTTTCCGATATCCATATATTTAACAACTGAAAAATAAATTTTGGTGAAAACATAAATTATGGAAATTTTACAGAATGCTGGAAAATGCAGAAATATAAAAATTAGCACATATAAATAGCCATTTAACTCATTTAAACACAGTGATTTTTGGTCAAGGTGACCCTGGAAATACCGCCTACATCACTTTGGGAAAACCAGTTCGAGATCTCCTTCTTATTTATGAAAAATGCTTTTTTACAGTGAGAAATATTCAGTAAAAAATCAACAAGAAAATTTTACAACTTATCTCGTTTTCTGTGCCTCACAGC
>Ga0181464_1002110_pt1 | contig 9981 bp, 12 predicted proteins | sample InSIn2gowninarea_FD_119074 | JGI IMG/M metagenome (GOLD analysis project Ga0181464, IMG submission 119074) | Clean room microbial communities from NASA Spacecraft Assembly Facility at Jet Propulsion Laboratory, Pasadena, California, USA -... ...
GTTTACCGGGTGAAATTCTTTATCAGGAGGATCCGAAGTTCATCTGACGCTGGGAAGAGACCTGTAATAAAATACATTTCAATACATTATTTTTCATATTTCTTTTCATGATCTAGCTGAGGCGGGCATTCCCATGCTCAGCTTTATAAATTCATTCTAGTACATAGAACAGACAATCATCTACTGATAATTTTGGTGAAATTATCATCCCTCGAGTAGGATGATCATCTGCTGCAATGATGTACATATCAAATGTCTTTATCTCCTGAATATATATCGCAGCCCAGATGGATGAAACTAGATCCGTGTTATAGACATTTTTGTGCCTTACAGAGTGAAGCATGAGATGTCAATAATCTGAGGGATCCAAAGTCCCTAAACATGTTGTTCCTACCCCTAGAGGAACAAGGCCAGCAAAGCACAGCAATTCAAATCAGTTCTCACCTGAAACTACTCAAAAACAAGTCAAAACAGGATCATGTCAACTGCTCCATGGGCCACCTGCGCTGAATGTCAAAGGGAACACTGACTACCTGCGCTGAATGTCAACTCCAACACTAGCTACCTGCGCTGAGCGAGAGTTGACATGTGGAAGGCATCTTTGCTCAGAGTGCCAGTGCTCAGGAAGCTTCCAAAGTGACAGTTAGATCAAAGAATTTGTCTTGTGATAGATAAGAGATACTAAACCTACCAAGTGGGAGAAAGCATCTCCGAGTAGTCTCAAAGAACTGATAAAGAAGAACTAGAGTTAAGAAAGACACGAGTCACACATCAAACTGGCCGTTGCTCTCTCCAAAACTCTATAAATGGATCTCTTCCCCATGAGATCCTAGAGGCTGAAATTTGGTATTTGCAAAGAATTGCTGTTGTTTCAATTGAGTTATTGGGTGATTTTCTTTGAGGGAGGTGAAGAAAGAGTCCCTTCTTTCTGCTGGGGAGATCATGCTGGATTGGACCGCTTCTGGTTGTATCATCCCCTGAACCTTGTTATTTTTATCAATAAAGCTTTCGAACTTCTTCTATATGCATGTGTATTAATGTCGCCTTATTACATTTGCATGTTTGATTTATGCTAATCCTTAGATCAGTTATGAATGCATGCGCCTTGTACTTTCTCTCTCTTGTCTTTTGCAGGGACTCGGTGTAGCTGGGTCGGTTGAAGAGCAAGTAGCTGGGAGCAAGCAGCGAGGAGCAAGATCGTATCAACGAACTAGCGAAGGATACTGGTTAGTTATGCCTTTTTCCTTCTCTCGTATTTCATAAAGAAGAATAGTAGAATAGCTTTGTCTTCCCTGTTGCTGAGGCACTGTCACTCCTCAGAGCAGGATAGGGTCATTCTGTATTGGATACTTTTCCCTACAATAGACTGGCGACTCCGCTGGGGAGATATTTTAGTGATAGATCTTCATCCCCTTGTGAATCATCCCATTGATTATCTCTGATTGGTAGCTTTGATTTGGCCCAAAACAGTGAATTTTTGAGCAATTTATGACCCGGAAACCGTGAGAGACGAGATTTTTCTCTTCAGCGCGACAGCTCTGAAGGCTGCCTGCTCTGCAACGCAGATCCCGTGAAGGCTACCTGTGCTGAATGTCAAACTGACACTGTTAGAGTTGCGCTGAACCAGTTTTGCCTTATGCAGCTGGGGTCCTCTGCTTCCTGTTGCCCAGTTTTCAATATTGTTTTGCAACCTCTTGCCAATCAGTGTATCTATCTGAAACACCTTTCTTTGCCTCCATTTCAGCCTCCGTTGTATAAAGAAACTTTACTTGTTCTTCTTGTATTTCTTACGCCATTTACAGTTTCCCATAACGAAAGTGAACTAGCCTTGTTGTGACCTCTTCGATCTAGACCGGTCGTAAGTGTCGTTTTGATCCTAGGAGTTAGTTTGTTTACTGATCACAGCTGATTTAGCTTTTACTTTCGTCATTTGGTTTGGATTTATGCTTTTCTAGTGTCGAAACAAGTAAATCTTCAGGTGTCTTTTGGTTTCGTAAAAGAGCTTATTTCTGTTATCACTTTAAATCGAATTCAAATTTATGCAATAACTTTCTTTCTAGAGCATAACTATTAAGAAAGAGAAAAGAAATATGAAAAATAATGTATTGAAATGTATTTTATTACAGGTCTCTTCCCAGCGTCAGATGAACTTCGGATCCTCCTGATAAAGAATTTCACCCGGTAAACGGCCTCATACTTTAGGGGGCAACTGTTATAGACATTTTTGTGCCTTACAGAATGAAGCATGAAATGTTAATAATCTGAGGGATCCAAAGTCCCTAAACATGTTGTTCTTACCCCTAGAAGAACAAGGTCAGCAAAGCACAACAATTCAAATCAGTTCTCACCTGAAACTGCTCAAAAACAAGTCAAATCTGGATCATACTACTCCATGGGCCACCTGCGCTGAATGTCAAGTGGAACACTGGCTACCTGCATTGAATGTCAACTCCAACACTAGCTACCTGCGCTGAGCGAGAGTTGACATGTGGAAAGCATCTTTTCCCAGAGTGCCAGTGCCCAGGAAGCTTCTAAAGTGACACTTGGATCAAAGAATCTGTCTTGTGATAGATAAGAGATACTAAACCTACCAAGTGGGAGAAAGCATCTCCGAGTAGTCTCAAAGAACTGATAAAGAAGAACTAGATTTAAGGAAGACACGAGTCACACATCAAACTGGCCGTTGCTCTCTCCAAAACTCTATAAATGGATCTCTTCCCCATGAGATCCAGGAGGCTGGAATTTGGTATTTGCAAAGAATTGCTGTTGTTTCAATTGAGTTATTGGGTGATTTGCTTTGAAGGAGGTGAAGAAGGAGATTCTTTTCTGCTCGGGAGATGATGCTGGATTTGACCGCTTTTTGTTGTATCTTTCCCTGAACCCTGTTACTCCATCAATAAAGCTTTCAGATTTCTTCTACATGCATGTGTATTAATGTCGTTTTAATATATTTGCATGTTTGATTTATGCTAATCCTTAGATCAGTTATGTATGCATGCCTCTTGTAGTTTCTCTCTCTTGCCATTTTGCAGGGACTCGGTGTAGCTGGGTCGGTTGAAGAAGCAAGTAGCTGGGAGCAAGCAGCGAGAAGAAAGATCGGATCGGTGAACTGGCGAAGGATAACGATTAGTTATTCCTTTCTCCCTTCCTTGCATGTCATAAAGAAGAATATTAGAATAGCTTTGTCTTACCTATTGCTGAGGCACTGTCACTCCTTAGAGTGGGATAGGGTCATTCCGTATTGGATACTTTTCCCTACAACAAAACCTATTGCTTATTTCAGTGAAAATTTGAATGAAAGCAGGAAGAAGTACTTGTCTTATGACAAGGAGTTCTATGCTTTCGTCCAATCATTAAAGCATTCTGCATTGCAGTATGTTATGCAACAACGTAAATTGAACCACAAGCATGCAAAATGGGCTGAATACTTGCAGAGTTACACATTTGTGTTGAAAAATATTAGTGGACAGACCAACAAGGTAGCAGATGCATTGAGCAGGAGGGTTTTGCTCTTGCAGGAGAGCACGATACAAGTGCTAGGTTTTGAACACCTAAAAGATTTATACCAGACGGATGCAGATTTTAAGGAGGCTTATGAAGCTTGCCAAAACCCCTTGATGAGGAATAATAGCCCATGGCTAGACTATAACCTACATGAGAAGCTACTGTTTAAGGGAGGACAACTATGTATTCCCGATTGTTCGATGAGGGAGAACATCATATGGGAGAAACACAGTGGAGGTGTTGTTGAGCATTTCGGCATTGATAAGACCTTAGATCAGCTCAGTCACTTTATTATTGGCTAAGGATGTGAAGGGATGTGCAACGATTTGTAACCAGGTGTAAAGTGTGTCAGTTGGCAAAAGGACACAGTTAAAATACGGGACTCTACACATCACTGCCTATTCCAGGTAGACCATGGGACTCAGTTAGCTTGGACTTTGTCTTAGGTTTGCCAAGAACACAACATGGTCATGACTCTGTGATGGTGGTGGTGGACCGGTTCTAAAAAATGGCACATTTCATTCCTTCTAGGAAAACTAGTGATGCCACTCACGTAGCACACATGTTTTTCAAGGAGATTTTCAGGTTGCATGGCTTACCTAAGTCCATTGTCTCTGATAGGGATGTAAAATTCATAGGACATTTTTGGCATACCCTATGGAAGAAGCTGGACAAGCAGTTGAACTTCAACTCCACCAATCACCCACAGATGGATGGACAAACGGAGGTGGTGAACAAAAGTTTAGGAAATCTGCTGAGGGGTCTATTGGGAGAAAAATCATGTGTGTGGGATCGAGTACTTGCCCAAGCAGAATTCGCTTACAATGATTCACCAAACTAAAGTAAAAGAAGCAATCCCTTTTAGATTGTGTACAGAATGCATCCCTGAGGATTGCATGAACTGGGGGATTTGGGACAACTAGATTAAAGCAGTGGTGACGGGGAAGACTTTGCAAGGGCAATTAACGACCTACATGAGTAGGTGAAAATGAAATTATAGGACAACATTCAAAAGTACAAGAAAAAAGTAGATCTGAAACAACGTGAGGTGCAATTTAATGTTGGAGATCAGGTTCTAGCGCATCTGGGTAGAGAATTATTTCCTGAGGGAGCATACAATACGCTGAAATTAAAAAAAATTGGACCGTGTAAAATTCTGCTCAAATTTTCTGCCAATGTGTATGAACTGCAATTACCTCCCGATATAGGAATATCACCCATTTTTAATGTGGAAAATTTATTCCTATACACTGCCAATTTGGAAGAGGATAGTTTGGCATAGCCGAAGTGGGACACCCAAGAAGGAAGTGATTCATGGATAAGACAAATTCCTACAACTCAACCACTTGAAATCGAAGAAATTCTTGACACACAAGTGGCCAGGCGGACTCAGAGAAAGGAGTACCTACAATACCTCATCAAGTGGAAGAACCGCCCTATTGAGGACAGTTCGTGGCTTGACGCTGGACAGATACAACGTGCAGGTTACTCAATCGATGAGCTCATGGACCGGAGCCATGATTTTTCACCTACCCTGGTAGCTTGATGTAGGAGCATCTAGCTCAGGGAAGGACATCGCGGGAGTATGTCTTGTTGAAAACAATTTGAGTTTTATTATTTTCTTCTATTTTATAGGAGTGACTGTCTCAACCAATGACAATGGTTGCCTACATAATTGTTTTTTTCTCTTAGTTTTATTTAGAATTTATATTAATTTACAAGCAAGAAAAGACATTTATTCAGGAACTATTTTTTGTAACCATGTTATGTAGCATTGGCAGTTCTGCTAACTACCAAGTGTTCTCTAGAAAACATAAAGAAAAAGCAACTGATGGAATCTTTTGGCCATCATAGAATTCACACAGAGAATAGATGAAAATATTTTCTGAATACAAAACGAACATCTGAAACCATTCATGCTACAGTGCTACATTCATTTCCATTCTATACTATGGTTTTATTTCTCATTTTCCATCATTAAAACTAACATATACAGGCGAACGACAAGTGTAAAGGCGAGGAGAGAAAAAGGACAAAGCACGAAGCCAACAGAGCTAAGATACGAAGGAGTCGAGAAAGCCAAAGGAACAGAGACAAGTTTCAGGTACTGAAACTGAACATATATTCCAAATTTCCATTGCAAGTAAACAAATGAATTTCCAGTAACAAGTACAAACATAAACATATATTTATCAAAATTTCGAGACATTACAGTGCCTTGGTCGAGGACCAGAAAACAAAAGCAAAGACAATTGTGTTACAAAACCCTCGCAAAGCCATTGCCGGGCCATCTAAATCCATACAAAAGTTATAAGCCACAGAGTCGCATGCACATGGTGGAGCCACTGCCGTATTGCCAAAACCCACAACAAACAAGCCGACTACAACTACCACCCATATAACCCTAGCAACAGTTAAAAGAAGAACCCTCGAATAAACTACAGGTAGAGACCAAAGAACAATCCTACCCATTTCAGGTGTAGGAGACCAGTGCAAGAACCACGAGCAGGTCACCATCCACCTGCACAAGCCACCCACCAGGCCATTATCCATTGATATAAAGAAAGCCACAACTATCACAATGAACAATGACCGAGATAAAGTGAGGAGATGTGTAAACTTATCAAGAAAAGTTGGACTTGAAAGAGCCACCAGTGGAGCCACGGAATTAAGGTCACAACCATAAAGTCACCCACTGCCACAGAGGAGCAGAGGCCGTCAGCCCCTGAGTGAAATGGAGAAAAGGGAAATGGTAGAGAAGGAGAGCATACTTTCGAGGAATTATTGAAAGAAGACCGGAAGTGGAGGGACCCCATAGCTGCAACCTGTAGCAAACATAAAAAACCATTAACCTGTGAAGACAGTGCACAAGAAGAGCCGAATGACCAAAAATCTGAAACAGTGAAAACTAGCAGTGTCGAGTAGAAGTTGACTGAGGAAATCGATACCGAGGGTTTCACAACCCATAACTAGCATAGAACGAGCACAGAATGAGCGAGGCGTCACTCACAAGCGGAGACCCATATCTTCTAGCAAAGCAAGCCCAACAAGAACGAGAACACAGAGAAATTACATAGTAAACCCTCGCATAGCAAACCCCAAACCCTCACCAGAAGCATAACGGCACAGTAATGTAGGAAATTCTAAATGAAGTGAAGGACTAGTGTTTCGAGGGTTAGAAGGATTGGGAAGGAGCAGAGCCCGAGGACTGGACACATGTCCTCATCTCCACACACCCACAATACGTTGCATTAAAGTCAACCAACTGCTGAACAATAAAACCAATAAATCAATGCATATATCATTAACCATATAATTAACACTTCGCCGAAGGTCGTAGGGGCTGGTCCCATCGTGTTGCTACTAGCTTGTCACTTGGAAAACTAGATCAATAGCACAACCATAGCTGATTTGATGCAAAAAATTAGTATTGTCTAGCCAATACATAATTAAAATACAAAATTGTGTTGTGTTTGGAAGTTTGACCTCTACCATATTGTTTGACAGTATAAAAGTGACTATAGGAAACATAACTAATAATGGTATACACAAACAAGAAATTAAATCAGTGAGTCATGTAAGAGATAATTTGTAGGGGAATCCACTTGATGGTTTCTGAAGGTCCTCATTCTACTATAAATTTACTAGCACTATATTAGATTCATCTTCAACACGGATGTTGAGCTTCCAGTCCACTATTTTGATTTGTCATTGGAGTTCCCTCAATTGGACTTGCATCTTTTGCTGAGTTTCCCTCTCTCCTTAAAGACATGCCCAAGGACAATCTTTATTTGCCAGTGTACATCCACTTCTCGAAGATACCTGGTTTTTTGGGTATGGGAGCAACTATTGGCTAGAATCCAATCTACCATTTCTCCCAACAACTCCATATTTGATACATTTCAATGCCTTAGGTTAGTTCCTCATCTACCTCTAAATGCCTTAGATGCAGTTCCTAATCTACCTCTAATTCTACATGTACAACTAGTGAGTTGTTAGTGAAGAATATTTTAATTGCTTCCTTTGTTGTCATTTGGGCATGAGAGGATGGGCCTAGCCTTGTGGGACCCCAACTGCGTCTCTTTCCATGCACATACTTTATAGCTACACTGCCTTGTCCACACCCACCCCTTGCCATGGTACCAGAAGAAATGTGAAGCCTATCAAATGAGGGTGCGTAAGGGTTGAGAGTGTGTGTCCACCCACATATAAATATCACCGAATTCCCTGACCCAACTTTGTGTGCCTTTATATAAAAAAATTTCCAAACTCAAGAGAGGTTAAAAGAGGCTCATTAATGAATTGAGTCACTTTACCCACAATGCCTTCCCAACTCATGCACATGGTAGGGTTGAATTTCATTCAGAAAGATCTCCTGTGTTTCTCCTGAAAGCACAAAATTGTCTTGAGTGAAAAAGCTCCTAATAAGATGGTGACCCAACCTAAAATGGTGGACTATAGCCAAGTCACAACTTGGCTATTCTAGGGGACATGCACATAAATATATTATTAGAGGTTAACTAAAGCAATAAAGAAAATGATTATGATACTACAACACTTAGGTGTGGCCACAACACTACAACATTGAATCTAAAAAGGTCAATTGAGAAAACCAAAAAACTTGACAATTTTTCCATCACATAGAACCACAAAGCTCGTCAGCTTTCCTTTTTGCCATTAGCTTATACAAAATAAATCCCAAGTTAACTAGATGGTAGGAACACACCAAATATCTATTTATTAAGCATCATCATCCATGTATCAAAATGATGGTCAAGGTGGTGGTGTTGGACCTTCATACTAGATTCAAACCTTCCCATAATGGCAAGATTATGGTAGAGCGTGACCACCCTAACCACTGCAAGCTTGAGCCATATGACTCCTACACCTTTTGCAGTGCCACATGAGACATCATCACCCAAGGAGCTTACAAATATGCCACTATTTGTTTTCTACTTTTCCATCCCTCGTTCAGACCAACCATTTGTTTTATTAATGGTCATGGGTGAAGCGTGAGCGTTGATCACCAAACATGTGTGTGATTAATCCATGTTGATTAATTACATACATTTTGAATGGAGTGTCTCCGAATGAAAATCATCCCAAGAAATATTAAGAACCTGATCTTTCATTGTGACACCAACATTGGCTAATATATCTACCAAATTGTTGCATGTTTTATGCACATGGGAGGTGATGGCCACTAGAAGTTTGTTAACTAACTTCTACACTTTTTCGAACCCCCCTCCCAGTTTGCAACTTTTCGAGATTTTAGTCGGTTTTGCTAAGTGAGATGCTTTACTTGTCAGAAGATGGGGCATTAGGTAATGACATGTCCAACCAAGAAGAAGGGTGTTGCAATGTTAGTTGAGGTTGACGAGTTTTCCACTAGATGAACAAGGAGTTTTCCTTGGTTGTTAGTCTTGCCACAAGTGTCACACCATCTAGTGTCTGGTACATTGACAATGGAGCTTCATGACACATGATAGGGGTTAGGGAGAATTTTATAGGTCTTCTAGATATGAATGTTGATCTAGAGGTGGTGCTTGGAGATGACTCCCATGGTTAGAGAGGTTGGTGTTGGGACAATGTTCTTTAAGAGGGAGATAAAACTTCCCTTGAAAGTGATGGTCTTATATTTTCCATGGTTGAAGAATAACTTGATATCAATGTCCATGATTGAGGAAAAGGGATATGAGGTAGTGTTCCGAGATGGAAAGGTTCTTATGTATCCTAGGGAATCAATATCATTTATGCTAAAGTGATTGTTGTCTGGCATAGGAAACTCTACACGTTCATGTTTCAACCTACTAGAGCATTAGTTTCAACCAACAAAAAAAATAAATTGTGTGAGTTGTGGAAAAAGAGGATGGCCCACTTTTGCCACGGGGCTCTGGGAGTATTGAGGGAGATTGTCACAATATTTCTAGAGTTCAATATAGAACATTAGGATGTGTGTAGGGGGTGTGCTTTGGGAAATTACACCAAAACGACTTTCCTAAGCAGTGATAGAGGGTGGCCAAGATACTTGATTTGATTCACTCTGATGTGTGTGGTGCGATGTCTTCGGTATCACTGCGTGGATATGAGTACTATATCACTTTTATTTATGACTACTTGAGGAAGACATGGATGTAATTCATGAAGACCAAAGATGAGGTCTTCAAGAGGTTCCAAGAGTTTAAAGCTCTTGTGGAGAACCAGTCATGGAAGAAGATCACAGTCTTGAGGTCTAAAAATGGGGGTGAGTATACCTCCAATGAGATGAAGGATTTTTGTGCTAGAGCGAGCATTAAGAGAGAGTGGAAAATTCCTTACACGCCAAAATGAAATGGGGTTGTAGAGAGGAAAATGATGGCCATAGCTGGGGAAGTGAGATTCATGCTCCATGATGAGAGGCTACCATTCCTTTTATGGGATGAAGTGTGTAACGCTATAGTGTGTCTGTAGAACAAGAGTCCACACAAAGTGTTGGGG
>Ga0181464_1002113_pt1 | contig 9968 bp, 8 predicted proteins | sample InSIn2gowninarea_FD_119074 | JGI IMG/M metagenome (GOLD analysis project Ga0181464, IMG submission 119074) | Clean room microbial communities from NASA Spacecraft Assembly Facility at Jet Propulsion Laboratory, Pasadena, California, USA -... ...
ATTATCAAGATTTATTTTTCAACTATCATTTTATTCACTACTTTTATGTCCATATCCTAACTTAACATTTTTTTTAAAATATTCTATCTTATCAAAACCAAAATTGAAGAGGTAGTTGAAAGTCCTGAACCAAACCAAACTGATATTTGGAAACTATTCTTTGATGGCTCTTGCACGAAAGATGGGGCAGGCATTGGTGTAGTTTTAATTTCACTTGAAAAAAATATAACCTAATCATGTAAATTAGAATTAGAAGTTACCAATAATGTTGCTGAATACGAAGCTTTTCTTTTAGGATTTTATTTCTCCAAAAGCTTAAAAGTTTAGAACTTAAGTGTTTTTACTGATTCTGAACTTATTTTTCAGTAAGTAAAGAATGTTTTCCAGACCAAGCACTCGAGACTTAGGTCCTACCGAAATGAGGTATGGGATTCAGTCGAAAATCTTTTGATGCTTTTAATTTGACTCATATTCCCAGAGATCAGAATATTCACGCAGATGCCTTAGCTGTCTCTGCTAACGCTTTTAAATTTCCTGATCATACTAATGTACTCTATCAGATTCAAGTCAAATACAGGCCATCTATCCCAGATAACCTGAAACATTGGCAAATATTCGAAGATGATGAACAATTGAAATCATTTCTGCAGGTAATAGATGAGTTTTCATTTCTGTAAATTGATGATGACAGAACTGAAACCATTGAAAATGCAGAAGGGAATGATACTTCATATTTTAAAGCGTAGATTGCTAATCACGACATCATTCAATTATGAAATAATTTTATTCCAAAGTGACTCATTCCTTTAGAAAAATTAGAAAAGTTATTCGATCAAAATGATGTTTTCCAAAACCTGCAGTTCATTTCTTTAGAAGATGACGTAGAAGAAATTAACATTGGAACTAATAAAGATATTAAAAACATAAAATTATGCGCATCTCTAGATCTAGAAATCAAAGCTGAGTATTTTAAATTACTGTAAAATTATAAGGACATTTTTCCCTAGACTTACGTTGATTTAAAGACCTATGATACATCATTAATACAACACAAGATTCCTCTGAAGCCAGAAGCAAAACCATATCAACAGAAGCTTAGAAGGATAAATCTAACCCTTCTACCCACTATAGAAAGAGAGATTAAGAAAATGTCAGATTCCCAGATCACCCTCCCTCTTAGATATTCTAATTGGATTGCAAATCTAGTTCCCGTTAGAAAGAAAAATGGAGAAATAAGACTATGCGTGGATCTTAGAAATCTGAACAAGGCATCATTAAAAGATAATTATCCTTTGCCCAAAATGGACCAGTTATTGCAAATGGTTTCAGGAGCACAAAGACTTTCTATGCTTGATGTTTTTTCAGGTTACAACTAGGTAAATGTTGATACAAAAGACAGAGAGAAGACAACCTTTACTACACCCTGGGGTACATTCATGTACGCAAGGATGCCATTTGGATTAACCAATGCTGGAGCAACATTTCAGAGAGCTATGGATATTGCTTTCATGGGTCAGGTAAATAAGTTTGTGGTTATTTATCTTAATGACATAACTGTTTTTTCTAAATCTGATTAGAAACATTTAAATCACTTGAGGAAGGCTTTTGGCAGGTGTAGAAAATTTGGAATATCATTGAACCCAAAGAAGTCCTTGTTTATTGTCAAAGAAGGAAAATTGTTGGGCCATATCATTTCAAAGGAGGGAGTAGTAATTGACCCCAAATGAGTATCTACCATTGAATCATTGACCTTGCCTAGAAACAAGAAGGAGATTCAGCCTTTTCTAGGCAAGATTAATTTTTTAAGGCTATTTATTCCAAATTATGCAGAGATTGTAAAAGACATAACTGACATGCTCTGAAAGGACCATGAAGTCAAATGGACTCCCACTTCTAGGAATGAATTTAAACAAATAAAAAAGGCTATCTCTGAAGCTCCCACCTTAGCCAGCCCTGATTATACTAAGCCATTTAGTATTTTCTATTTTGCCTCCGAAACAACCCTTGCTGCTATTTTATTACAGAAAAATGAAGATTCCCATGACCAACCCATAGCCTTTTTCAGCAAGGTTATGAGAGATGTTGAGCTGAAGTATGACATCATTGAGAAGCAAGCCTATGCCCTTATTCAAGCCCTAAAATCATTTAGAATGTATGTCTTAGACTCACCTATTACTTCTTATGTTCCAAATAGTGCTGTGAAAATTGTCTTAACTGAACTAGACACAGATGGGAAAAGAGGTAGATGGATCACTAAAATTCTGGAGTTTGTTCTAATTATCAAGACCACCAAGCTAGTAAAAGGTCAAGGATTAGCTAAGCTTCTAGCTGAATCCAATTGCAAAGTACTTGGAATCAATTCTATTTTAGAAATACAAGGGAAGTATACACAAGAAGATTCTGTCCTTGCAGAAGTGGAGAATCCACATTGCACAAGAACCTTCTCTTCATCCTAGAGGGGAGAATCCACAAGAACCTCCTCTTTTAGAGCAGATCACTCCTATACACATTGATGAAAAATATTTGTTGTCAAACTAGTATTAAGATATTGTAAATTTCTCGATCAATTTTGAGTGTCCAACATCGTTCTCCAAAATCCAGTGTAAAACTCTTAAGTTAAAATCAGTCAAGTACTACATTATTAATGCAAATATATACTGGAAAGATCCACTCAACATTTTGTTATTATGTTTAATAGAACAAAGAACTAAAGGAATCATTGATCAATTTCATACAGGATTTTGTGGGGAACATTATGCTTGGAGAGCCACATCATACAAGATTCTGAGGGGAGGATTTTGTTGGCCCACATTGTTTTTACAAGTAGGGGCAAAGGTCAGAGGTTATGTTCCTTGTCAAATGTTTGCTGGTAAAAAAAAAGTTAGCAAGATTTCCGCTCGTTCCATCAATAGTTTCAGCACCTTTTTCTCAATAGGGATTAGATTTTATTAGAGAGATTCATCTCACTTCAAGTAATCAACATAGATGGATTCTCACTGCAGCAGACTACTTTACTAAATGGGTGGAAGTAATGCTAGTCTGAAATGCTACTGATGCAGTAGTAATTAAGTTTATTGAGGAGAATATCTTATCTAGATTTGGCTGCCCAACTCAAATTATTATTGATAATGCAACATCTTTTTCTAGTGTTAAATTGATTGACTTTTTCCACAAATATCAGATTTTGTTACATCATTCAACTCCATATTACCTTAAGGGTAATGGCCTTGCAGAATCATCAAACAAGAGTCTGGTAAAGGTAATAAAAAGGACACTAGCTTATCATAAGAAGAGATGGGATTCACATTTGATTTATGTAGTATGGGCAAACATAATTACTCCAAAGAGATCAACTGGAAAATCTCCATTTCAATTAGTGTATTGTAAAGATGCAATAAAATTTCTGCAGGATGCAACAGATGAACCTGATGATTTTTCTAAAAGAATAAATCGGATTATTGAACTTAATGAAAACAGAGATGAAGTTCAATACAAATTGCAAAAATGTCAGAATAAGATGAAGGTCCTGTTTGACAGAAAAGCCAGGGAAAGGGACTTTAAGGAAGGTGATCTAGTTCTAAGATGGGACGCCAGGAGAGAAGAGAAAGGAAAGCATGGCAAATTTTAAAATCTATGGTTTGGACCTTTAGCAATTGTTGAAGTAAAGGGTAATAACACTTTTGTGCTGCAGAATCTTGAGGGGCTATATTCCACTTATCCTGTAAATGGAAGGTTTCTCAAACATTACATTCAGTACTGAGAAGTTGAAATAGTTTTCACTGTAAATACTTTGGTTTTCTTTTCCTTTCCAAGATGTCAGTGTGATTTTTCTTACAGAAAAGACTCCATAACCCGAGGAGAAGGCACATGGATCTGCAGGTTTTCTGCATTCTACAGGAGAAAGCAATCCCCAGATGGAGCCAATGTTGTAGCAATTTTTGGTTTTGATAAGATAGAATATTTTAAAAAAAATGTTAAGTTAGGATATGGACATAAAAGTAGTGAATAAAATGATAGTTGAAAAATAAATCTTGATAATGATGTCCATATCAAAGAAAATGTTAGGTAGATGCTCTAAAAAATCAAGGCAAAAATAAAATGTTAGGTTAGAAAGAAAATAAAACAAATAAACTCTGAGAGTGAGCAAGTCTAAATGCCACTACTCTGTTTCTACAAAATAATTGTTGTGTGCAGCTTGTTTTAAATGCCACAACCCATGACAGTCAAATAGTTTAACCTTGACTACTTCATGTTTTAAATTTGATGTTATAGTTAGAGAATAAACATCTGGCCAAACTGTTTAGTCTTGGAAGATCAGTAGTTAGGTAGAGAATAATAAGGTGTCCATCAGTTTAATCCGAGCCATTGGATTGATAAAAGGGTAGATTTATATAGTTTTCTTTTGTTAAATAAGAAGAAAGGAAAAGGGTTTGCTAGCTTAAATGCACCCATTAAGTGAAGAAAAATTGATAGGATAAGCAAAGGGTAAGTAGAGAAAGGTTGTAGAAGTTTAATTGTTGATTGGACAAAATGTACATTTATCATGTTTCTATATTCATGAGGCAATTATATAAAGCAAATAAAGGTCTACTTGATCAAGTAATTAAATTCCCATTTATCCCCATTCATTCATATATTTACTAATTTTCCCTTCATACATTCATATTCATTCATTTCCATAAAAATCCCTTTTCTTAAGGTCAAAGCCCCTTTTACCTAGGAAAAGTAAAAATTCCATGTAAAATCCCGTTTTACACAAAACCCATAAAATATCTTTACCCTAAGTATAAATGGTTATATAAAAAGTCAAATCATTCATTAAAAAGCATTATACTTAGTCGCATTTCCCTTTTCCATTCATATTTCATTTTAATACTAATTTATGTAATAAACCCTTAAAAAGTTTCCTTCCCATATATATTAACTTTGTTTATTTAAATATCCTGAAAACCCTTAGTTTTTGTTATAAAACTATGTATTTCATAAAAATATCGCATCAGCAGGATCACAAGTTTTTCATATAAATAACCCTCCCCACATTGCAAACTCTGATTGCGATATACGATGGGAAGTCAGGACCCGACATCATTATATATCATAATATATTGCATTTCGCATCCGCCCTCCATCGCAGTCCCACTTATAGAATAACTCTTCGTGTATTGCAATCCCCGACTGCGATATGGAAGCCTGAACCTGACACATACACACACACAAAAATTACATATTACCACCATATCACATCTGACCTCATCGCACATCCTGTCCGACGTATATACCTCCCACCACTATCATTTCCAATATTCGATGGAAGCCCAGACCCAAACAAATATATATTGCAGTTCACTGCCATATCGCACCCAACCCTTATCGCATTCCTTTGTGATGGGCCTACCCCTGCGTTACTCCGATTGCGATATGCGATATAAACCTGGACCCAATGTCATCATCCACCCGAATTCATATTTTTGAAGTCCATCCTATATTGATTTGTGAAGGTTTTCTGTGTTAAATCGTTTTTTCGATTTAAATGAAGAGATGACTCGAAACTCCATTTAAATCGCTAATCACATTTTTAACCATAATTAAGCCCATAATTAATCCCTTTGTACCTTTCCACCACTATTCACCTTCACCCGATAGTTCTAAAGTTAACTGTTTTTCCATTAAATGCATAAAAATCCATTTTTTCTCTGGTTTGCCTGTTTTACATAGTGCAACCTCCATTATTCCTCTGCGGCCATCAAAGCCATTGAAGACCTCCTCTATCACCTTGTTTTTCTTAATTATTTTTGTGTTTTGCAGGTGAAGAATATTGTTCTAGGTTTATAAACATAAGACTGCATAACAGTTTGAAGACAAATATGAGCGATTTACTGTAAAAACACTGTAAAAACTAGAATGCACAGTAAAGGTAGAAAGGAGCACAGTAAAGGTCACTCAGCCAGGTCAAAGAATATTCACAGAGTTTAAAAGAATTTTAGATAAAATATTTAATTAAAGGAATCATCCAACGTGAAGGATACAAAGAGTCAATCAGCTTAAAGGGGGAAAATATCATACAAAAAGACAACATAGCCTAAATAAAGGGGACAACAAGAAATAGTTTAAGAGCTGCCCCTATCTTCTTGCCATGAAAATCTTTCTTTTCCTAAAAATCTTAATCAGTTTTAGGGATATTTTCCTAGTTTCATTATTATATAAATAACTCTCTTCTTGAGATGTTATGTGTTCAGAGTTGAATACTAATAGTTCATTGCTTGTAAAATCTTGATTGTTAGTTCTACTTTGAACCTAGAAGTCACCTTCGAAGGAAGCTTTTGTAGATACTTGATGTACTCAGTCCTTCTAGGGCCTGTTGAATCCCCGAAAATCAGGTCTACAACAAGGGGGATACCCACCCGGTCTGGACCTTGGTTCGTATCTCCTTTTCCGTTTGGTATAGTGGGTCCGACTGGGGATATGGGACCAATTTCCCAATTCATGTGTGTGTGTGTGAAGAATTGATATTTCCCTTCTAAACGTTCCTAAGTGAGATGCTATAATTCTAACTCTAATCTAATAACATGTAAATTGTATTCTAATAAGCAGAAATATCTAAGTCTACACTAACCTGGGGTGTAATCCTTCTGTTATGCGATCTAAAATGATTTTAGATAATAATTGGTAATAAAGATCATTCAACTGTTATGAGAAAAGAATTCAATATAAATAAACCACTTCGTATAAAAAGTTAGACGAAACAGTTGTGAAAGGAATATCGCATAATAAGCTATTCATACATTAAGCATAAATAAATAGCTACCATCGTACAAAAGTGCCAAATGATAACTCAAGCATTCACGCATCAATATATAAACAACTAAAATTGAATATCACTTTTAACACAAAGGCAGAAATAGTTAAGAGATAGAAGTACCATTTATAACCAGTCCTACTCATGAGCTTCAAGCGATAATGATTTACCTCTTCGTAATCCAATATCCACTAAGAGTACAGAAGTGCAATATCAGTAGCAGATATTAAATACAGATGTCAATAAATCCTGTTCCATTCATTCATCAAAACCTCCTCAGAGGGTACAAAAGTGCATGCTCTGGGGATAAGTTTTTGACAAATTTCAGGACCCTTCTCTAAATGCATAAGAAGGGTTTAAATACTACTAACTAAATCTAAAAATAACTTATTACAAAAATGTAGGATGCAGTTTAAATGACCGTCCTCATTTTGGGCAAAAATAAAACAAAATTAAAACTAAAACTGAATCTAAAACTAAAATTACTAACTATTTTTGAATCTGCTCCTTGAAGTCGCATGCGTTCAGCATCTGTCTGAGAAGAGTCGGCTGGCAAACTTCCGATTTTAGCTGTCCTGTGAAAACAGAATCGACAAGAGCTGGCCCCATCTTCTCGGCAGAATTGATGATACACTTGAGAGTCATACACTCGCTGTGTGGCTTTACCAAGTATGCTCGGTAAGAATCCCAATTCAACTTGGTTAACCTTTGGATTGATTCTGCCTTTTCTTGAGCCTTCTATCTCCAGCCTGCTTGCAGTTGTTGTGCATATATACATATTATTTTGAAGATATTTCTAACAAATACCATTGGTTTTAGGATTTAAGTTTTACTTCTTTACCTCTAGCACTCTTTTTTACAAATTTCTGGGCTTACAAGTGACTGAGCATTCAAAAGCTTTCCTTTTCAGGAAGTTTTTCCTAGCGATGCGCGATTAGTGCTAGGTGCTAAGCTAATCACACATCAAAAACTGCCTCCGTTTCTTGATCCAGGCTTCCTTGGTGCGTTTTTTGCCTTTTGCACCTTTTCTTTTAGCGGATATAAAGCTCAAAATTTGTGAAATAATGATTCCGTAAACTCTTGACCTTGAGTCTTAAACTGTCTATCTCTGATATCCGTGCTATCTAGTATCCATTTAACCATTTCTGTGTAGGGAAGAATTCTGGGCTTCGCCGCTATCCTGTGTACGAATGAACAAGCTAGCTCTATAATGGATGCTTCAGAAGAACTATGTGAGCCTATAGTAGCCTCAACCTCCATTACTTTCAGATACTCTTCTTCAAGTAGATTATACATGCCTTCCCAAGTAGAAATACCAACGTCTCAGTTGTAGGCGGTGTCTGTATACAAGGGTGCCATTTCTTTCTCTTCAGAGCTCGGGGCTTTGCCTTTCTTTCCCATAGTATCCTGCGTACTGCTTTGTATCGTTCTCTGTTCTTCGTTCCTGCAATTTACAAGTGAAGCGAGAATAATGATATGGAAAGGTGATGGGAAAGTCTTAAATGCTACAGACGTATAAAATATACCACCTTATGTGAAATGACTTTTCGATAAGCACGAAACCATATTCCATTAATAACTGGCAATAAACTCATTAATTAACATTAAAGCACATAACCAGGTGTCGGTTTATGGAAAATACTTCTTTTTGATCAACGAGCCCGAAAGATCTACGATGAAGCGATTTTGTGATTTGCTTCGCAATATTGCAAATCGCAACATTGCAAAATCGCAACATTGCAAGGTTGCTAGCTTGCTATATCATATTATCGCATTATCTCTCTATTGCAAAATCGCAAAATCGCATTATCTCTCTATCGAAAAATCGCAATATCGCAATATCGCCGGAACGTGAGATATGGCAATTTTCGTTAATCTGTTTTATGCGAAATGCGATTTGCGATATGCGCCATCACGTATCGGCAGTTTAAATTTTTTCAACCCAAGCGGTCTTTGATGCATGTGATGCGATATATGTTTGTAGTCCCATATCGCGATCTTGCAGTCTTAGAATTCGGCTTGCAAGGAGGTATCCTATTATCCTTTTGTGATGCGATATTTCCTAAGGAATAATTCTACTTTATCATAAAACTTAAGCTTTTTTAGATTTTTCAAGGGTATTTTCTTAAGTTTATGATGGTAAGTTTTATTAAAAAGGAAATACAAGCACTAACCAATTTTTAAAATTTTTGACTAAGGGTCCCCACTTATTTAGTATTAGTAATAACAACAAATAAGAAGGGGGGTTGTTGCTGGCCACAACAATTGGCAATTTACTTGGAAGAACTAGTTATCTCTACTTTTCTTTTGAATTTTCTAAACTTCCAAAACAGAAAATTTTCCAGAAAATTAAACTTTATTATAGAAAGACAAAATACATCATGCTTTTACCTATCAATGATATTTTGTTTCTTCTATTTTTCAACTTTGATTATTTACTCCCTTAAGCTAGTCCTTGTATCTACATCAGTCATTACTTTGTTTATAAAGATAAAAAAAAAAAGCCTTCTCTGTAAATCAGTTTTGAATATTCTCATTTGTCGTAGGTAGAGCCTCTGCTACCAACAGGCATTTATAGACTTGACTGGGTTACTTGTTACGCAGCAATGATCTTGTATTCTACTTAGAGAAATTTACAACTTTCAAAGAGAAATCCATATACACACTTATTACTTTCATTTTCTTTTTTACCCTTAAAGAACAATGTCTTGGTTTGGTAGCCAATTTATGACACAGTCATTCACTGATTTATAACTTTTGCTGAACAAGCTGGCTCGTGATGAGACCCCTTGTCTTTTGATTGCAACAATATTAAGTCATTTCCCTATTGTGGTATGCAGTATTGGTAGAGTTAGCAAGCTACAATATCCTTGATCATGACAAGTTGGCTCATAATGAGACCTCTTACTCTTTAAGTTAAAGTGTATCTTTGGATCATTCTCTGAACATTGTAGTTTCTTAGGTGGGGAGGAAGTCATTATTTCCTTAAGACAACTCTGGACTGTTGGGTATACGAACAAAGTCCCACATTGACTAGAAGTGGGAAGGATCATGGGTATATAAGGATGGACAAATATCTCCATTGGTATGAGGCCTTTTGGGGTAAAGCCCAAAAACAAATCCATGAGGGCTTAGGCCCAAAGTGGACAATATCATACCATTGTGGAGATAT
>Ga0181464_1000992_pt4 | contig 9963 bp, 12 predicted proteins | sample InSIn2gowninarea_FD_119074 | JGI IMG/M metagenome (GOLD analysis project Ga0181464, IMG submission 119074) | Clean room microbial communities from NASA Spacecraft Assembly Facility at Jet Propulsion Laboratory, Pasadena, California, USA -... ...
TTTTTTTTGGAAGATGCATTGCATACGCATCACGTGTGCTCAATTGCTAGTGTTAATAAAAAGACTGGGACTACGAGATTTATTAATTGTGATCATCTTGGTAAACCTATAGCATTTACTTTGAGGAAAATGTCACTATTCCTAAAATGGAAGCTATTGCATTGAAGAATGGTTTGATGTTAGCTAAGCGAAAGAATTTGAATAAGATAATTGTTGAATGTGATTCTAGTCTAGTCATTAATAGTTTACATCATTTGGATAGATGCCCTTCGTTAATTCATAGTATAATTAGTAATTAATAAAGATTATGCTGTTGCAAATAATATGGAAATTAAGATGAACCATGTGTATAGAGAAGCAAATAAAACAGTAGATGCTATTACAAAGTCAGATTATAAAGTAAGATGTAATCGCTCATGGGAATCTAATTTTCCTTTAGAGATAATGGTTGTTGGTTAGGAAAATATGATAGATAGAGGAGTAGAGCTAGTTTGAGGAAATTCTTTTACGGTTAGGGAGAATTAAAGATTGGCCAGCTATGGGCAAATAATTACATATCAATACAAGTTAGTAGTCATCTAATATGAAGTTAGTAGTGATTGTATTGATATGTAATTATTTACCATAGCCGAACCAGTCTATAATTCCCTCATTCTTTTATGGGGTAGGTTATTGCCACCACAAATTTCTTAAGTGTCCCCCACTTGTTTTAAACTTTCAAGGTTTTACGAAGAATAATATAGAAGGTTTTCATAAAACTAGCTGCGTTGTTCACTAGTAAACATTATTTTGAACAACTTTGTACAAGAAAGTTTTCCCAAATCTGTTGTTTAAGTGGAATTTTGGCATTTACAATTTTTGTTTCATTTCTACAGAATTTTTCGTGAAAAATGATATATATATATATATATAGAAAGTCCATTTAAATGACATATTTTGGGAAAATTTCTCCTGCAAAGTTGTTTAAAATGATATTTTCTAGTGGACATTACGATCAGTTTTTGTGAAAACCTTTTATATTTTTCATGAAATCTTGAAAAGTTTAAAGTAGGGGTGCTTAGGAAAGTTTGTTCACGCCCTTCTTCTATATAATCTAACAATAAGTGTACATTGTAATTTATGGTCTAAAGTTTGGATTAGATTTCATTTTAGAGTCCAAAGTTTTAATTTCGTTAATTCACTATCCAAATTATTATTTGAGTTACAATTTGAGGCCTGCTGTTAGAAGCCGTTTGTTGACCAAATGGTATTACTTGGTAATTTGGCATATGACGTGCATGTAACCAAAATTTTCTATATTATTCCTACTTTGCCCTTTTTATGAGTTTGAAAACTTTATTTTACTTCTATAAGCATTTAATAAACCTTTATATTTTGACCAAATCTAAATAACTTTTATCTTCTTTTTCTTTCTCTTTTTACTTTTCTTTCTCTCTCTCAGATCACAACTAAAGGTAATTGTTTCCGCCTAAAATTGACTTATTAGAGTAGGAAAGTAATTTCTAAAGAAGAGCCACGTGAGCAAGCGATGCCAAGTAGGATGAGTCTGTTGGACCACGTCAAAAGGAGGTTTGAGAGAAATAAGGAGCGGCTTTATGAAGGACTCTACCACGATCAGAATAGTGGGAGAGGTAAAGTGCTACTGGGATACAACGGCAGGGACGAGGCCCACTACTACCACCAAAACAGAAGTTGCAGCAATGAACATGAACTTGCCATGAACTAGATGTGGGAAGTTTTATCCATGGTACTATATAAAAGAAGAAAGACACACGCAGAAAAGAGGTTCCACAACCGACACAAATCCTTCTCAGGAAATCAATATCAATTTGTTTTAGCTTCATAGCTTCCAGTTTTAATTTTGTTATTAGCTTCTTAGCTATCTTGTTGATTCATGCTTTGGATTTCAAACATTAGACATCTTGTTGTTTCGTACTTGAGGTTTCTGTAAGTAATTCCTGTTAATGAAGTACTTTCCTTTGCAATTCTTTGATATAGCATCTTAAATTCTATTTACCAGTAGACTTTAGTTTAGAACTTTAGAGAGAAGAACCCCTATCTCTCTTTCATCGCCTGATTTACATTTTAACTTCATATACTTCAGTGACCGAATAGGCATTTGGGGCCAACGGCCTTGAATTCAATGGCCTAGGAAGTGCTGTGGGGTCGTGGTCACACGACCTTTAAGCTTTCGAGCCTTAGCACGCCCGCGCAATATTTTAGTGTGAACACCTTTTTGGCACACCTGATGGGACTGGGTAAACACAATGTCAAGAAAAACAAGGAGTACCGTAGGAACCTCTGATGGCCAGTAGCCAACAGAAGAATCACACCAAGAGGAATACCTTTTGAAAGAAACTTTTATAGCGGATGAGACCATTAGAGACATGGCAGAGGCAATGCACGGACTTTCTGTCGTCCCTTCAGGAGTCAATCACCTAGGAGACAAAATAGACCACATAAGGAATAACCTAGGATCGAAAATTGATGGGTTGGGTATTCAACTCAACAAATTAAACAAACTGGACAAATTGGATAAGTTGGACACACTATGTGAACACTTAACCACGTTAGTATTTGCACTAAATAATCAAAATGGATTGAGATGAGAGAAGCATACTAAAGATCTAGGGTCAGGTGACAATAGTGCATCACAAAAGTCTCAAGAGGGGTTTACCCCTCAGACAAATGTCTTAGGCTAACGGCCTAGGGATGATAGGGTATATATTCCACCTCTATTTAGAAATGGCCAATCAGATAGGGCCGAGACTTCCCAGGGGGGAGGGGGCAAGAGAAATGGTACGAATTATGGCATTAACGGTGCAGACCACTTTGGCTGTAATTTTAATCAGACCAATGGCCACGACATGGCTGGTTATGGTCACGGTTACGGGAAAGGAAAAGAACATGAGAATGTAACAAACCCGTTGTATAAAAGCAATTTTAGAACAATTAAAAGCCAACCACATATAGAATATGGTCAAGGGTTTGATAATAGCCCACCCCTAGGGCACTATGGCCAGCATAATGCCTTTCCTAGACCATTTGGAAATTTCTACCCAAACCCACCTCTAGGAAACTATGGGCAGGTATTCGGTCAAGGAGGCCATGCACAGCCTCCAAACGATCTTCCAGACTGTAATGAGATTTTGAATATAATATAAGAGTGCGTGGGTACGGCTCCTCATAGACAGACCAATAGGCCAATATATAAGAAGCCATATCCGAAGTGGATAGACCATTATCATGAGTTTCCTAGGGGGTTTAGATGTCCAGATTTCATCTTGTTCTCTGGAGAAGAAGAGTGACGATCTACAGTAGAACATGTTAGCCGTTTCACCATTCAATATGGGGAATTGGCTAGCAATGATTTTTATAAACTGCGTTTGTTTGCTAACTCATTGGCAGGTAATGCTTTTTCTTGGTACATTACTTTACCGCCTGAGTCTTTTAGTACTTGGACAGAGTTGGAGTCACTCTTTCATCTACATTATCATAGATCGGAACCTGAAGTAACTATAGCCGACTTATCTAGGTAATAACAAAGAGATCCTCATCAGGAAATTCATCATTTAAAGCCTGTCCTGAGATTGGATTCTCAGCGCAATATTCTGAAATTGCCCTCCCTTTGATGGACTTCTGCGTCACATATACGAGTTCAAACTGGGCCAATAGAGCCAACCATCGTGATAATCGCCCATTTAATACAGGCTTCTCAAATAGGTACTTGAGTGGATCTATCCTGGCTATTACCCATACCTCGAAACTTAGCAAAATGTGCCTCAACCTTTGCACAGCTCACACTAATGCGAAACAAGATTTCTCTATGGCATTATACCTTGCCTCATGTGCTTGTAACTTCTTGCTTAGATAATATATTGCCCGTTCACAGCCTCGCTCGTCTTCTTGTGCTAGCATACTACCCAATGCTTCCTCGAAGAGGGATAAATATAACAATAGAGGTTTTCCGGGGCGAAGGGGAACTAGTATTGGTGGGTTCAAAAGATATTTCTTGATGGCGTCGAAAGCTTCCCGGCTTTGTTCATTCCCTTCGGCTCTCCTTTCCTGAGCAACTTGAAGATCGGTTCGCAAGTCGGTGTGAGCTTTGCGATAAATTGGCTTATGTATTGCAACTTCCCCAATACTCCTCTTACTTCCTTCTCTGTACTCGGGGGTAGCATTTCTAAAATTGCCTTTACCTTGAGTGGATCCACTTCGATGCCTCTGTTGCTCACGATATACCCCAGCAACTTTCCTGACATGACTCCGAAGGTATATTTTTGCGGGTTCAATCTTAAATTGTATGTTCGTATCCGCCTAAAGAACTTCCTTAAATTTTCCAAATGTCCTTCTCGAGTTTCTGCTTTCACAATCATATCATCTACGTACACCTCAACCTCCTAGTGCATCATATCATGTAGCAAAGTCGTGGCCATCCTCTGATAAGTGGCTCCGGCGTTCTTCAATCCGAACGGCATCACCGTGTAACAGTAAGTGCCCCATTCGATGGTAAAGGTCGTTTTGCTCATGTCTGCCGGTGCCATTCGTATCTAATTGTATCTCGAGAAACCATCCATAAATGACATCAATGCGCTCCCTGCGGTGTTGTCCACTAGAACATCTATGTGCGGTTCGGCACCAGTACTATGTTTGCTATCCAGTCTACTTGATCCACGGTTTTTATAAACCCCACTTTTAACAACTTCGTGACTTCCTCCTTGACCTTTAATGACTATTCTGGTGACATTCTCCTCAATCTCTGCTTTACTGGTCTTGCTCCATCTCAAATAGGGATGTGATGCTGAGCGATTTCCGAATCTATACCTGGCATGTCCTCGTATGACCAAGCAAACACGTCTTGAAATTCTTGTAAAAGGGCCAACAAGCTCGCTTGTTCATGTGTGGTTAGGGTAGAGCCGATTTGTATGTTTTTAGGATTCTCTGCAGTGCCTATATTAATAATGATAGTTTCTTCTTTGATAGGTTCAATTTTTCCATCTTGATCCCTATTAATTAATTCATTTGGATTTAAAAGATCATGCATTTGTGTGGCCTCGTTATCAGGGGACTCATTCAAGTAAACAAAATCAGATTTTATTGCATCATCAGAAACCTGAGTTACATTGGTAGACTCTTGAATGACAAACTCATTTCCCGACTCTAGCTTAGACTTGGAAAGGTGATTACTTATTTTGACACTATAAGTGATTTTTGTCTCCTGTTCCCAGACCCAAGCACTAATATTCCCATCTGCTGCAGAGATAAACTCGAAAGGATTGACAACTCCAGTGTTCTTGCTCAGAACCAGCACGTCTTCGTTGTGTTTGGATAACAGCAGGAGCTCCCAACTTGCCTCGTCCACATTCTCAGCCCAGTCTTGTTTTTCAAGGATCTCTTCCTTGACAATCTTCGAGCTTGTATCTTTGAGGGTCAGCTTTTCCTAGAAGAATACTTCTAACCCCATTTCCTTCTTCGCACTCCTCTGATTCATCCATGGCTCAGGGAACCTGCAATAGGGGAAATCGTCCCCCTCCTTCACAAAATTCCCGTTAAGGGTGTCGATATTTTTAGGAAAGCTTCCTTTATTCTCCCCTGTGTATCCTAGTCCCCTACGGTTGTTCTGCATATGAAACTCTGGGAATTCAGTGATGCCATCCCCTCTTTTCCCCAATCCCATGCCAGGCATGTACCCGAATTTTCTCATGATATGAGCTACGACGTGATTGACGGCTTCCCCAAAGTCTGGGGACACTTTCTCTTTTTCTGTCTCCACCCTGTCAATTGCTTGTATGAATTCAAAGCCCCTCTATTCTAGCTCACTGTTTTCTTCTTTTATCCCCAAGACTTGTTCAGTGATTTCTCTATCTCCATGAATCACCAGAATACCTCTACCCCATGGCAACTTGATTTTTTGATGCACAGTGGAAGGGACCACCTGCAAAGGATGTAACCAAGTCCTTCCCAACAGCAAATTATAGTTAGCTGGAATGTCCATGACACAGAATTCAACCATTGACTCTACCGGCCCCACCTTGCATAGTATCTTGAAAGTCCCCATCACACTCCGACAACCGTTATCATACCCTCTGACTGTCACTGCGGATGGTGAGAGATTTTCCTCGGTTATTCCCAACTTTGTTGCGGTATGCATTGGGCAAACATTCAATGCTGACCCATTGTCAACTAGAACTACCGGTATCTTTAAATCTTTACATTCCACAGTAACATATAGTGGTCTTGCATGTTCAAACCCTTCAGCTGGTAGGTCTTCTTGGGAGAAAGTTATCGCGGCATTGTTCATCAAACTTACGCCCATGAGGGATAACACCTATTCGGGGGTAGTTTCCATTGGTACTTCCTTTTGTGCTAAAGCATCCAGCAAGACCTAACAGTGTTTCTTTGAGGCAGTTAGCAAACCCCATATGCTTATGCTTGCTTGTGTCTTCTTTAGTTGTTTCAGGACTCAGTTTTCTTCCTCTTCTTCTCCCATACGCCCCATTCTTTCTCTTACTTTCTCAATGTCAGCCTCTTAATTTATCTCCCGTCCCGGGTGATCTCCCTCTAGGAATCCGGGCTTGAAATGTCTCCCAGAGCTAGTCAAATGCATAGAATCCTTCCTCATTTCTGCTCAAATATCCTCATCTTCACTATCATAATCTTCCCACGGAGCTTTCTTCATACTAATCATCAAAATGAATTCTAACGGGTCTCCTACCTCATCCACACAACTGATCAGATTCATATATGCTGGAGGCGGTGCATTTCTGTAGTCCGGGAGTGGATTGTTTTGTATGTTAGGCTTATCACCTCCTGGCAGCGGTAACTTCCCAGAGTCTATGAGGTCTTAGATCTCATTCTTCAAGCGTACGCAATTATCTGTCTTGTGACCAATGCGTTGGTGAAAGTCGCAAAACCCATTCTGTCTCCAATATAAGAGGATGGGGTTAGGTAGTGCCCTTGGCTCTAGAGGCTTTAGATGTCCCCTTTTATTCAAGTTAATCAAGGCTTTTGAGAGCGGGACTCCCAAGTCATGGTATACCCTTGGTGGCCTTTGTGTCGCTTGTGTTTGTTGAACAGCCCCGACTGTAGCCTGTGCCTGAGTTCCACCGCCAACCCTGTTGTTTCCACTTCCGCTGCTGCTACCAGAACCATATGTCTTCTTCTGTCTGTCCACTTAGCCACGATGAATGGCATCCTCAATACGAGTCCCGCATTGATACAATTGCTCAAAGTTCATGACTGAGGAGGTCAACATGTGATTAAAGTAGACGGGTGTTAAATTCCTCAAGATAATGTTTATTTAATCAATCTCGATAGGTCTATTCACCATCTTAACAGCCTTGGCCCTCCATCGGGTCAAGAATTCTGAAAAAGCCTCGTCCGGTTTTTGCCTGGTCATCTCCAAGTCTCTTAAGGTGACATCCAACATAGTGTTATAGGCATACTTGTTGGTGAACTCTGAAGCTAGTAGTTCCCAAGAATCCGTGACTTTTGGGTCGAGCTCATAGTACCATTTTGAGGCATCCGATGAGATAGACAAAGGGAAGGCATACAAAACTTGGTCGGGAGTCAACCCCCTCATTCTAGCGATACTCAAATACTGGCATAGGTGCTGTTTAGGATCACCGGTACCATCGAACTTCTCATAATCGGCTATCTTAAACTTCGGGGAAGCTGCACTTTTGACTTAGTCGTGATCCCTACCATGGAGTACATGTAATCGTCCATGCCTTGTGAATTTTGCCATGCCGTCTGCATTCGGTCCATTCGAGCTTTTATGTCGGCATTCTCTACTGCTAGCTTCTCCACCCGGGCATCCTTCTCTTTAGCCTCCTTCTTCTTTAAGTAATCCTCATAATCCTCATCATCCCACTTATAGGGCTCCTCTCCGTTCCCCTTAGGTTCTCGCTTTTCCTCAGTTTTGGGTGGTTCTTCTTCTCCTGTTTTGCCCTTTCCTTTCTCGAGCTTGGTGACACGATCTCTCATTTCATTCATGAATCCTCTCATCTCAGCCTTGTCGCTTCTCATTTGTTCAAGGATATCAACCAAGGTTACTTGCTCTGCCATTCTGCTCGTCGATGTTCTTCTCAGTCTGTTGGTAGTTGGGGATCGAGTCCAAACACAACTCAGTGCTGTTCTTGGTGTCGAATCAATCTTGCTGAAAGGAGAATGAGTGTGAATAAGTACTTTTCTCAATTTAAAGTTTTTCCCAAGTCTTTTATTCATGTCGTACCTTATCATCAAACCTCATCATGTTTACTAAGTCTTCAAAGGTTTGATAATAGGTAGACCTTATCTGCAAAGTCAAAACATCATTTCATCCTTGGCCCATTACAATGTACTCACTTGGGATCCAAACCCCCCTTTTTTTTTTTTTTTGGTCCCATTACAAAGTCAATTCTCACCCTCTCGTTGGGCCTTGGATGCAATGATAATTTGAACCTTTTGCCTTTATTAAAGTCCTGCCCATGTTCCTATAGAACCCTAGTCCTTTCTCTGGATAGGCCCACCTTATATATAAATCTTCTTTGTTCGAGTCCAAACACACACCTCACAACTCACTTGGATCATAGGCTTAACAGACTTTTTTATTTATTTATCCAGTGGGCCTAGGTCCAATTACATTGTCACACCATCTTCCCTCAAATAGACTCGAACTTAGAAGACTTACATATAATGTGAGCCTCGTCCCATACCCGCGCTAAAAATGAATATGAATGCAATATGACATGCGATGCGCGACACACATTCACACAAGGTTAGGTAAAGGCCTCGGGGGACGCTAGTGTGGTCGGTCGAAATGGGGCTTCTCCTTCAAAGGTTACCCAGGCTAGGGTGCTCAAAGAGCGACCCGTTAACGTACTCACTAACTTATCACAGGTTAATGGCACAAGCCATGGGCTAATGGTGCTGAGCCGAGTTTCCCATAAGATCGAGTGGATCCTGGGTCTCTAATCAAACTTCCATCGAGGGGTAACAATGTGCCAAAGTCGTGCGCATGTGTGCAATTTTGGTTTCACCCAATTAACATTTCAAATTAATTAAAGCCAACAAAACACTTTGGAGTCTAACTCTCTATCCCCAGTGGAATCGCCAATGTGAGCGCCGCGTCCTAAACCACGCCGGCTCGGGAGTACGCCGCTACCAACGGATGTGATTAGGGCGGAAAGGGAGTCGCCACCTGTGGAACCGGGAAAGCGGCCCACGAGGGTTGGCAAAGAAAGGAAACAAGGAAAACCCTAAAAATAGTTTGTTTTAAGAAAACAATTTGAATGACTCCATATTTAAAAAAGAAAGGTGAAAACAAGTCTTTTGGAAACCAAAGAAAACTGGGGATTTGAAGGCTAAGTTATAACATGGGAAGGTTCTAGGCAAAGCCTATAGGCACCCATGTCACCTTTTCGGTCTCTCGGTTTATTTGGGCTAAATTAAGATCTTTTCAACACACAAAAATCAATATATATCATCACAAGACAGCATGCATATCATATATTTCATTCATCCATCCATGCACAATAAACAAATAAAAACAGAAAATAAAATACAAAAAAAAAAACCTAGGATACTTTGATCCTAGAACGGACTTGAGCCTCACGAAGAACGCCTACGTACCATGCAACGAAATACATGGATCAAAGTCCACATAGTTCGAATAGAATTAGGGTTAAATCCTAATATAAACCTATGGTTAAAACCCTAGGTTTCCTTATTTGAATTAAATAAACCAAGTTTGAGTTTTAAGAAAAACTTCCACAAGATGGAAACTTTGATAGAAAATCAGTATTTTATTTAGCAAGGAAACCTTTGGTGATTACCATGTGTTTATATTAAAAATTAACCCCAAGGAGGAAGAAGAGAAAGAGTCAGAGATAGAAAAAGGTGAATGGGGCGTATGGGAGAAGAAGAGGAAGAAAACTGAGTCCTGAAACAACTAAAGAAGACACAAGCAAGCATAAGCATATG
>Ga0181464_1002117_pt1 | contig 9963 bp, 7 predicted proteins | sample InSIn2gowninarea_FD_119074 | JGI IMG/M metagenome (GOLD analysis project Ga0181464, IMG submission 119074) | Clean room microbial communities from NASA Spacecraft Assembly Facility at Jet Propulsion Laboratory, Pasadena, California, USA -... ...
CCAATAGAGTTCTTCAAGTTTTCTTCCCATTTTCCCCAGTCATTGCTGGCCAGTACCTCTTTATTTTTGAAAAGCTTGAGGAGGATAACATATTCTTGGTCTATAATTTGACCTTCGGGCAAACCTATCGCTTTGTGTTAGCGAGCCTAGCGTCAGTGAGACTCATTCTTGTTTGGGTCGACAAGTTTGTCACTATTGTTTTAACGAGTTTAACGACAAAGATAACTTGGTCCTTTTCATGTTTAGAGAGTTTGAAAATGGATGAAAAGGAGACTCCAACAGTCCTTTTTTCGTGGCATAATCCCTTAAGTCCGAAAAAGTGTAAAATAATACGAAAGGGATGACTTTTCAATAGTTTTAACGAGTCGACAAAGAGAAGCACTCGATATTTTTGTTTAATAATCCCTCAAGTCCAAAAAGATTAAAATATATGAGAGGGATGGCATTCCCCTTACTTTAACGAGCTGGGAAGGCCAATAGCTCGACAATATTTTTATATTTAACGAGTCTAAAAAGAGTTTAAAAGAGACTCATTTTTTAGGAACGAGTGGTATTTTTGGGTTGCAGCTGGTTCCAGGTACGTTTGGAACTTCTCAAAACATGGCAGTGTGAAGAGGGTGGCAATCAGAATCACTTGTCGTAGATGTTCCTCAAAAGGGTAAACAATCAAGTGGAAGCGTATGGTCGGCTAAACGAATGGAGGTGATGGAAGGAACACAACCAAAGTTCAAAAGGGCTGATAGTGAAGCGATCACAAAGGTTATTTACCAAAGGCGGGTTTATTTTTTAATGAGCTTGAACCTTGTGCCAACATGTGCTCAATGCAGGTTGATTTTTTAACGAGCTTGAACCTTACAGGAACATTTCTCTTGATATCGGTCAATGATATTCAATTTACCATTTAACATGTTAGATTATTTTCTCGGTCATTCAACCTGCTCAATTGCTCCATCAAATTGATTAGAAATACACATATATATGCCTGAAAAATGAATTAAAAACTAACATTTTACTTGAAGTACGTGAATAGTAACATAAAAGTAGTTTTACCTCTCATTTTTACCATTTCATTTCGAATTTGGGATTTGGAGCTCTGGAGTGGTTTTCTGCCTCAAACTAATCAGCTAATTTCGGGAGATCCAGTGGACTATTCTTCGCGCCGTTAGGACCAAGTAGGAGTTAACCCTGAGCTCTTCATTTTCATTCCATCCTTTTCTGATTTTGAGCAAGTTTTCCCCTTTTTCTGAGCCTCTGGGGTTTGAAGAAATCATTCTCCCATCATCACACTTGCCCTATATCGAAAGGTGCGATGCATACTAAGCTGTACACTAGCCAGTCAATATGCATCTCACCCAGTCCAAAGGCAGGGTACGATGGGCGCAGAAGGGGAACTTTGCACAATAATTTCTCATGAAATTTTTACCTGTTTTTGCTCAAATTTGGATCCTAATTCATCTTTTTTCTGTGATTCAGATATTTCTTGGATTAATATGGTCATCATGTGGCATGAATGTGAGCATGAAGAAGAAGACATGATTGCCTTACATGATCAGGGTACTGTTATTGCATTGCAAAACTGTGGTTTGCTCAAATTCTTCAATATATCTAGCATGAGGCAACAAATCAGCTTGTTGCAGTATTTCCTCGATGCATGGGATCCAATCAACCAGTTGCTCCAGATTAGAGGTAAATCCATCCCACTGACAGTTGAGGACATCCACTTTTTGATGGGGTTATCGAGGCGTGATGGCCCTCTCTCACTGTCGGGATCCGCCTGTGGGGGCGAATCGGTGAGAGATTATATCTGTAAGCTTTGTAGAGATGGATCTCAACCTAGTAGAGATGGCAAGATCAATATCAGGGACGTCACTGATTGGCCTCTGGGGACCATTTTATTCACCTTTGCTAGATTGGCTGGTAGCGCAACTCTTCATTTGGCAAACAGATCTTATTTGCAGTATGCTTTAGTATGCCTAGAACTAAAGGTATTCAACTGGTGTGAGGCAGTACTTCCGGTGATAAAAGAACAACTCTCTAAGGTAAAGAATGGAAGATCCAAGAACTTTGAATAAGATTCCATTTTGACTGCTTTTGCTTTAGAGAGGATCCCACTGATGCAGCCACAACATATTTCACTAGGATTGCAAGCACCGAGGGAACCTAGCATGCAGAGATGGGTTGATCTCATGGCTAGACATGCTGGTCAGCCACATATTTCTTTCTCTGATGCCTTCTTTGAGTGGTTCGACCGTCAAGAGATGGTCTTCTCAGAGTATCCATATGTTGGGATGGACTTCCGAGGTGACCCGTATTTGGCATTACTGGCTGGCGAGCAATGGGGCGTGATAAGTAAATATATTGACGATATCTTTGTTTATCATTTTTATAATATTTTTGTGATTTATCAAGACTAATTGAGCTCATGTACTTGTGCAGATGTTGGGCCAGTGAGACCAGTGACGTGCCCAAGGGCGACAACTGGCGTTCCAGTAGGAGAAGCTATAGGGAGGGTTGTCCTTCATGATCTGGACATAGCAGAGACCCTGGCAGTATTACAGGATCAGATTGAGGGTCTCACCCCTGGTATTTAGGATGTGAGGACCGACGAGTTACCTCTGAGGCTACAACGCCATACTATTGGCGTTCCGAGTCGATGGACTAGGCTCCTGCGTATGATCGCATAGGCAGTGACATGTTATCACCATCATCAATAGTATAGGATTCTTTTCTGTATTTACTTTTGAGTTTCTTGGTCGCATGACCGATTTTTCTTTATACACAAAACATTATGTGAAACTATAAACAGTTATATATTTTTGATTTTCGGAGTTTATTTTGATAAAGTTATGTGATCCAGATGCAAATGTTGATGTAAAATGCTTTTCTTTACAAATGTTTCAAATGTCTGTCTAACACATAATTTGCTAATGAATCAGTTAAAGTGTTTAATTTTCTGGAAATATGTTGATATTGAATGGAATCAAACTTTCTTTCCAAAATCTTGACTCTTAGGAACCTACGATAGATAGCTGGGTTCTGAAATGAATAGATGCCAGTAAGCTGCAGAATGACGAGTTGTGAATCTAGCCTGACAACAAGTCAATGTATGCCATGCAAAATGGCATCAGAGAGAAGCTCTATCAACGCACTGTACTCAGCGATGTTTTTTGTTGATTGACCAATATATATCCCTTTGAAACTCACTAACTCACTGCTTAGATCAAAGCTAGCCCAGGCTATAGAAGATAAGTTTTGTGTTCTATGACTAGCTCTGTCGACGTACCCAACGAGTGTCTCCAAAAAGTTCGACATCTGCAAAGTGGATTACTTAACCAAAATGACGACTCTTGACGAAAAAAATGAAACAAAAGAATATAAAGAGATTACTACACTCGATCAAGCATAGTATCGCTTAAGATACAACACGTTTCAGGGTTGTGATAGTGGAATTCCATCATAATCTACTAGCTCGTAGGCGTATTTGCTTACCTGCTCCCAATTTATCAAATTCTTGATCATAGAATAAGACCAGGTCACCTTCTGAGAAGACACGAGGCTTGAAATTTTTGTCAAATTACGTTTTGACATGTTTCTTATCTGCTTCGTTAGCCAGCGTGGCGTCACGATAGGTTTCAACCAAGTGGATTGTTACACAAAAATATCGTCACCATGATTATTTGCAGTCAGTATGGGTCTATCATCACTTATACTGACCTCCTAAGCAAGTCTCAGACCTCAGCTCTTCAAGTCAAGCTTTGGAAATGGGAGAAAGACATTGAAAATCATTCAAACTCTAGTTCCGCACTTTCTCTCATTGTTACCTGCGGTCCCACACGTTATGTATACAAAAGGTGTGGACCTGCCCGCTCTGTCCCTAAAGGTGGGGGTGCGGACCCCTGTGAAAGTCAAAAGGCAGAAGTTTTATCTTAAAAAATTCACTTTTGGTTAATTCTAGATGATTCTAGAAGGAATTTTGACGTGGATTGTTCACCCTGAGGTGGTTCATGCATCCCAAAAGAGAAGGAGCTAACCCCTTGATAAGAGGAGCTATCCCTTTGAAGGAGGGATTTATCCCTTTGAAGGAGGACCTAGTAACTTCCCTCCATTGCACTATAAATTGAGGCATTGGGGTGAGGACTAGAGAGGTTAGAAGCTGAACATTTTGAGGGTAAATGCTGGTGAAATTAGGACTTCTTAGTTGAGCTTGAGAGGAGAGATCACATACCTCTTAGTTCCATTTGGAAGTGAGTGAAGCTTGTCAAAATAGAGGAGACTTCTTGCTGGACCCTGGGAGGAGCTTGTACAGCGTCAAGGCAAAGGTTGTAAAGTTCTTCTTCTTTTGAATTAATGCAATCAAACTCATTTTTCTCAACAAGTATCTCATGTTATTTGTTTCATGGACTCTTTGACTTTCATGTTGAATATGTTTTATGACATTAGTTTTTTAGGTGCTATTTAATTGTTTGCCTTGTTAGTGTTTGCAGATTCATGACAAAGGAGCTCATTTGGATCGAAGAAGCGAAGGCATCCACAACTTGCATTGGACCAGAGGTAGGCCCTAAAAACACCTGTTTTCTCTTGTTTATTAAAGCATATTTAGAGAAAGATAGTGTCTGATTGGTTTGCTTATCATTAGGTCTTCTTTAAATTCTAGGAAGGTCTATCTTGTCCGCAAGATCGACTTGTTCCGTGTGACAGAATGGCGACCATACTGGGGAACTTGAATGTTTTTCTTTTGTTTACTTTGACCTGAGAAACTTTGTTAGGGTTTCTGTTTTTGGCCTGTTGTGTGTAAAATTGGGTAGAGTTTGTAGATCCAGGGTTATTTTTCGTTTTTAAAGCTTTGGGAGAGGACCGCACCCTGTCTGTTTGACATAGTGCGTACTTATCTGCAAGTTGTTGTTTAGCATAGAGCGGGACCGCACCTGTGTTAACTATCGGCCTGCAGACCCTGTCAAAACTTTGACACCATGTGAATTGTACTATAGTACCTTGAGGGTCATCATCATTATCGATGACTCCTCTCGCACTTGTTAACAACTTACATTATTAGCTGGTAATCAGGTGATGTCTTTCTATGTTCGACTTCAGAACATCTTTTCACATGGATCGACTTGTACATCGGGTGAAGATTGGATGAGTTTTGAAGACCCCGGATCTAGTTTCATCCATCCGGGCTGCGATATATTCAAGAAAATAAAGACATCAATTGTACACAGAAGTTGTACAGATAGTCATCTAAGCTAGGGAAGATGACTCTTCATGCGAAGAATCACCAGTCTGCAACAGCTGACGATTGTCTATCCTATGTACATGAAAATGAATTTATAAAGCTGAGCATGGGAATGCCCGCCTCATCTAGATCATGAAAATAATATGATGATGATGTATTGTATTGTATCTTATACAGGTCACTTTCCAGTACGAATACCTTGGTCCTCATGAATAAAGCATTTCACCTGACATCAGAAGATTTACGACCTCATGCTTTAGGGGGCAGCTGTTATAGACATATTTGGGCACTACAACACCAAACTCATATGTCCATGAACTAAGGGCTCCTTAAGTCCCTAAAAGTGTTTTTTCATACCCTAAAGGATCGTGGTCAGCTGATTACATCATTTCCTAGAAGTTCCACCTGAAAAACTGCTCAGAACTGGCCAAAACTAGACCATACAAACTACTCCATGGGCAAGGTGTGATGCATACTGACTGCCTAACTGTCCAGGTGTGATGCATACTAAAATTTCCTTCTGTGGGGTGCGATAAGCGAGAATAGAAAAATGGCAGAGACAGTTTGCAAGGTGGATGATCATGGAATCTTCCAGAAACTTCTCCTGTGACACTTGCCTCTCTGAATTCGCCCAGGTATGAGTAAGAGATCATGAAATCTCCAAGTGGAACCAAGAACTATCAGTGAAATGACACTAATCAAAAACCCAAAGCTGACTCACACCCTTGCAAGACATCTATAAATGGATCCGTCATCTGAGAGATCAGGAGGCCAGAATTTTGTATTTTGTAAAGAAGTGTTGTTGGTTTGTTGGCGAGAAGAGACATTGCATTGTTGGGTGATTTTCTTGTTCATGAGGTGAAGAGGGCTTCTAAAACTGGAAGGATGATGCTGGATCAGACAGCTGGGTTGTAATCCTCTCTTACATTACTATTAATAAAGTTCTTTCATTTTTCCTCCATATAATCGTGTATTTGTGAATATTATTGTTTATGAATGCAATTGTATGGTCAATGTGTTTCTGATTCCACATTGTTTATAATGTTTTAGATAGAGATGCTTTGATATTTTGCTATTTCTTTGACTCTATAGGCACTCTTTGAAGTGGGACAAGTAGGAGAGGAGTGGCAAATTCTATCAAGGAAAGGAGAAATCAAGCTAAGATCAAAGCAGAAGATCCAGGTTGGTCCTCTTTTCTTCTCTTCCATTTATCACACTTAAAGGAACTCTTGAAAAGCTTTCATTGTTTGTTTCTAAGATAGCTACCCATCTTAGTGGGACTAGTAGTTCAAATTGACACTAGTTTTCCCTGAAACAGCATGATAACCCACTTGTTGGATTTGTTCACAAAACCTTAGGCAACCAACTTTCTCAAAACACTGCTTAGCAAATGGTGAGGAGACCAACTACTGAGTGTTAAGGGGTTCAAAACTTGACACCTATCCTCCCTTGTTGCAAGTTTTCTTTTCAATTTCCATGTTCAAATGTTGCACAACAAAGTAGGTTATGAGGAAATGAAAAAACAAAGTTTTAATTAGGGAAACTAGGATTTAGGTTTTGTGATTTGGAGTGAGGGGAAAGAGGAGTTGGGGAGGGAATTAATAAATGAGAAAATTTTGGGAGGTGGTTAGGAGTCTTAGGGAGCTTGGGGAAGTGAGAAATAGGATAGGGAGTGATGGGAAGGGCAACAAATAATTTATACACATCCCACGCTACCCTTTCTACTGAAAATGTAGCGTAGGGTTTTCGTTTTTCCCTAGAAGCTATGGGGATGAAAGGGAATGGTTAGAAATGATAGAGGGGATGTATATCAGTGTGAGGAAAGGTAGAATGTATAGGGAATTTACTTTAGCAGTGTTCAAATCAAACCATGGAGTAAAAACTGAAAACATAGCGTGGAAACCGTAGGAGAGAGTTCCACAACCCAAAATTGAAAACTTCACTTTGCTAAGGTGTTGATTGCTTTAAAATTACTTGTGATGAGCTAGAGAGTATTCATCTATTGTATAAAATGTTGTGAGTTTCTCATTTGCCCCATAGCTTAGAAAACACAATATTTAGATGAAAACGTAGTGAGCAGGTTTGAAAACATAGCAAAATGGTGGAAAACACAGCGAAATGGTAGAAATGAACTTTGAGAGTGAGTTTCAACGCTGAGTGAGTCTCATGGGTTATGAATGATCAATTGGAGGCTTTTATACATATGGATGATGATAAAAAAATGTTTGGAAGTCTTTAAAATGTATAAAATCACCTTTTCTTGTACATCTCAAAAGATGACAATATACCTTTTTCTTTTGCAACAATATCTTCATAAATGTTTCTTTGTACCTTTTATTACCTTTATTTCCTAATATGATATCTCCATTTAATGTGAATACTTAAGACACATAACCATGATGGCTCTTTGCTTTGAATTTGGACATAGTGTGGAGTAGGTAAATTCTCGATGCAGATAAAGACAATCCCTCTAGCCCAAGAGAGTGGGTCTAGCCACAAACAAACAATCTAATGTAAACTTCCTTAGATTAGAATATAATAAGAGGGCATACCTCTTAGAATGATTAGAATATAATAAGAGGGCATGCCTCTTAGAACGCTAATCCTCTTGATGGTGATCTCACTTCGTTTCTCCAGCTTCCTTTTGTTCTTTCTATTCAAATACCTGAAACAAACACACAAGAGACAACAACAAACATGATAGCATACAATTGCATTCAATATAATTAAAAATTCAAGGGGTCTTAAGCCATCAAATGTAATATGAAACTTAATGTAGGAAATAAACTATTAGTTTTATTAATATAAACTTCAGAAGGAAATACAACAGAAGCCATGACGTTGTAGGTCTCCTCCGATGTATCTGGGTTCGAACACCACTGCTAGCATTTCATGGTTAGCCTCAACAATGGAAGTTTAAGGTTTCTTCCCATTAGTTCCAAACCAAACAAACTACACACCTATTATCCCTTCACAAACATAAACTAGAAGGCCAAAGCTATTGATACCTTGTTTCTTATTCAAGCTCCAAAAAGACTAGTTCAACTTGGAGAAGGAGGGGTTTATATAGCTTTGATAGAGGTGATATGGATCCTCTTATTATGGGAGAGGCCTTATCTCTTGGGTTTGTTCCATTTTAAAAGGGGAAAGGAGCACAAACATACTCCCTCGGTTCTATCCAGCCCAACCATTTACCAGCCTTTCGTTCACAAAGCTTCTAAACTTAGAAGCTTCGACTCCATTTTTAAAAACTTGCCAAAAGAGGGTTAGCATGAGTGATGAATGAATCATTTGCGTCATTTGGCACTAGGCCTAGTTTCAAACTCTGCAAATCGACACGGGGAAGGAACTGAGCACTAACATCAGTCTTGAAAACTGGGTTTGAAGGAAGATTCTTGGGAAATGATGCAAGAGGGGAATGTTCTATAGATGAAGAGGGATGTAAAGGCATTCTCTTCATGATGGGAAAGCATATAGGGTTCACTATAGATTTCCTCCAGGATCGAGGAACAGGGAGTATAGCGATAGTGACAAAATGTTGTGTAATAGATTCCCCCTAAAGCGTGAAGGACAAACAAGAGTGAGGGGTGAAATTCTTTACAAGTAGATGCGTGGAACTAGAGACTGCCATCAGGAGAAACCTACAAGCAAGCATAGATACATATACATCACTAAAATATTTGATAAATGAAACATGAATCATGGTATGGACATAGCCATCTAGAAAAAGGTCATGTAAATGGATCCAAGGTATGGGCGCATCCATCCAGTAAGGAGGATCATATCAAACCCAAGGTATGGTTGTAGCCATCCAGTAATGAGAAGGATCACATATAACAACTCATGGTATGGTCGTAGCCATCCATATGAAAGAGACATGTATATTAGCATGATCATGTCAAATCGCCTTGCAACCTAGACTTTAGTAATCTTAGCCTAGGGTCTTGCACTACAACAGGCCCTGATTAAAGCACAAATCTAACATGTGAATAGATGTGTCAAAGTCAAACATGCTAGAAAGTCACTTGATTACCAGTCAATGATGTGAACTGTTAACAAGCACGAGAGAAACCACCCATAATATCAATGCCTCTCAAGGTACTATCCATAAAATTCATGAAGTGTGAAGAAGGAATCGAATTCAAACACTTGTGAAATCATTCAATCGAAGACCAATGATGAGAACCTATCATCGAGTGTGAATAACTTGCCATTGAGGCATGCAAGCCCTAAGGTACTAGAAAGGAGTTTCTAGATCAACTTCTTGGATAATGAGTTGAAGTAGACAGGAAGCGACCCATCGAAGGAAGGTCATAATGGATCCTTCATCATCGACATGAAATGGGAAACATAATGAATGAGAGTAATCCAAGAATGTGACATATGATCAGACAATGTATAGGCAAGAAGACTTCTCTTGAACATGTGGATGACATGACTCTAGATTTTGGCATCATTGACATCATAGGGTCAGAGGTCATGGTGACGTGGTAGGGATCATATGAGAGGTTTAAAAATGGATAACCAAAAACCCAGGGAGGCAAGTGACAGAGTGAGGATGTCCGAAAACCTGAAATGAATGGCAGATTAGTGTCAATGTTCAAGAGAGACACGCTGTGTCAAGTGAAGAATACAACTGATAAAATACTTCCAATTTCCCCCCACCATTTCTGGTGAGTACCCCAGTTATTTTTATGCAATCAACACCTTAGCAAAGTGAAGTTTTCAAT
>Ga0181464_1002118_pt1 | contig 9957 bp, 7 predicted proteins | sample InSIn2gowninarea_FD_119074 | JGI IMG/M metagenome (GOLD analysis project Ga0181464, IMG submission 119074) | Clean room microbial communities from NASA Spacecraft Assembly Facility at Jet Propulsion Laboratory, Pasadena, California, USA -... ...
TCTCTACTGGACACTCTAATCTTTCACCTTGCTTGCAGGTTCCAGAATAATCACTGACGAAAGAATAAAGGACATCTACCGCCTCACACATTGGGCTTTTCTTCATCGAACATCACCCACTTCATCCCAATCAAACGTGACCCTCCCAGTGTATAATGTACCGAGAGATATCGGGCTTTCCACATCTACAAGAACACTAAACCCCCTTCCTGATCTTGATGTATTCAGCACATCGAAAAAAGTCCCTTCCACAAAGTAGTCCCTTTCGAGTCCTTCCCTTGGTCTTTCTTGCTCGACGTGCATCTCTCGACAGATGTTTTTGATGCGGTCTCGGGTTTCCATACATCTCGCTGTAGTAACACTTACTCTGGGATTCGTGGTAGGTCTTGACATCATAAAGATGCTCAGCCTGCTGATGCCTATACGTCCAAGTTTGAACTCCAGGATTTTGAGATTAGGAAATGTCGACAATGACGGTCTGAGGTCGTCAAATTTGATGTTGTCCTGGACGATGATGTGACTGATTTCCCGAAGGATGTAACTAGGTATCCGACGTCTGACCTTGTCAGGGAATCTACCACCCTCGCAAGCCAATCTCAGTGGGTGGTTTGGCTGGGAGGTTCGTAGAAAGTGTAGTGTTTCACATCGTAGAAGTCGAGAGACGCAACTGATCTGATATGGATAATATGCTGTGCTCGTTGTTCCATCCTCACAGATCAGTATTCTCGAGTCATGGAACAAGAATGAATATATGACCTCACGGATCTCTGGCGGAATAGTGTCGAGACAAGGCATTCTAGATCCAGAATTGTCGGGACTATGAGTTGTTGTGAATTGGCCGAAAAGTGCACTCAAGATCGTTCAAACACTGTCAAGATGTAGAAAGATTGGAAAGGTCGCGACGATGTTGAATTGCTGCAATGAATTTGATGGTCCTCATGAAGTTGCTTGAAAGTCGAATGGAGTTGGTGAACCCCAATGGAAACAGCGCCACTTTCAAATTACTGTACTGAGGTACTTTCCAGTTCATATGCGCTGGCACTTGTGATGAAAAACAGAACTCAAGGTTTGTAGCTTCATGGTTTCATTACTTGCTTGCTAGCAGTATCATGAGCTATACGGTCGTGTTACAAAGGACTAGCATATGCTAGAAGGCATTTCACATAAGCCATATGATAGGCCAGAAAGAGCCCTCTCCTCCATCAACTCATATCATTCTTTCATCAAGAGCATCCTGGCTGCCGACACCAAATCCACGTACACCAAAAAAGAATAGGCTAACCACCCTAAACAAGCAATAGATACGCCATCGCCGTGCATAAATCATTCGGTCGAGTCGACAACACCAACCACCTTCCTAATCAAACAGGTACGTGGTCATATCCCCGATCATTCCATTGTTTCTCACACCACCTAGACAACAACAGCAGTCTGCACTGGAGTCCTGCCTACTCGGTATCCGCTGGTAGCATTCTTGAAGAAGTTCGCCATCACACTGCTCACTGAGGTCGTGTTGGCATAACTGCTGTCATTGTGTCTCATTTTCTTGGCAGGCTGCTGTGACTCATGAGTGAAGCTTGTTTGATGACCCTTGAGAGCAGGTCTAGTCACTGAAATCTCAGCAGGAGCAGTGACAGTCTTCAATGTCTGTGCTTTGCCGTAGTAACATCCAGCTTGCTGATACGTTTGTGATTGCAGATGAGCTGAGTTTGGAGAGTAATGCTGGTCTGCAATGGCGAAGGTTACGTTATCATTATCATACTGGCCGAGCATGTGTGGTGTAGATGCCAAAACCGAGCGAGTAGAGGGTGCAACTGAGCTCGACCTAGAAGATGGTGCTAATGACGATGATCGAGAATCAGATGACGAGGTCGAGGGCTGTTGTTGGTGACGAGAGGAAACGCTCGACTTGGTCGAGTGGACAAGCGGAGGTAAGTCTCGAAGGGATGGTGGGCTTAGATCTCGAGTGTGGTAAGCGGTTCCTGCTCGTCTCTTATGGGTGGATGCTGGAGGTGTAATTCTGGAGCTCACACTTCTTCCGCTACGAGAGCTGTCGTCATCACCGATCGATCGTGGGGAGTCGTAGATGCCGGTGCTTATTGCCTTTGGTGGGGTAGGCAAGATGTCCTGGGTCTGTGCGCGAGCTGCTCGTCGTGGAACTCGGATATCATTGATCGATTCTTGGGCATACCACTGCCTTTGTTCGTTGAGCCGTGAGTTCTCGTATTCGAGTTGTAGCTGGAATCGAATTGGTGCAAGGAATGGTTCAAAGTGCTGGAACAGATCGTCCTCATTTACTCGGGTATCCCAGTCGAGCAAGAATAGAAGTTGTCTTTCCATCAAATTGACTTCCGGAAGGGCAAAGCCAAATCCCTCGTATCCTTTCACAGTTGTGTAACGTGCCCAGTGCTTGTTCTTCGGGCTCGAGTCATTGAGGTTCTTGGCTGCAAGAATCAAAGAAGCCAGAAAGATACGATGTACAGTGCACCGCATTCCCTTGGCGACAGGTGGTAGTCGGGCCTGAAGTCTACCGAGATAGACAAGCGATGTCATCAAGGTTGGCACTTGGACGGACGATTTGTGGACGATGGAGCGAATGAATAGTTCGAGAGAAGGTAAAGGAGGTTGAGTTGGGTCAACAGTGGTCTGGGGAGGGGTCGATGGTGGTGTAAGAGGTAGTTGAGCTGAAGCATTCTGTACTGGCTCTTCACATCGAATGACCATGGAGGCTTGTTTGGCCAAATGTTGGATCATATAAGATCGGACGGGTTGTCGAACAAACTCATCGAGAGCTGTTCGGTTGAGAGAGCGGGTAGATTCGCTCATGGTAGACGTCATTGTGGTGTTGGTTGCTGATTGTCGAAGCTGGAAATGAATGCTTATAAGTCTATCACGGCAGAAGCTGTCACTTGTATGGTGACGAATTAAATTGCTGGTATTGAAATGATTGTAAACTTTTGGTGACCTGTCCGGCAGGAAGTACAAGGAAGGTGGTGACTGTAGTGAGTGGTGGTTGGTTCTTTTAGTGAATGAAAGCCTGCCTTCGAGACAAGTGATGGAACAGGTACCAGAAGCACAGCTTCAGCAGTGTATCACCCTAGGTTTTGAATGAGCAATGAGTTCTTTCAACTTTGTGAACTCCTGAGGAGTGCTTGCTATGATGTCGGTGGGGATAATCGACAAGCTGCAGCTAAGTGGATAGGCGTCGATACGGTGCAGGCTAGGTCCCTGAAAGCCAGAAAGTTTGGTGGTTCGAGAGTGAGATACGCTAACAAACAGCGGAGAAGCAAGTTTCGGGCGTTTGAGGCGATGATTAGTGGTACACGGCAACAGTGGTGAAGAAAGGAATGAAGCAACGTCGACACAGACGACGAGGGGTGATGATGGTGATGAAGAAAAGCCCAATGTGTGAGGCGGTAGATGTCCTTTATTCTTTCGTCAGTGATTATTCTGGAACCTGCAAGCAAGGTGAAAGATTAGAGTGTCCAGTAGAGAGCGAAGAAGCGCTTGGAGTAAATAGGAATTGCATGCCAGTCGTTTCGATACATGTTCGTCTGCTGGCCACCGACCGACATGAGAGGCCGGCATGGCGATGCAGCGCGTGAGCCGAGTCAGGAGGGCTCGTGGTGTGGTGACAATGATTGGTGTCAAAGGGAGGGCTAGGTAGATGCTTGGGCGTTGTGGATGGGGGTGGGTCAGTTTCAGTTGGTGGCGGTTTCTCTTTAGCGCTGGGTCTGCCGCCTTGGCCAGATGCAAGGTTGGACGTGTGAGAAAGTGAACATTGGCTCTGGATTACCCCTTCGCGTCAGTTTGACGACGCCTCAGACCCTAGTTGAAACCAGACCTTCCCCTTGGGTTTCCCTTGGGTGTTCACATTGTGCTTTGCATCTGCTGCCCTTGTTACAAATGATCTGGACGCCTACGAAGTTTATGCTGCATGTGCTGCATGTATCAAACCCTCTCCCGTGTTCTGGATCTGCCACATGTGTATGAATTGTCAAAAACAAAGCAAATATGAATAATAGCTTGCGCCATCACCCCTGCTGCCCATCAAGCCCTTCAGGTGCCAATCGATATTCGTTATTGATCGACTGGGTGCTGGTAACCGAAGCTGACGATGCACAGAGTCGTGAGTGAATCATTTCTATTGGTTGAGCATACAATGATTTCAGTCTGAGTGGTTGGCCAAGGGGGTCGACCCAGCAAAAAGCTCGATGGAGCACATGGTTTTCTCAATGCAAATGTAGACCGGACAAATACGGCGTCATGAGTCTCAATACTCGAGCATTCCATGCAAAGGCGTGGCTAGGTGAACGTTCCCTTCAATAATCGCGTCAAAAAGAGACGCGTTTTTAGTGGTAGAGAACGAATAAAAATTGGCTGATGCAGCGCCAAGGTTTCATTTTTGCCAAAAAGGGACGGCCGCAGCCCCTCACCGAGCCCTGAAAACACCATTCTCTCATCCAGTAAGAAATCGTGTCGGTGAACGCGACTGGCTGTGGCAAGGCACAACCACCAGCCACTGTGGCTGTACATGGTCATTTGTCGAAGGCTTCTTCATCACCTGCTACTCATACTGATGCACCCAACGCATATCTAATCACCTTCAAGGAACACAAGATCAATATCTTTGACATATTGGCATGTGAATGACTTCCTCAGCTGGCATCCAGAACTGCCAGCATGCAACCACATCAGAAGTCTAATGCCTGATGCTTCGTCTCGTGCAGTTATCATTACCAGCTGACCCCGGACTCGTGCAACTCTGAACAGCTGACAAGGAGAGACATCAGTGTGTGGCTTCCGGACCTTTTCAGGCCTACACTGCTGCAAAACCACTAGCCTTAGAGACCTACAGTACAGTACAGGTCAGGTCCAGACTGTACCAGCCTCACATGATCGAGTGCAGTGACTGCTTGACAGGAGTTTGAGTGCACGTGTTTCACGTAAGCTTCTCTATCATTTATTCCATTCGTCCTCATCAATATTCTAAGCCTGTTCCATCTGTCCTCAATACCCTACCTAGGCGCCTATCTGTGCAAGTCACTCAATATAGTCATGGCCAGTTTCAAGCCAGATCTGAAACAGAAAGTCAGCACACACAATGCTTCTTGGCATGATCTTACCCGGAGGCTGTGCAGCGGCAAAACAGTTTCAATTCACTTCCTTCAACGTGACTATTGATAACCTGACCACTGCATCAACTGCACGCACAGGGCACAAGGGACTCGCCAGGCGCTGCTGACTCCCAAGTCTCGTAGACACTCACATTCGTGGTTCAGTCACGTGAAATGCTGCCCTCCTGCCTGAATTGAAGTTCATCCTGTGGAATAACAGGAGATTGCCGGCACAAAGATCTTCTCACCCGCTGTCCCAATTTAACTTAGATTCAATACCCACCTCCAACCACTTCCCTAATGCAACCAAATCCTCCGAAAACACCAAGGGAGTATGAACACATTACTAAATCACGACCTCACTTTGTCGGACACATCTGCTCTCAGATCAGCGCACCGATCTTTACAAAGTACAGTATACTCGAATTCCCTGAGACAAAAAAGGAACGAGAATACAACTAAAGCGAGGTCCTCCTGCATCCACGCTCAAACTCCGTCCCGTGCTGTTGCTGAAAGTAAGAAAGAACGATACCCAACTAAGCCAAATGTTCGCGTCTTCCGTCCTCGAAATTTGTCTCGTGTTGCTGCATTGAGCCCGATCAATTGTCTAAATGAGATCGCCTTCCCGTTTGAAGGCAAATTGAAGTACTGTAGATTTACGTAAACTACGTATCTATAGTACACTCTCTGCTAGACATCAACGGTTGCACACGTCGAAAACTTCACAACATCCGGATCGTGTGACGCAAACCTTTCACGGGCCATCGTGGACGGCTGCAAATTGCGACGTGAGTTTGACGATACGTATTGCTGAATGGTGAAATATGAAGAAGATATGTACATATGTACGGATTAGCCGTGGTGAAGCTTTGAAGCTTTAGTACCATGTATTATGATCACGGTTGAGCATTTCTTAGGTACGTATCTACGTAATCGTTCGTTTAGGATTCAGGTCATCTATTTCGTTCTACAGAGTATTGCGCTGAAGCACAGTACATCTCACATTGTCGAAATCTCTCCAAATCCTAATCATGGTCTTCACGTACCAAGTAATCTGCCAACCATACCTGAGTCAAAACCCAGTCTGACTTCCAAGATTAATCAACCCATTCCAGCAACAGCTCTATATTATCTCGTCTCCCACAACCCCTTAACACCAACAATAGCCCTCCAAACCTCCTCATCCTTATCGCTCCGCCCCTCCAACCAACCCTTCGCTTTCTCAACAACCATCTCCCACACATCTTGCTCATCCCTCATGACACGTTCCAACCAAGCGGCCGCCAAGATAGTAGCACACACATCATCGTTGTATGCATTCTCATCGACCTGTCCTGTCTTACTCATCTTCTGCATAATACTCACCACGCGCTGTGCCGCTCTCTTTGTGTCCGCGAAAGTCGAAGATCGAATCGCGTCGTGCGAGATGAGAGTGAGGAGTTCACCGTTCAGAGTCCAGAAACCGGAGAAGTTCTGTAGACTGATGAGGCGTTGCATCTTTTCCAACGGCGAGATATGAGGGACAGCCACGTTGTGGACGACGGCTTTAGGGCAAGCTTGCGGAATAACATTAGGGAAAGTCGATGCTTGTGACGCTGGTGGCTGTTTCAAAAAACTGTCGAAGTCGAAGTTCTCGAGAATATCCGCATTTTGGAGCGTAGAGAAATCGAGATTGAAGCCTTGATCTGAAGCAGTGGAAGAAGTGGAGGGTGCTAGAGGATCGGCATTTGGAACTGCGGCTGGCTGTGGATTGCCGAAGAGACTGCTTGTTGGGGCTGCAGCTGGAGGTGGAGGTGGAGGTGCAGAACTAACTGACCCGAAAAGCCTACCGGCGGAGGAGAAGCTGTCGCCGCCAAAGAGACTGCTCGTTGGAGGTGCAGGCGGAGGTGGAGGTCGAGATTTAGCTGATCCGAACAGCCCACCGCCGGACAAGGAATTGCTGCTGCCAAACGCGCTGGTGGTACTCTGTAGTGCTGATCCTCTTGCGGACATACCTAACTGTAACTGCGCCTGTTGAGCATTGCCGAAGAGACCGCCCGGTTGTGCGGAGCGAGCCTGTGCCTGTGCCATAGGATTGAACCCGCCGCCAAACGGTGCTGGTCGTGGAGCAGGCGGAGCGAAGGCCATCGCACCATGTCTCTGATGCTGTTGATTCATCACTAAATGGCTTTGATAATCCGCCAAGGCTTGATTCACTGGCCGTTCACGCTCGGGGCTCTGTGCATCTGTCTCAGCCTTATAAGCTGGCAGATCCTCCCCACCTGTTTCGATAGCTACAAAGGAACAGAATTTGCCGCCAACTTGAAAAGTCGTACCAAGACGAACTGCTTCACGTTCAACAATCAGATCCCACCTACCCTCGTATCGAGACTTCAACTTGCCGTCCTTAGAAGTTCTTTTGTTCGACGCTTGGGCTTGGGTGAGCCAACCTCTTCCTTCTTCGAGCTCTTGCATTGCTTTTTTGGCTGCAAGTTTATGCAAGGTCTCACCCATGCCAATATCCTGTATCGGAATTTCAAGTTCGAGATCGCCATGCTCGGACTTTCCAGATAGAAGGACTGAGATTGGTGTTTGAGCGCAGGCCTCAGGTCCGAGCATGAGATAGATCGTCGAGCGAGAATGAGGGTAGAGGTCAGGGAGATCATGGGGTGTTTGTAGGACGTTTGGGAGTGCTATCTTGGGTAAGTGATCGTATCGTCCAGCACTTGGATTCGTTGGCTCGTCTTTGACCTTGGGGTCGAACAAAGATATCTTCTTTTTTGACTTGGGGTCCTCTGGCGCAACTGTGCCGGCTCCTTTGTCCACTAGTTTCATGCTCTTTTCGAATGACTCAACGATTTCGAAGTCCTCGTCGTCGTCGTCGGATGCTGACCGAGTGTACTTCACCTTCAACTGGTACTTGATATGCGGTGTCAGTGCCCCCTTGAGCATCCTCACAATGCGCTTATCAATCCTTTCGCCGTCATTGACCCATTGAGAAAATCCCCTGCCCGCTTTTGCGATACCCTCGACGAGTGATGAGGATGCACTTGACCCAATACCTAGGGTGAAAAATCGTGCATTCTTTTGACTTGCCGCATTGGTTTCATCAAACAGAACTTGCTGGTCCCGAATCTGACCGTCTGTTAAGAGCATTACCTCAAGTGGAAGGTCCTGGAAGCGTCGTTTCAAAATATCTCGTACAGGCTGTAGCATCTCCGTGCCTCCGTAGTTTGCACCAAATGAATGCGGAGCGATGTGATCCATAGCAATCTGCAGGCTTGTGGCATCGTATGTCCGGCTTCTCTCGAATAAGAAGGTATGATGGGATCCAAAGCTGCAAATGTTGAACTTGACACCAACGGGCAAGGATTTCAGGAAAACTTTTAAGGCATCGATGACGAGATGCATTTTTCCGACCATGCTTCCACTTCTGTCGACGACGAAGATGATCTCCGGGTGCTCGCCTGGGATGTTGAACTTGGGTACCAGCGTTGTCATTAATGTTCGCTGGTTAGGGAGAGTTGGATGAGTTTCTAGCAGTGCTCTTGGTGTGTCTTGGCCTTTAGCGAGGATCATAACAACAAAATCCTTGTCGAGCTCGGTGCTACCCAAAGTTAGTGTGGAAGATCCCAGGTTGCTCTCGAAGCTTTCGTCATCTTCTGGTATCGTGCTAGTTCTACCCATGGTAACTGCGATCGGGTGACTTGGCGATTGAATTCCTCGGATGGCGACACCCTGTTCGAGCTGAACGTCGACAGTAATTCTCATGCCGCCGTTATTGACTGCATGAGGTCCACTGGCGAGATTGACTGAGCTTTGGCCATAACGTGGTGCAATCTTTGTTGGAATTGTGAAACGTGCTCCATCAGTTTCTGCATCGTTCTTCAATTCTCCGAATTGTGTGAGACAGATATTACTGGTGTACGCGCTTCCAGCGTCAGTCTGCCAGGAAAATCAACGAGCAGTCGTTCCCACGTCCCCATCACAAAGCGGTAAGGCCAGAGACCTGCCGCGTCAAATAAGACGGCACCTACAACACCATGTAAACCATATTGTTCTCTTAGGGTTTTTGGATCCTCAACGAACTCATACAGACCTCTATATTTCGGGTTGTCCTGGACGAACTCTGCAACACTCTGTCGTGCCGCATCGAGTGAGCTTTGATCGGCGAATGTTCTAATCCTGGTCAATTCACGATACTCGCTGACCTTCGCAAGAGTGGGTGACTCCTTCATCATATCTTTTGTTTGACGAATATTCCTAAAGGTGAACTCAACAATCTTCGTTGCCATTGCCTGAGAACGAACTTGCTTGATATTTTTGTACGTAACGCCGCCATATGCAACCAAATTACCACCATTTCTGCCTGTTGCTCCTGAGCAGATAGAACGAGCCTCTAGGACAGTGACTTGAATGGTTGGATGTCTCTTCAGCAACGTGTTTGCTGTGCTGAGTCCGGTAATGCCAGACCCGATAACCACAACATCAACGTGAGTTGGCAACGATGAGGATTGAATGTCCGCCCGGGGATGCAGTTCATGTAGCCAGTACGGAGTGCTGCCGTTTGGCCTAGGCAGGCCGGGATCTATCTCCATCAGATTCGGCTCCGACTGAGAATCCATGGACATTGCAGTCAGGATTTTTGAAGGAGATGGTGAGTTCAACTCCTGCTTTTGGGTATCGATTGTGTGTGGACTGGCGTACACCCTGGAAGTGCGTAGCTACTGCAATGACCGAAAGAAGGACGGAACTCCTAGAGCAAGAGCTGCGGCATGAGTCTCTCAGGATCTGCTACGTCGTTGCCGATTTGAGGGAAGAGCAAGGCTAGGGAAACAGATGTAACAAGCTGAAGGTCCCC
>Ga0181464_1002119_pt1 | contig 9955 bp, 9 predicted proteins | sample InSIn2gowninarea_FD_119074 | JGI IMG/M metagenome (GOLD analysis project Ga0181464, IMG submission 119074) | Clean room microbial communities from NASA Spacecraft Assembly Facility at Jet Propulsion Laboratory, Pasadena, California, USA -... ...
GATGTTGATCATGTCGCTGCTTGTACTTGGCATTTGATTTCTCCATAATGTCATGGACTTGCTGGCGAATATGTTGGATGTGCTCAATGAAGTTGTTTGCCTTATCGGTTTCGGACTGGACATGAGCATAATCTACATGAGTAGCTACAAATGGCATGGTCACATCAATGGGACATAGTGGTTGGAATCCCAAGCCCACCTGAAAAAGGTTGTGGCAAATCGAGCTGTGGAGATCCCAGTTGTAGCTATGTTGAACATAGGGGAGGCTCTTGTCCCATGTGCATGGATTCTTTGAGTTGTACATGCACAGAATGTGTACGATCATCCTATTGACGACCTCTGTCTGGCCATCAGTTTGAGGATGGAAGGCAGTGGACTTAGTGAGTTTGGTGTCCAGCATCGACCAGAGGTTAGACCAAAATGTACTGAGGAACCTGTTGTCTCATTCTGAAATGATAGACTGTGGGATCCCAAAGTGTACCCACACTCATTCAAAGAAGAGTTTAGCAGTGGCTTATGTTGTGATATTCTTCTTACAGGCCGCCATAATGGCCATCTTCGAGAACCTGTCAACGACCACAAAAACACAGTCGTTTCCATGCTTAGTGGAAGGAAGGCCTGACATGTAATCCATGGAGATGGATTCCCAAGGTCAACTAGGGGTAGGCAGTGAGGTGTAGAGGCCTTGCTTCTTGATGGTCAGTTTGGCAATGGTGCAAGCAATGCATGATCTGATGTACTTATTGACATCCTGTCGAAGATTCGGCCAATAGAAATATTTCTACAGTACTTCCATCATTTTTTCGACCCCAAAATTCCCAACAACCTGACTATAGTGTGCTTCCTAAATCATCTTGGCACGCTCACTTGAAGGAACACAAAGGTGACCCAAGTGGCATAACAGGTCGTCCTGGAGGTGAAATCTGGAACATGCTGACCCTCCAAGAGTGTCTGGTATGTGTGGCTGAATTTTGAGTCGCTTTTGTAGAGCACTAGCCAATCAGAAGTCTCGTGTACACAAGAGTTGAGCACGGTGGTTAACGCCATGATCAGTGGTTGACTGAGGCAATCTGTAACATTATTGGTGTTGCCCTTCTTATATTTGATACTCAAATGGAACTGTTGCAGGTATGTGGATCACTTCTGATGGCGATCATTCTGCAATTTCCCTTGGGTCTGTATGAACTGCAGGGGTTAGTGGTCTGTGTGGATGACCGTTTCCTTCCCCAAAATGTAATGCTTCCATTTTTGGTAGGCCTGCACAATGGAATACATCTCTTTGTCGTAAGTGGGATACTTTCGGACTGTGTCTGAAAGTGTCTCACTGTGATATGCCACTGGATGCCCATGTTGAGTAAGGACTGCCCTAATAGCATAGTCAGAGGCATCTATCTCGACCTCAAATGGTTGTTGCAAGTCTGGTAATGCAAGAACTGGTGCTGTGGAGAGGCGATCTTTCAACTTTTTGAATGCCTTCTGTTGAGATTCAGACCAAAAGAATTTTGCTTTCGCTCCTCCCTTAGTGACTTGACTCAAGGACTAAGTGATTTGAGAAAATCCCAACATGAACCTGCGGTAGAAGTTGGCAAGGCCTAGAAAGTTGCGAAGTTCTATCAGAGTGGTTGGAGATGGCTAATCCCGAATGACTTGGATCTTGGCTGGAGCCACATGCACCCCCCGTTCATCAATAATGTATCCCAGATACTAAACCTGGGTCATGCCAAAAGTGTATTTCTCCAAATTGGCACATAACTTGTGTTGTCGCAGTGTTTGGAGAACCTATCAGATGTGGTGGAGGTGCTCTTCCCAAGTCTTGCTAAAGATCAAGATGTCATCCAAGTATACCACTACAAATGAGTTGGTGAATGGCCGTAATATGTCATCCATTAGCCTCATGAAGGTTGCAGGAGCATTCGTCAATCCGAAAGGCATAACCAACCATTCAAAAAGGCCCTCCTTGGCTTTGAAGGCAGTCTTCCACACATCGGAGGGTTCGATTGGTACCTAGTGATATCCTGACTGCAAATCGATCTTGCTGAAATATTTTACCCCCTTTAGTTGGTCCAGTAGGTCATCAATTCATGGGATTGAGTACCTATTACAGACATTGATCTTGTTCAATGCCCGATAGTCAATACAGAGTCTCCAAGTCCCATCCTTTCTTTGTAACAGCACGATCGGGCTCCCACAGGGCGATGAACTTGGACAGATGTGACCTTTTTGCAGCAATTCCTGAATCTGCCTCTTGATTTCATCATTCTCCAGAACAGAGAGTCGATAGATTGGTACATTGGGCAGCAGCGAACCTGGGGTCAGATCAATGGAGTGCTTGACCTGACAATGCAGAGAAACCCCTGCGGGGGAGGTGAAGATGTCCTCATTCTCCTTCACTACCTTGTCCATCTGTAGTTGTCATGTGGAGGGGCCCTGTCTGGAGGTCATGGCCACCATCTTCTTCTTTTCTTGAGGGCGTATCATTAGGAAGATAAATTTCCCGGTTTTGGAAATGAGCTTACTGCATTGTTTTGTATTAACCAAAGAGATGGCGGTAGGCGGTGCTACTCTAGTATCCTGTACAAATTGTTTCCCAAAGTAACAATAACAGCACGGGGCCTTGACTCAAACACAGCATGTCGCTTCCACAAGTATGGTTGTCCTAATAACACATCACAAACTTCAAGGGGAGAAATTTCACACAATACCTTATCCGTGAAGGGCTTAATGTTATATGGAAGGCGACACTGTTGGCTCACGCGAAGATCCCATCCTTGGTGAAGCCACTCGATGGTGTATGGTTGTGGATGTGCTATGGTCGGTAAGCCCAACTGTTTCACGACCTCTGCCAAAATGAGGTTCTTTTGGCTCCCGCTATCGACAATGAATTGTAGCGGGGAGCCCTTTACCCACATCTGGGAGTGGAAGAGACGCTCCTCCTCCTCTGTATCTTTAGGTTCCTCCTTCTAGATCTTCGTGGTGGAAACGGTGGCGTTGGGCTCCGCATCGATAATCTGCTTCCCTTTGTCATTCCCCTTATCGGGTTCTGACTCAAAGTCAGAACATGCATCTAATTCTGAAACCTTTAGCTCAACCACCAGTGACTGCTTGGCCCGACACTCACTTGTGTTGTGAGTGGAGCTCTTATAGAACTCACACCACTTTCCTGTGTCCCTTTTTGGCCTTGTGGTGTTGTTCTTTGCTTGCAACTTTGACAGGTTGTCTTGGGCCTCCCCACATTAGCTTTATCCTTTTTTGTAGTTTGGGATCTCCTTTCCCTTGTTTCGGATTCGCAGACCCAAAGTCTTGCTTCTTCTATTTAAATTTTTTCTCGACCTTGACAGCATATCGGTATGCCGTGCCGAGCGAGGAGATTTTCAAGAATTCTATTTCTTATTGGATGTACTTGTGCAGGTAGCCACAGTATTTGAGTACCAAATGCTACTCTGTATCCTTGATACCCAACTTTATGCGAAGGGTATGGAAAATATTGGTAAACTCCGATACGTCTTGGTCCCTTCCCTGCCGTAGCGTGCTCCACTTTATGTATTGATCCTCATAGCTTCTGACAAGGTAGTACTTCTCCTTGATGGTATCCTGGAATGAATTCCAAGTTGGTGCGATTGAAAATAGTGAGCTTGTACTTTCATCCTTCTACTCGCAGTAGGTTTCCCACCAATCCTTGACGTGGGGGGCTGCTTTAAGAAGAGCGAAAATAATCTTTTCCCGACTGGAAAAATCATGAACAAAAAAATAACCCTCTAGCACATTTAACTATTTATCAATGGCATCTACGTCTATTTGACCCTCGAATATGGGGATTTCAAAATTAACTTGTACCTTAAATGGTGTGGCGTTTTCAGAGTTGTTGTTGGAAGCCGATGTGTCACCCTTGGGTAGCCGCTGAAGGATTTGGGAAAAGTTGTCCATCATCGCATTCCTTTGTTGCTCGAGGGCTTCTTCGATTAAGATTTTGATAGGATCTCCTACCCCCTCATCTTTCTTTCATCCGCATGGGAGGCCGTCGGGATTTGCGATGCTGGTCTTGCAAAGGTTCGACTAGTTCAAGCTCTAACTCCTTATATCCCGACCTCATTGGGGACATGCAAAGAAAAATAGAGAAGAAAAGCAGACCGCTCTAATACCACTAATCCAAATTTAAATAGCAACGCAATAAAATACAGAGATAACCATAAATACATATACACAGTGGAAATAATACTTCATTTCATTACTGTAAAAAACTGAAATATGCTTACAAATAGAAATGGAAATAAACCAGCTAGGGCAATGGTAGCTTATCTCTGAGAAGAGATGTGGTGGCTACATGCCTCTCAACTGTCATAAAATGAGGCTCAAGGGCCTTTTATTATTGAACAATAAGAGAAAACCCTAAACAACCAAAATCCTAACCCGAGGAGATGTAACACCAAGAGTTTGTGGGCCCCGTTGGGGTGAGTTGGACAACCAACTTCCCGGGGTCACGAATTGGTCATATTATCTCCATTTGACGCACATGATAGCCCGTTGGAAAGATCTCTCCAAGGGCTATGAAAAAGAAAATGATTTTAGATTAAAAAATCGCTGGCAGTAGATTTCCCAAAAAACGTCGTTTAGGGCCTCAAAACGGCTCCGGAAGTTTAGGACCTGAAAAACTGCTAAAAATAGTAAACTATGCTATAATTAAGGAAACTGAAAAACTGAAAGAAGCCCTGGTGGGGATCCAAGTGGAATTAGCGGGTGGCCACCAATATCCACTTGGATCACTATGTGACTCTCACCACGTATAAAAATTAGTCCTTCCAACTTTATCCATCTTTCTAACTCATGATTAGATTATCTTTGTTAAATTCATATATGATTTGGGGACCTTTTCTTTGGCCAAAATATCACATCTAGATAAAAAGGGTACTTGTCTCATTTTCCAGCCACATACGTGACAAGAAATCAATCATACAAGCCATCATTTTCACAAAGTTTTTTATTTTCCCCATTTATCAATTTAGTGATATTTAAAGTGGTGATATTGTGAAGCATGTCCATTGGAAAGGATGAGCCTTAGTTTGGTTATGTTAGGTATCCATATGTAGCATTGTTTTCCTTTATGTGACTGTCAAAAAATGGGATGGAAAATTAGTAGCACTCTAGAGGCTAGTTGCTACTTCATATTATTCATCTCCATATTGATAAGCCATCTCCACACACATTATAATTAGGTATTTCATATATTTGTAAGGGAGAGATTAAATATGGTATTAGTGACAAGATCCGTGAATCCCACCTTTGGTCCATATGGCAGAAACCTAGAGAAACACTTTTTCTAAAGCTCTAGCACTACTTTATTTCCTCAAGAACAATTTAGAGTCTACTTCCATCGACATAAATAAAAATAAAAATATTGAAAACATCATTAAAAATTGGCCCAATGGAAACATTAAAAATATCTGCTTTTACTATAGTCAATCCCACTAACATATTGGGGTTGATCCCTTTTTATACCATTAGCAAGGTAGTTGTGATATCATTACAATTGATCTAATTATCATATTAACATTCACATATAAAGTATGAATTTATCACAACAAATAAGCTTTATACTGTAACATCCCCTCTCCAGGCCTATATACAATTAAAAACATTAATAAAAACATTCTTTACATGTTTCCCTTTGACAATCACTATTTGCAACTAGGGTACATCATGCTTTCTTCTAACCCTTGTAAATTTCCAACTCTAAAGTTGAATTTCCAAGTACCTAGATTCCACCTCCCATAAATATAGAATTATGAGTCTCTCAAAGTATTGAAAAATCATCCAACTACTCCAATAAGTTATACCATTTTTGTTTTGCCGAAAATCAGGGTAGGTCCATCCAAAGGTACCACACCACTCGTCCAACTAATCTTAGCCTTACCCTGAGAGGGTCGAGGAGAATTAAACCTATGACCTCCCCATGTCAAAGTGATTTATGAATGGGACCTCGACCAATTGAATTAACCCTAGGGGTTGCTCCAACAAGTTATATCATAACCCTTATAATGGTATAATTCCCAATATTCACAAACTCCCAAGATATCTGGAAGGTCATCTATATTAATATTTACCTATATTATATCCCTTATCATGTTTAAAGTTTAGAACCCTCAAAACATGAAAAATTTATTTGTTTCATTTTCATATTAAAAAAAAGGAAATTTACCAAATCCCGAGCCCTGAATATTCTCATGCTACCAAGATGTGTGTCTGAATAGGTGGTTGATGATCGTTACTAGAGTATAATGATGACGTGTCACTGCCAATAATTCTATTGATTAACAAATTAACATTTCCATTTACTCTTTCCATCTTCTCCAAGAGTTAAGTCATGTTGATGACAAGGTCCTATTGAGTTCTTGCTCTATTATGAGAACCATACCCATGAGGGTTTTAACATGATAGTACAACTTAACCATATTCATGTAAGAAAATTCTTGGGTCTTGGTAGAATTTCCAACATCGAGAATCCAATCTCTAGTCTTCCTCTCCACATGAAAGCTAGGAACAAGTTTACGAGCACGCCTAACTTGATCTTCAATTTTTGAAATATTCTTTTGGATGATTTCAGTAGCTATGCTTCTATACTACTCCATAGTGGCTCACGCATAGGCTTAGGAGTGTACCATGCAGTGTGGGGGAATTGGAAATATGAGAATAAAAGAGGGAACTAGGCCTTCCTTATAATCTCGTCTTGTGGGGTAAACCAAACAATGACAAAACATGATAGAGGAGGGAGAAAAATGTGGGGATGCTTGTAAGGGATGAGGTGAGAAGAGGGAGAAAATCAGGAGAAAAGGGTGTAGGGTCAAGAAGCATGACATAATAATATAATATAAATTATGATAGTTGGCAAGGAAGGTGAGGCCATCTCACAAGGAAGTAATTGAGAGAAAACCCCCAAGAGAATAGGGCCGAGGATGGGGATAGAAATCCATAACTTGTTATAGAAAACTAGAGAAAATAGAGAAAACATAAAATGATGCCAATATTGAAAGGAATTACAAGGGAATATAAAGAAGAGGTCAAACCTAAGTAATATAGATCTTGTTGGCATGCAAGATTCTGATAGACTGGGGATTTTCTATGCAGTGACCAACGAAAACCTGCTCAACATTGGCCCTTTTGGCAATACCCATAGGGTGGGTGAAGTTTCACCTGAGATGCTAATGGGTGACTGTCAGAACCAAGTTTCTGTAGTATGACAAGATTATGCACAACATAGTGATGTCAAGCCCCTCAACTCACCAGTCAATGCACAAGTCACAAATGACAAAACATAGAGGGTTAAAATGACTTACACCTTCAACCATTAGGGATGACACTAACAAACAGATTCTAGTCTTTACAAAGACATGAAAATATCTAAAGGCATTACCATGTTTATAAATAACCAAACCATTCAAAACATTCATGAATATTTAGGGCTGCAACAGAGCATTAAATGAATAATATCCTGATATGCCATAAAAAAACACATACATTCAAACCTTAACTTAGATTACGAGGAGAAACCCAACCATCCATCATACTATATTATTATATAACAAAAAATCACCATGCATTATAGTGCAACAATTACACAACCAGGCTCACCAAGCATCAAACTCTACACAATGTATAAAACAAGAAAAGCATCTATAATGCAAAACCAACCCCACCCACACACACACACATATGAAATTTACATCAAGGTTACATCACACTTAAAAACTCAACCATTTATACCAATGACTACAAACAAATAGACACATTACAAGTACATTAGCAATATTCTTCTTCAACAACTTATGAATCGATGTATCCTTCACCGAGAAAGATCCTTAGTTTCACCTTCTAACACGTGACCTATCTTGGGTATTCCATTTTATATTTTCCTGAAAGCTCTTCAAACCTTCTCGACTCTTTCCTCTATTGTTCCAGCTATCCTAAAGTTTGTTAAGATATTTATTGATCCCTTTGAGTTTTCCCATACATGCTAACTGCCTTTTGAACTTTCTCCTACCAAGTTTCTCCACTCTTTAATCCTCCCTTTACTTGCAAAATATCTGTAACTCCTTCCCTGTCGTGACATCCCTTACTTGCTTCACCATTATTGTAAAATCCTAACCACTTATTCTTCCTCGCACACGTATTTTCTCCCAGGACGTCATTGTCTCCTTCCTATGTGGCATCTTCGTACACGATGCCTCTCCTCTTGAAATAGTCCCCCATTATGCACTATTTTTACCTTCTTCACTCCTTGATCCTCCTGCATGGTACCATATTTAAAAAAATTAACAACAAAATTTATGGGCTCGAACAAGCCCCCAATACAAAACTATGGCTCATCCCAAGCCACTCGATCCTCCTTCGAGGTGATATTTTCATTTAAAGCCTTCTGTAAGGCTCTAAATTCTTCTTCTTTCGCCTCGATATTGAATTTCAAATCATCCCTCTTACTGATGTACTTGTGCTCTGATCTGACGATCATATCATGGGTGACAACACTAGTGTCCTTGTGTCTTTCACTCTACACATTATTTAACAATTCACTACCTTCATCAGTCACTATAAACACTTGATCCTAAAGATCATTTCATGGATTTTTTTCTTCATATATTTTGTCAATTAGCTCATTGAGACACGAATTTTCATGCATTTCCTTTCACTTTTTGGAAAAACTCATTGTACCCATGCCCTGATCGATTTGACGAACCTATTCATAAACCTTCAATATTTTCTTAGTGGCTTGTGTCACAACTAGAACTCTTGATAAGGTATTCAATAATTGATCACCTAGATTGATGATATCCTGTCACCTTTTCTCATACTCAACCATTTTTACTTTCACTTGTTAGGCCAATTCTTTGCGTTGCCATTCCTCCGGTGGTGTATGCGACTGTTGATGGGCTTTTGCTTCTGTCACTTGCATTTTTAGGCCCGGTATGACTTCCTTGACCTTCACCACTATGTCCTTGGCTAGAACTGAATCATCAATTAATCCTTTTATAAGATCTTTATACACTTGTGCTAGGGTAGTGTGCCACTTTACTCTATCCTCTGGGTGAAAATGTGAAGTTGGGTTACACTTTTGGCCCTTTTATAAGAAAAAAAATCATTTTTAGAAGTTTTTCAACTTTCTATAAGTAAAAGTTATTTATTTGTTTAGAATTTCATTTTATAGTAAAATTAAAACTTGTCAGAAATTTTATTGGCTTTCTATTGCTTATTTTTTAGAATTTTTTAATTCACATTTGATATGTTAAATTGGTGATTTTTTGACTATTTTTTCTTTAAAAGTCAAGGGATTGATAAAAAGTCAAGTATTTTGGCCCAATGTATTCCTTGTTAACCTTTTGTTTTTGAAAAAAAAAAATGTGCTACAACAATCTAGTTAAACTCTACTTCAGTATGGCTATATTTATAGAACCAACATATGCATATCATAATCACTAGAAATTTTTGAATTGAACTAATATGAAAACACTACAGCTTTTAAAGATGTTTAACAAAGCACCATGTTTCTCATCATATTAATTAAAAACCAAAAATATAAAAACTACCCATTAAAGAGGACGAACCAACATAATGTAACATAAATTTTCCATATTTTTTCATAGTGTATTTTGGAAGATACTCAATTTTGATTTCACAAAATCATAATGACCTTCATAAAAAATTTGCACACATTTTATTAGAAAATTAATTAAAATTAGCAAATATCTATGAAATTCCATAAAATTTATATCTAGTGAAAGTAGATTCAATTATACAAATGTTGGTGTTGGTTCAGAAAGTAAATTCACTATATTTGATGGAGTTTAACCATTCCAAAATTGGAGAAAGGTGAATAGATGTGAGCCATTGAAAAGTTGCAGGTTTTTAGCAAAAAGTAATAATGTTTTTGGCCAAAAAGACTTTTCCCAAACAAACTTTAAATTTAATG
>Ga0181464_1002122_pt1 | contig 9946 bp, 10 predicted proteins | sample InSIn2gowninarea_FD_119074 | JGI IMG/M metagenome (GOLD analysis project Ga0181464, IMG submission 119074) | Clean room microbial communities from NASA Spacecraft Assembly Facility at Jet Propulsion Laboratory, Pasadena, California, USA -... ...
CAATACAACTCATAATCCATATTTGCCATATCAACACGCACTCTGGTCAGGAGCTCGCGGACGTCTTCGGCCGACCATTTCAGGACGCGGGTGAAGAGAGCTAGGCTTAGACCGTCGAGTTCTCGGTCCATTAAGTAGCGCATCAGTTCGGCTATGTGTATCCATTGTTTGGTACGGATCCAGGGGGACAGGGGGAGCTGTTTTTAGTTAGCTATGGAGTGTATAGGCAGGAGGAAGAAAGGAAGGACTAAAGAGCGGGATGGAAGGAGAGAGGGGAAATGGAGGTGAGTGTTGATTGACTTACTTTAAAGACTTCTTGGGTGATGTTGGTGAAGCCAGCCGTTAGAACCCGGTCGTGGACGTGTTGTGCAGCACGGGGAGTGCGGCCTGAGAGTTGAATGGCTTCGTGGAGGAGGTGGCGCCATTGGGCGAGGGCGCTGTCAGCTGGGAGAGCATTATTGTTACTTTCGACCCAGAAGTCTATACTGGCTATGTCGACCCAGCCATCGGAGGTGAGGTGGTTCTGGACTTGGTGGAGGAGTTTCGGCCAGTCCTGTATTGAACCGGTCAGGTTGCGCATGTGTATTAGGTCGAAGGGGGTGTGGTAAGTCCATTCATCTTCGCAGTCCGAGACTTCGAATTGGAGATTGGGTGGCACCCATGATGGTTGGATTGGACTTAGGTCGGTGCCGATGACGGTCGCATTTGGGAAATGATCTGCCACGTCGACTGCCCATGAGCCTGTGCCAGTGCCGAGGTCTAGTATTGAGGTTGGCTCTTTGGAAGGGGCGAGAAATAGGCTGCCTTCATGAACCTGTTCTACAGCGTTAGTCATCCATTTCAGCGATCGAAGCCTCTGTTCCTTCGATTCGACCGAGGATGGATCACTTTACTGCTAGACCGATGTAATGAGCTAGATCCATCAGGTCTTGCTCTTCCTCATCGTTGGGCATGTAGTATTTCCCGGCCTGGTAGGCATGATAGCGCCTTCCGTGTTCGTGCTCGTATCGTGCAATACTCGAGGTCATAGAGGCGGTACTCTCTTGGATTGAATCACCCATAGTCGAGTCGTGGTCCCAATCGTCCATCGGATCTGAGTCACCGGCATCAGCGTAGCTGCCCAGATGTGACGATGTGGATTCTTGTATAGCCTCGCCATGGTCAGCCATTTCGGTAGTGCTTGTTGTTTAGCACTTCCACAACGGATTTGACAAAATACTACTATAATGATCAGTGATAGTCATTCGGACAGAATATATTACCTTTCCACAAGAAAGGCGTAGCTGGTGATCGAATTCGCTTATCTCCATCCAAGCCGTCAATAGTGCCGTGTTAGTGTGGGCTAAGGACCAATCAATCGATATAACCGAGCTGTCGTGATCTGCCACGTGTGTCGGCAGTGACACTACTGGCGCATGACATTGAAGATTGGTCAATCCCAAAATCCAGTCGGCGGGGGAGACGGAACTGACGCGGTACCGTCCTTTTGTCAACAATCGAGAGTACAAACATGTGCCGGATCAAGAATCAAGATGCGAGAATTCCATATTTGGCTTGGAAAAGCTCTACGTACTAGCTTTGGGATGATCATTATCCTTTCATCTCGCGTGAGCGATGAACAAGTATAGTTGGTCCATTAGCAGATTACTATAGCTAGACCTATGCAGCGCACATCAAAGAGTTGAGACTTCTCACCTCATCACCTGTGCAATTCTCCCTTATATGGCTTGGCCTGCATGATAAGCAACTATGGACACGCAAACCGTACTACTGCACAAGTACCTCCCTCGTATAGTGATCGTTGATACACCCGAGGTAATAACAACCATGATCTGCCATCCGTCCATCATATCCACATGCTACTACCCTGCTCTGACCTCACTCAATCTTGATGGTTAGAGTCGCATGTTCTGCATTTACCTCTCAAGATCCATGGCACTTGTGACTCCAGCTACCGCTCGATGATTCTGACCACCAATCTGCGCTCCACATTGAGGACATCGAGCCAGTCGCATCGGCATACCGCATTCTCCAATGGTAAAGAGATGGCCATTCATACAGTGGTACCAGTGTCCAGTACCTCCAAATTCTCTCCTCATCGCATCGTACACTGCCTTCATCTCTTCTGGTCCCAAGACATCATGCAAGGTAGAGTTTCGAATCATGTTCTCAATCTCTCTTACTTCTTTGACAACGTGTGCTGTCGAGCCTTGAGCGTCATTGCAGATCAATCTTGCTGCCTCAATCCTAGCTAACCCAGCTGTCCTCAGACATTCAATTTGAGATTGCAGGTTATTAAGGTCAGGGTGCTGGCTGTTTTCCCTCGCAATGAGTGTTCATCTTGCAGCAGTCAAGAAAAATTGCTCGGCAGCACAGTAACGACCGAAGAAGACATAAGATTCAGCTTGGACAGCTGGTAATCATTGATTACCGGACACAGCAAGCTCGAATAGAGCCCCGCAGTCTTTTCGGTTGGCGCTGAGCTCGATGCTTGATTTTCCAACATTCGTTTAAGCTCGTGAGAGGAAGTCACAAACGACGGCAAGTGGCATCTGATACGCAAGGCAGATGCGAGCATGAATTGTCGTGTCTGAAGCACACCTGAATCGTAGTCAAATCCTTCAACGTCTGTACCTTCAGTACGTCGTTTGTGCTGCACAAGGTCCCAAACCACACGGAGTGGTTGTTCTTCTTCCGATACTTGATTGGCATACGCTGAAATCTCATTGAATGCTGACACAGACCCTTTATATCGCGTTTGCAAGGTTGTCTTGCGTATAACATCGAGCTGCTCACCACCTGACTTCTTTAAGCTGATGGAGAGTGGCTCGATGTTTGCAAACCACTTCATGGTGTCTGCGTTGGACTCTGCGAGTTATTCCCGCAAACCTTGGAGTCGTTGAGCAAGTGGCACATGCCGGCTATTAGACCAGTTAATGAATTTCTTTGTTGACTCAACCAGCAGTGCCTCACGCACAATCCTTCCATAGCGGTTCACATGCCGCAAAGATTCTCGACAGCTGGGACAAGTCGGAAGAATTGCTTGAGTCAAGTCGATCTTTGTTTCCTGCTTCAGGGCTACGATTGCGCCAGTTTCGAGAAATTTCGTAGAAGTCACCCATTCTCATCATGTGAAGCCCAATCCCCAGTATACCGCTGGGTTTCGGGATCATGTATCAGAATACGGGTAGGGCTTGGCGGCACTACGTACCACCACATGCCATTAGTTGATATAGCTATCCAACGTCCCTGGCTTATCCTGGGCTCTCTAGCTTCAATACCAATATTAAACCTCATGCCACCTTCTGACCTCAAGCAAGCACCACTAGGGCGGATTTTGAGGATGCTTGCATGAATCGATGCATGGCACCTTGCCCTTGAGCACTCAATAAAATCCTCCGCAGGAGAGCTGACCGGTAGACCAATCTGATGTCGTATGGCTGCTTGTATGGCAGTTGATCACACTAAGGCCATGCTGCATGCATGACTGAGTGAGCGAGTGAAAGACCATGCACAGCCTCGATTGAAGAGCTTGAGGCTGCAAAGAAATGTAATCGAAGAGAAGAATAGTAAGTCAACGATCACAGCATTGGTAGAAGTGAGTTCACAAGTGTCACATCGTGATTGGCTAGCCTCACATTACCTACACGAAATCGTCCGAGGGCAGGTACGCCTGAAATCTGCTGTCTTACAGCTAGTACAATCGTCGCTGAGCTTGCAAAATGTAGTACCTATCAGTGTGAGCTCGTCAAGCTCAAGAATGTCTATACTAAAAACTCATGTCCTAGTCACAGGAGCCAACAGGTAATTAGAATGTCGTTGAAGTCAGTAACTCTTCTTCTGATAGCGCTTCAGCGGTTTAGGCCTGGGAATCTGCCTCCGCCTAATTGACGGTTTCCTCCATACCCAGTCCCCGACATCCTCGCTGAATATAATATTCACTACTCGAACCCGTCGCAAGAGTCAAGACACTCAAAAAGCCCTCGAATCGCACCTGCATCGCAACCATCCCTCCAACAATCATGCTCGGATCACCTTTCAACCCGAATCAGTCGACCTTACAAACCTCCCCTCTGTCCTTGCGCTGGCCCGCACACTCAATGGGTCTTCTCTTCCGCATCTTGATGGAGTCATTTGCAATGCGGGAATAGGAGGGTGGAGCGGCCTCAACTGGCCTCAGGCAATTTGGACGATGACAACTGGGTATATAACTGCCACCACATGGCCCACCTACAAGCTTGGTATAGTCGGTGCTATCACAAAACCACAACTCTCACCAGAATCGACTACTGATCAAGAGCCCCCTCTGGGCGAGGTATTCTGTGCAAACCTCTTTGGCCACTACATGCTCCTCCATTGGCTCATGCCTCTGTTGAGAGCGTGCGGTTCAACATCCCCAGCTAAAGTCATTTGGGTGTCTTCGGTTGAACCACAACACCATCATTTCAACGGGAGCGACTTCCAGGGCGTCCTTACAGGTGCAGCATACGAGCACAGCAAGAGGATGACAGATATCCTAAGTCTGACCGCAAACCAGCCTTCGACCCAGAATAGGGTATCAGCATATACAGCAATTGCAGAACAATCAGCAGCATTCACGGGCTCGTCGAAGGGAGTGAAACGGCCTGTTAACAGTCCACCGACCTTCCACCTCTACCACCCCGGTGTACTCGTGACGTCCGTCATAGCACTCTATTGGTTCCTCCAATATGCCCAAGTCCTTGCCAACTATATCTCTCGCTGGCTCGGCTCTCCCTGGGCAACTGTAGAGCCCTACACCGCCGCGCAAGCCGCAACATGGCTCGCTCTAACCCCTGAATCATCCATTCACGAAGCAGAAATCGCCGCCTTTCCCTCCTCAAGCGCAACAGTAACTGGCGTGACCAACGGCCGAGTCAAGTGGGGCACATCAGTAGATCGTCTTGGACGTGCAACAGCACGACCAACAGAGGTAGCTAATTGGGGCGTCAACGGGAGTGGATTGCCGTATGTACGGGACTGGTGGGGTGGTGTGCATGGCCTAGGGAGAAAGCCGGGCGCTACGGAAGCGACTGGCGAGGATGTGCAGGGCTTTGTGGAGCTGGGAGGCCAGGTTTGGGAGGGTATGGAGAGGTTGAGGGTTGAGTGGGAGGAGAGACTCGCAGAGGCGGAGCGGAATGGTGCGAATGGGAACCAGTGAATCAACCAATGACATAGAGCAACATGTGAGCTCACGGTGTGTCTCTCTACATTGATGAGATAGAAGAGGAAGCGGCATCACTCATAACGCCAAGATGCATTCAGTCGCACTCGTTGAAGCACAGACGCAGTGGACAGTTATGGTACCAATACTGTCAATGGTAACATGTAGCCAGGAGAAAGCTTACCACTCAAGCGTGCGGCGAACCAGGAGCATTTTCAAACTATTTTTGTGTTTTCAAACTTTCGCTCTCGACAAAAGAGATCGATCTTAGATATATACAATTGTCCAGGGCACCCTTTTAATCCAGGGCACTAAAAACCTTGTGCATAGCCCTCGAAAGCAACTAAACCCTCTTTGTGCACCACACCATTCCATCCCATCACTCAACAATGCAGTATCTCTAATGAAAAGCGAGAGTGTCTACTCATCATCGTCTTCCTCCTCGTCCTCGTCCTCGTCCGCACCACCACCTGCTAGTCTCGCCCTGTTCTCCGCATCTTCAGCCTCCAATTGAGCTAGTTGTTCATCTCTCATTGCTCGCAATCGCTCCGCTGGCCCGATAGGCTTGCTGATCAGATCCGCGATCTGGCCTCGGCCGATCAGAGACGCTACGATGGAGACACCGACGATGAATGTCAGGACGAATCGGTAGATGCCGTACCATTGGGGTGCCCAGCCGGCGCGGGAGGCACGTGCGTCGGTGTAGTAGAGGAATGTGAAGGCGAGGAATTGGGTGATTAGACCGACTTCAGCGCTCAGGAGGAGGGTTGGCCAGGCGACGGCGGTAGCGACGACACCGATGGCGTAGCGGGGGTAGCCTTGTTCGCCGCCGTATTTGGCCCATTCGAGGCCCCAGTGGATGGCGCCGAGGAAGGAAATGATCTGGTATGTTATGTTAGAGCGGTTGGATGGGAGAAGGGGAAGAGGAGTGCCTACTGAAGCTCCGTAGCCAAGTTGAAGAGGCTCAATGATGTGGAGAAGTTGCTCGGAGACGTTGCCGGAGAACAGCAGTCCCTGGCCGTGGTTCGCTGCATATTGGATATCGAAGGAGAGGATAACCGTGGAGAGAGAGGTGACAAGGTAAGGTACTACGCCAGCCAGTCCCATGTACATGGCTTTTGTTGGAACGTCTTTCAGTGTAAAAGTATCGACAATCGTAGTCTGCACCAGTCAGATATGTCACGCTTGGTAAACTTTTACTCTTGCTTGGAGGGACGTACAAAGTCTCCTCGGATACCAGCCATCATATCCACATCTTCGTTTCCTTCTGGCTTTGCTCCGGACTGGACCGTCGCGTTGTGTTGTTCAGAGTCTTCTGTAACGTCATCAGGTAGGGCAGTGACCTTTTCACTTTGCAGTCTTTTCTCTCCCTCTGTATCTTGTCCGAGAACTACCTTACCGGAGGCATATCGGACTAAGGACTTTTGAATCGGCTTTTGTACAGCGAGTGCAAGGACCGGTGAGAATTTTGTTGGTCGTGTAGAGGTTCTGAAGGCAGCTTGCTGCGCGATTCGAGCTATATTCGTCCTCGCTGCTGGCGTTCGAAGGGCGAAAAGGGTGCTAGGAACTGCTCGGGTAGCAGTTGTGCGAAACATTTTGCAGGCTTATAAACGTGGAATCGAGATTTGCTGGACAGGTAAGCTGCCGTGAAGCCTATAATCAGCCAGCAGAGGGCGTCGACACGACAGAAAGGAGTGGAGAGTCAGGTTCGTGGTCTATGTGCGTGTCGGGTGGTGTGAGCCCAGGGCTTGCAACATTGAAGTCAATCCCAAGCTCCAGCTCCGAGTCACGTGAGAAAGAATAGGAAGAAGATAAAACCCCACCAAGCCACATGAGGCTGAAGTGTGCACCTTCCTCAGTTGAGGATCAGATGAAACCAAAGGACGACGTCATGGCACCTAAACAGCAACACATTGATTTCCCCGTCTTTCTCATTCAGGTTTTCACTACGTCCGCGTCCTCGTGAGCAGAAGCAACCCTCATTTTCCCTTAAGCAAGCGAGGCTTTGGTTTGATATGTCGTTTGCCAAATGTGAATCAATGCCTTAAAACGCTTTTCTGTATTTTAATTCCATTGTGCCACTCTCCTGGGTTTATATACAACTCTCCGATACATTCGACTTGCCAAAACAGGCAGCAACTTTATTCTTCTATGCGCGCCACATTAAGTTGTGGCTGTGGGTTTTCGTCCCAAAACAGGTGCTTGGACTCCAGTGAGACTCCGAACAACCAGTTGCGTTCATAATCCGCCTCTTCGATGAGAACAACGAGAGTTTGAGTTAAGTACCGTCCCGGACCTGGGTGAAGGTCACCCGCCGCCAAGATGTTGGAGGGTCTCGTTGCCAACCTCCTTAATCGGTTCCTGGGCATGTATGTCAAGAACTTTGATCCCAAGCAGCTTAATGTTGGTATCTGGTCTGGTGATGTCAAGCTAAGGGACCTGGAACTGCGTCGAGAGGCACTTGATCAGCTACATCTACCCATCAACGTGGTCGAAGGACGCCTGGGTAAATTGACCTTGTCAATACCATGGTCGAACCTTCGTGGAAAGCCAGTTCGAGTTAATATTGAGGATGTCTTTCTGCTTGCTGCACCGAAAATGGAGGACAACTATGATGCCGTGGAGGAAGAGAAGAGAACCGTCGCAGTAAAATTAGAGAAACTCGAAAGTGCCGAGTTACTAAAGGAGCGCAACACAGAAGGTCTCAGCAAAGAGGAGCAACAGAAGCAGCAAAGTTTTACTTCCAGCCTTACCACAGCCATTGTGGATAATTTACAGATCAGTATCAAGAATGTCCATATTCGCTACGAAGATGCCATTGCAACTCCAGGTCACCCTTTTGCCGTTGGTCTGACCCTGAAAGAAATGAGTGCTGTCAGCACGGATGAGAATTGGCAACCTACATTCGTTCAGTCGACAGCTGGGACAACCCATAAGCTTGCTGTCCTGAACTCGTTGGCTATGTATTGGAATAGTGATGCTAAGCTTTTCGGGACTGGCAAAGGCGATGAGGTTGGTGCTGATGGCCAAGGACTCGATCCACAAGAGATGGTCAAGAAGTTCAAGGAAGGCATTGAGAATGCTGATAACAGCCAATACTTACTAAAGCCTGTCAGTGGACGTGCAGGTATCGAAATGGACAAGAGCGGGAAGATTGATAAAGCGAAAACCAAAGCCCGGTTGCTGTTCCAGGAATTGGGTTTTATCATCGATGAGGATCAGTACCGAGATGCGTTGATGCTTGTGGACTTGATGCACTACTTCATCCGACACCAGGAATACAAGAAGGATCAACCTAACAAAACGCCAAAAGAGGATCCACGCGCTTGGGTGAAATTCGCTGGTACTGCAGTTCTCAATAAAATCCACGATCGTAATCGAAAATGGTCGTGGGCTTACTTCAAGGAACGTCGGGATATGAGGATTCGCTATATCGAGCTGTTCAAGAAGAAAAAGAGGGAACAGCAGCTCACTGAACAAGAGAAAAAAGAGGTTGATGATCTGGAGTTCAAACTCTCTTACGAAGATCTACGGTTTTGGCGATCATTGGCTCGAAATCAACTGAAGAAGGAGAATGTGGGAGTGAAGAAGCAGCAGCCACAAAAGCAGTCATGGGGTCAATGGGTGTGGGGAAAGAAACCTGCAGCTCACGCCGAAGAACAACACCAGGATGGTGAGGCAGGAATGACGGATGAGCAACGCAAAGAACTCTATGCTGCAATCGATTGGGACGAGAAAAAGGCCCTCGCCGAGAGTGTTGATGCTCCTCGCGAAGCAATCAAATTGCAGATTGAGTCGAGCCTGCGCACTGGCAGCTTCACGCTGAAACGTGACCCCCATGGCCAAGCGAACGAGGTGCTGAAACTGGTGTTCGACAACTTTCGTGCCAAAGCACTCCAGAGGACAGACTCATGTCTTGCAGATCTTGCTTTGGGTGGGCTCCGAGTTTATGATGGAACCACTGAAGGCACCTTGTACCCTCAAATCGTCAAAGTCAAGGGTGTGGAAGAGCGGTCAAAGGACGACGCCAACCTGGAGGATGACCAAGAGTTCCACACAGCCGACGACGAGAAGGCAGAGGAAAAGGATGTGGACGAAAGCTTGTTCCATCTTGTGTTTGAAAACAATCCTTTAGATGAAAGCGCTGACACCAACATCAACCTCAAGCTTAAGAGTCTGGAATTCATCCACAATCCAGCGTTCGTCGTTGATATTGCACGCTTCTTCAAACCACCTGAGCGGCACATGGAATCGATTGGCGCTCTGCTCGAGACTGCTGGGGCGTCCATTGAGGAGATTCGTCAGCAAACTCGTGCTGGCCTAGAATTTGCGCTGGAAGAACACAAGACCAGCAACGCAAGTATTGACTTGCAGGCGCCAATCATCATCATCCCCGAGAAAATCACGGAAAAGAGCACGCTGTGTATGATAGTAGATGCTGGCCACCTCAGCTTGCGAAGCGACCTGATCGACAAGAATACTCTCAAGGACATCCAGTCGAAGCAGAAAAAACAATACTCGGATGAAGACTTCGAGCAGCTCGAAAGTCTGATGTATGACAAATTCAATCTGAAGCTGAAATCAACGCAGGTGTTGATCGGGCCCGGCATCGAGGCGACAAGAGCCGAACTGGACTCTGAGAGCCACTCAAAGAACATGCATCTCATCGACCGAATCAATATGGAATTCCTTCTTGAGAATTCTATCATACCCAAGGATCCCAACATCACGAAGACGCGAATCAGCGGTAATTTGCCTGTGCTT
>Ga0181464_1002126_pt1 | contig 9939 bp, 9 predicted proteins | sample InSIn2gowninarea_FD_119074 | JGI IMG/M metagenome (GOLD analysis project Ga0181464, IMG submission 119074) | Clean room microbial communities from NASA Spacecraft Assembly Facility at Jet Propulsion Laboratory, Pasadena, California, USA -... ...
TTCATCAAAGTTTATAATTACTCAGAGTGTAATTCTAAAATATTTGATATAAAAGATAAGAGGTCTTATTACAAGCCTGCTTACCATGATCATAGGGAAATAATTTAACCGACATTACCAATACTGCATACCAAAACAGGGTAATGGCTTTAAAATTTATAAGACAAGAGGTCTCATCACGAGCCGGCTTGTTCGGTTAAATTACTACCAGTGAATGGCATTGTTGCTCAGCTGGCCACCAAACCAGGACAATGGCTTTTTATCTTACAAAATAAAAAGAAAAGTAAAAAACCAATACAAAATATGAAAGCATGTTTTGAATTCACTCTGTTAATCATACTCTGAAATGGATGGGATAATGGACAATAACATGGTTAAAAGGTATCCCTGTCGAAACTATGAATGTTTGCTGGCAGCAGAGGCTCTACCTATGACAGACGAGTTAACTTTAAAAGCTGATTTGGAAAGGTTTTCTGTTTTATCATTATTAACCAATAAAGGCCTGTTTAAAACTTAGAATGTATCTAACTTTAAACCAAAGAAGAAATTAGCAAAATAAATTTTATTTTTAGAATGCATGTATACTTAGTTATATTAGAATTTTCCTCTTTGATGAGATTCCTATTAAAGAAAGTTTAAGTATTTTATTACTTTGCAGAGATAACTGTTTCTTCCAGCAAATCGCCAATTGTTGTGCTCTACAACAACCCCCATTTCATATCAATTTTAATTTCAAAACTATAATATGAAATGGGTCCCTTTTTATTTTATTACTTTAATTGGTATCAACTTAGTGTTATTCGAAAATACCAATGATAAAACAAAAATATTACAATCTTTTCGATAAACCAATTCATAGGCTTTTTAAAAATATAATCAAGTAATCTTTTATCTTTGCGATAAAGCGATCGCAAGATCGCATATCGCAATGACTAAAGAAATACAACTTAAGGAGCCCTTGGGTTTTTCCGACGTGATAACACTCAAAAGGTTATCAGAGGTCGGCAATGATATGTTGGCATAACAAAACATCCCTCTCGTTCCGATGCGATGTGATATCGCTATCGGCGCTCAAAGCAAACCAATGCATGTTTTAAAAATTCCTCCACTTAAACACTCCTGATGCGATATCGCAAGTCGGCGATCGGAGGTAATCGATGCATGTTTTAAAACAAAGCCCCGCTCAAATACTTCCGATGCGAATTGGCATTGTCGCTATCAGCAATCAGGATTCCGAAAGGAACCAATATAACAACTGAAGTTTTCCTCGATCGCCGATCGCGATAAGGTTAAAAGCGCATATTTCAAGAAAGAATGATTAACATGGAATATTACGATTGATCTGCATTAAAAGCCCTGTCTTCCCACTTGCGATTCATTTGCGCTTAACCGTCAAGTCACGCTTAGACGAACCATTCGGCCAATAAATGATTTAATGGGCATTTAAAAGGATTGACAGATAGCCACTTAATGAAATAGTAAATCTTTAAAAATCTTTCCACAGATTGTATTTGCGGCTATTTTTCTTCCATCATGCATTGATTAATATATTGCTTATACTTGGTTTGCGCTATCAATCCTCTGTGTTACGTTCATTCTACTCTTGTGCAGGACTCTTCCAAAACAACAGAATTGAGCAGAATGGGAAAGAAGTCTAAGAAAACTGCAATAGCTTCTGCTTCACTCGCTACTGGACAACCCATCGCTGATTCAAGAATTAAAAAGAAAGGATTGATATCCGACACTACATGTCTAGGACTCGGCAGAACTACCTGGCAAAGCACTTACAATTTAATTGAAGCTGAAGAACCCAAGGTGACAGTAGTATAGGCCACAGCAGACTCAACTCGAAAATCCGACAGTACTTTAAAAGATTTGGCTGACTCTTTTCTCCATCGAATAGCTGCTCGGGAACAAATTCTCCCTTATACAGATGTAGTGAGATGGGCAATTGAAGAAATTCCAATTACTAACAGAACCCTCTGCACTATAGACGGGAGGATTTTCGGTTCATTTCAACCTGAAAGTTTAAGGCAAATGTATCATTTGCCTACACCAGAGAAGATATACAACAAGGAATACTTGGAGAAATTCATGAGAGAAAATGAAATTGAGTCTGAACCCATTCGGGAATGGAGGAAAAATCCAGCAAAGCATAAACATGAGTCTTCGGGTAAGTACTCCGTCGATTCTTTGTGTTCACCGTATTTTTATGCCGGGATAATGATGTGTAGATTATGGGGGTTGCATGATTCTGCAAGTTTTACTATAGAAATGGTTCCTTTGATGGAATCAGCATGTAATAGTGAAATAATGGATTGGGCGACTATATTATCCGACAAGCTAGCAACTGCAGTTCTTGAGTTTAGAAGCAAAACCCGTGTCACAGAAAGACTTATTCCACCATTTTATTACAACGCTTATATTTTGGACACCTTATGTTTTAATTCTGAATTTCCTGTGCTTGGATGGAGATGGACTCCACAAGATACCACACCTATTCATATATATCATCAGAAGTTGTGGAAAACTGATTATAAGCACCATTTGTACCAACTTTGTAATGGTTTTATGCTGCCAATTCACCATTCTATCTTTGATAAACCCGCTCCTAAGATTTCCTACCAAGCCAGAGTTGATTTGACATCTATAGGAAGATGATTTGGAGAGGAAAAGTTCACCTATGTGAGAATTTTTGGAAGCCATGCCAATCCTCATGTCCTCCCTCTGTACATACCTGATAAATTGTTAGCCAGGGAGATAGCCTATCAAATCACATCTGAAGGGGTTACACAAAATCTGAGGAATAAGAAAAAACAGGTATGGCCTCCTTTTCCTCTTAAATGCGGTGTTTATGCCCTACATGACTACAAACATGCAGAGAAAGAAGCTGAAAAAATGATAGCACTAAGTCTGGCAATTATTCCTAGTAGGCAATTTGATCCAAATAAAATCGCCTACAATGCACTTGAACAGGCAAAATTGACTAAGTTTGATCATGCAGAAGATATGTTTGATGACCTGTTCTCCTCAGCAGATTCAATGTCTCAAGTAATGTCAAGGGCCAAAACAGAATATAAAGAGGACAAGTTGGTTGAATTTCATAGATTAAGAGAACAGAGGTTGCAAACTCTGCCTCTAGATCTGTTATCAACAACCCCAACAGCAGAATCAAGAGAGCCTGAGCAGTGAATCACTAGAGAGACTCTGACTACTTCAGAAGTGCAGGAGGAAGTGCATATGAAAAGGCAGGAAGAAACCCAGACAAAAGAACAGGAACAGAGCAGCGTGGAAATAAATGTTGATACCCAAATTGATCCAAAATTACTCCAGCAATGGCAGCAATTTGATTCTATTATCAGCAATCTTGAATCTCCCAAAGAAGCCGAAGCATCAAAAGCGGCTTGTACACAAGAAAAAACTTCAACACAAGTTTCAAGCGAAGCCAGCGGCCTACCCAGTTTTAATGAAACAGAGATAATACCTAAAGATCCCTCAGATCAAATTATTTTGCAAATAGAGGAAATTCCTCCCTTAGACGTTTTTTACAGCCCAAAACACAGAGCTATAGTAAGAAGACAAAGGAAGAGGAGAAGGACTGATCAACCTTCCCTATTCCCCGAACAAACAGTGACGGGCAATGTGCTTTGGAAGGAGGAAGTTGACCCCTCCAATGACCTAACCAAGCTATCACAGTATGCTGGGGCTTACTCAGCAGCCACTATAGATAAAGCATCGGAGGTAAGTAATTTGTTGAAAGAAAAAGACCAGGAGATTTTTTCACTTCAAGCTCAATTATCGGAGGCGCGACAAAAGATGGAACAAGAAGAATAGCAATTGTTTGCTCAGCAAACAATAAATAATCAATTAAGCAAACAATTACAGGAAGAGAAACAGCGGATTGACAATAGCGTAGTTCAAAGGCAGAAAGAGCTATCGGAAGCACTGGCGCATTTGAAAACAATGAACGAACAAATGCAGAAATCAAAAGATGAGCAAATTGCTCAACTATCAGCCTAGGTAGCAAAAATAAAGACTTTTCCACAGCCAGCTGAATTCAGAACAGAGGCATTTCAAATAAGCAAAGCATTGATAATGCAGATAAAGTTGTTATGTCAACAAATCGCCAAAGCGGAACCTTTATGTGACTTAACAGCGTCTCTAAGCGATAAAGCAACTAATGCCAGGACAGATTTAGAGCAGGGCGAACAAACTTTGACTAATTTTCTTGAGTGGCAAGATACTGACGAAGCATCCAGTGTGCCAAAAATCCTAGAATCGCACAAAGAGATATTATTTACAGAATGGCAGTCCCAGCTAATGAAAGCAGAGAGAGCAGTTTCTAGATGTAAACTGACCACTAGTAATTTGGTTGAGTTAATTAATGACACTCTCTATTTGTCTAACATGATTTCTCAATGTACCCCAGGAAAATTAACTTTGGCAAAAACATTGGAACAATCATATTACCCGGAGCTGGAGAAAACTGGAAGATTAATCGCAGGAATTAACAGTTTGACATGGGATACCTATTGGATGTTCTTAGTCAAGACATACAGCCAGCGAGCCACCCTCAAATGTCTCACAGATGCAATCGGGTGTATTATCCCCGATATACAGGATGCCACCTACGCCGCTCAACTCAATTCTCGTCTCAACCGACCACCAGAAGTGGAACCGATGCTTGCAATATGCCAACTTAAGTCTAAGGGCAAACAGCCCAAGTAATGATTCATGCCGCCGACTGCCAGATTGCCATGGAGGAGATGTTCAGAATTTAAAGTTATACCAATTAAGTAGGATTTTAGTTTTCATAATCGGTTAGCTTTAGCAAGTATTTATAGACCCTTTCATGTATTTAGAAAGGGTCGTAAGTTTTGTATATGACATATAAACTTGAAGTTGCACTATTGTACTTCAGGAATATTCTTTTATAAAACAGGGCCAATTATTCTGATTTTGACAAGGAAACTTTTAAGTGAATGTGCACTACTGTTTTTATTTGAAAGTATTTCGGAGTCTGAAGAAGAATTACAAATAGCGATTGATATCGGGAGTGACTACCAGCTCATATGGTACTTTTATCTATGTTTGATTTCATTCCTTCTATATAAATTGTTATTTGATTACTTTTGCTATTATCTGATATATGCATGTACTATTAACGACATTATTTATTCTTTCCATTATTGGATGTTTATAGCATGCTTTCCTTTTAAAAAATCATGTATATATCGATGATATAAATGATATAGTGTAGCAATGTTGTGTCAATTACTTTGTTCAACTATTTGAACAAAGTAAATAATTAAGTGATTAAATGTCTTTGTTTATTTGATAGAGTCATCTATATGTCTGTGAATAAGCAAAGATCATCAAGCGCTATACTAGAAAGATTTTACCTCCCGAGATTAGTAGTAGTTTTTATATTGTGCTGATAGATTTGAATTATCCACCTATCACTAGATCAAATAATCAATCATTCACACACCCTTTTTATTCATTATTGGGAAACTGGTCCCATTATATCCAGTCGGAGCCACCATCCCAAACGGAAAAGGAGCTGTATTAAGGTCCGGACCGGGTGGTTATCCCCCAATGTTGATGCAACGATTTTCGGGGCCTCAACAAGTTCTAGTTACAAAGACTATATTTCCTAAACATGGCCCTTATTAGATTTTTAGCATAAACATCAACCCTAAGTTTTTTACTTTCAAGCCCTAGGCTTTATTCAAGTCAACCCTTTCTAGGGTTTACCACACACCCTAGATTATTTTCAAAAATTTTAGATATGCAAACCCTAGATCTTATATCCCAAGTGTTAAGTTTTCCTTAGAAGACACAAACAATTAAGATTAGGGTTTTTCATTCCTAGGGTTATTTTAGTCTGGGATTCAAAAACCCTAAACATCAAAAGTAATCAAGACTTCACAAAGCTGCAAACCCTAGCAACTTCATAATGATCAAAACCTATCATAAAGGAATTGTGAAACCCTAACTGCAAAACCCTATGCATACTATAGACATATCTTATGTGCCAAGAAGATGTACCTATGTGTTCCATAATTATGAGGAACTTCTTCAAAGATACTTTCGAACATCTTATGTGCCAAGAAGATGTACCTATGTCTTCCATAATTATGAGGAACTTCTTCAAAGATACTTTCGAACATTTTGTCCTTCACAAGTATGCCTCCTTTAAAAAACACAATCTGCCACTTTATTATATCTCTTCTTTGTGAGATCTTTGTTAAGTGACTAGATTATATGTTCACTGCTTCTTGCAAAGATGATCTTCATCAAACTCAAAGTCTTGGTCTGTCTTTTACAGTTCTGGTCGACTTTATTGTTGGAGTAATTTCTTCACTTACAGTTCCTCAAACTTGTGCTTCTCACAAGATACAAAATCAGAACCGCGTCGTCATGCTAGGAGATGATCCAAACTACTTATACTTGAAAATAATTGTAAAATCTTTGTCGTATATGAACTGCTCTCATATTTCACTCATATTCGTAAATCATCATTCTGTGGACCCCAGGCATATAGAGCGAATCCACAAAGTCGTTGTTCTTCCTAGATTCACAAGCCACTAGTGACAAAAATGGAAATGATTCTTCCATAAATAACTGATGTCAAATACGTACATTTCGAACCTCAAAAAATTTCAAGCTGACAAACTATAGGCAAGTTCTTATATAAATAACTAAATAATTAATTAATTAATTAATGTGTGTGCGATAAAAATTATCGACAGGAACAATCCTCAGAACATATCGAACTAATGTATCAAGCCACAGTCATATAATTATGATGGTGTCTTGGTGTTTACCATAGTTACCAAATTCGAATTCGAATTCGATTCGATACGGAAAAAATTCGACCCTATAAAATTCAATACGGAAAAAATTCGACATTATACGTCTTACAAATACTTAATATTCTTTTTTTAAATATTGGATTTATCTTTTTTTTCTATTTTTTTATAAGTCTTATCCATTGTAAACTGAACTTTGCTATTTTATAATTTTTTATAATATAGAAGTTACTGTTTTTCTATTTATTTTTTTTATGAAAGTTGTCAATTTGGAAGCTTACCATTTTATATCTTTTATAATAATGAATTTTTCCATTTTATAATTTTTTGTAATATAGAAGTTACTGTTTTTCTATTTTTTTTTGTATAAAAATTGTGGATTTGGAAGCTTACCATTTTATATGTTTTATAATTTTTTATAATATTGATTTATCTTTTTTTTTTTAATAAGAGTTATTCATTTAACACGATATAGAAATTAGATTTTTTCTTTTTATAAAAGAGGTACCAATTTGCAACCAATTCATTATTTCATAATTCTTGTTAAAATAGAAGTTATATTTCTTTTAGTTGCAATTATATAGAAATTACTAACTCATCTCTCAATATGTATAAGAGCTATTTATATTATTTAATGTCAATGATAATATTGATTTATTTTTAATTAAATTAATTATTTAATAAAAAATTTAGATTTTTGTATTAGCAATTTATTTTCCATTATACCATATTATGTGGTAGGATAATTTGTAAATAATGTATAATAAAATATCATCAAACTAAAATTAAAATAATCAAATTTCTAACCGTGTATGGAAATCTAAATCTCTAATTACTAAGTTGTTGAAAAATTCCCTGTAAAATTCTTATGGCATAAATGAGATCTTAACCATAATCTTTGCCATTTCATAGATCCGAAAAGTGTTTGAAACGTAAATGGAAAGCTAAAAATCTCATTACGATTAAAGTAGTTAGCAAAATGCGAGTTAGTGTGTTCTATAGGCTTATATTGTCTATAGGTATGACTACTAGATAAGACCGAAATGCGGGCTCCCGCAGATCGATATTGAGATATAGGACCACCCGGGAGCCAATGCTAGTCGATGAATCTGAAGAAGCGCTTGATTCAGAACCAGTTCGCAATCGAGATCGAGCATCAGAAGGAGCTGAAACAGAGCCCAGCGAGTATCTCCTGAACTTTATCGCCCAGGTCTTAATCCGTTAATCCATGAACCTATAATTGTGAACCTAATATCTAATACACCGTACTGAACTCGAATTGACATATTAATTCACAAATCGAATCGAACCGGTGAATTTTCAAATTTTTTTCTGCAGTACGGCCGAACTTGGTAACTATGGTGTTTACTATGCACAAGACGACGATTATCCAATTCTAAGACATCATTAACAAATTCTTACCATGAATAATACTTCACAGTGATTTGTCAACCCTCAGTGATGAATGCGAATATACATTTATATTTATTTGGACCATGGATCTGCTAGAATTTAATCAACCAATCCACAGAATCATGATGCCAACAAGCTATGACAGAATCACAATCTGAATTCCGAAAAACTGATACAAGCCTCCATAAAGTTATTGCAATCTATCATAAAGTATGACCTGATCCATATGCCATAAACGAGTCACAGAAAAAGCGAACCTGTGAGAAAGCCAAAGTGCGAATTTTTGTACAACAATACCACTACATAATGTAGAGCAAGCCGTATAAAGGTATAAGCCACAGGTCCAACGATGAGATGTAATGTATGCAAGTCAAACAAGCATACCATCATTCATAGAAATATGAAATGTTGTAATCTATATATAGTGCGGACTACAAAGAATTACCATAGGTGATATGCTTTTGTGAATTGAGCGAGCCAGAGCCAGAATTAGGCAGATAAATTAAGCGATATAGTATATGTGTCATACTAGCTTGAGCTACATGCGAGCAGGTATGGGAGAACTCACTGAAACGAGTATACCACATAATCTTGTGTCAATAGAGAATCATCAGTTCATATAGGATTGAACATTTTGATTAGTGTTTCGATAGTGGTATGAATGCCCAGAAAAATCATAGAGAAATAGATTCTTCAAGGACTTCCCTCTAAAATCCAAACAAGATGTGATCTTCATGCCTTCTATATGTGATCTTCAAGCCTCTTTGTACAAGTCTCGCTCTGATACCATATTGGAAATTTGGGAGGCTTCACAAATAGATTGGATTTTCCTTACTTTGATAATTGTTTGTGAGACTCGTTAGCTTTTTATTAGTATAATTACCTTTTTAATCAAAAAATTATCAAAACATAAATATGAATATCACAAGAAAATAAAGACCATGAGATATAGGTTCCAAGCCAAGGAAAAACCCCTCCAAGGGGAAAACCCCAAAAAATCTCTTCTTATAGAATGAGATCAAATGAGATATCCAAGATCCATGACCATAGGAAACTTCACTCTCTAGATACCAAGTCAGACCTTCCTTATTCCCAGCAGATCCATCAGTAATAGACCAGCAACAAGATATGTACCAAGGTAGATCTTCCATAGATTCTATCTCAAGAAGATATCCTTTCTTGCCCTCCACTTCTTCTCTTCCCTCTCTATGATATTTTGGATCAAAATAATAAAGTGTGTAGGTCCAAATGAGCTCCATCTTCCCTCTATTTATATACTAGTTCAGAGGAGGTGTGAATAGACAGGTCCATTGGGGCATGGTTGACTTGACATGTAGGTTGACTTGGCACCTAGAGGGGTTTCTAACCCAAAATTACATATTTAAAAATTCATTTTATCTTTCTTTTACAATAGGTCCAAATAGGACCTTGACTCAAAAACCTAGAAGCGTGAAGAACATTCTTTTCTAGAAAAATAATAATAATTTGTCTTTTTCTTTACTTTTTCCTATTACATAAAACTAGTTACATTCTCCAACATCAACAATCCACACAATCAACAATATGTGATTTTCCTTCCATGGTTTGCACCATGTTAAGGTTTTCAATAGGGTGCTTAATAGATAGGTTTCACTGCCTCAATGGATAGATTATAGGTTTTAGTGGCACAATAGTTAGGCTTTCAATAGAGGAAAGAGAGGGTTGAATTTTT